>OCZU010000119.1_pt1 | contig 59099 bp, 59 predicted proteins | sample 1539001 | NCBI WGS metagenome assembly OCZU01 (sample SAMEA3539306, study PRJEB22396) | soil metagenome | biome: tundra; feature: field; material: soil | place: USA | collected 2010-05 | depth 0.15 m | reverse complement strand
GTTTCTCCCGCGGTTCGCGATTATCTCGGCCTGGGGCCGACTGATTTTACCGACTGGCAATTCGTCGAAGTTGGCGATGTACCGCCCGGACCCTGGCGCAGTTATGGCGACAACAACCATTTCGTAATCGCTCGGCGTCAAACCGAGCAGCGCGTTGTCCAGCAAGCGCCGGGAACCGCGAAGAAATAAATAAGCTTGCGGTTTATCCGAGCCGCGCCGCCAGTTTGTCGAATGTCTGCTGCAGCGCTTCCGTGCGGCGAACCAGCGGTTCGCAAGCCTGCCGCTGCGTGACACAGAATGCGGCCAATGGCTGAAATGCCACGGAAACCTCCGTGTAAAACAATTCGATCGCGTGTGAGAGTTGCTGCTCCATTGCGTGGAGCAGCTCTGAGCATTTCGAAGTCATTTGCTCGTGGTAACTGTTCAGGATTTTTTTTCGTTGCCTGAGCGCCACGATCGTTCCAATCACTGCGGCCGACGCCGCCAGAACCCCCGTTACATCGGCCACCGCAGCGCTGCTGAGCGCGGCGATCAGTGCCGCTATCCCGCCGACTGCCGCAACACCGGCCGGCAGGCGCAAACGCGCGGAAGTTTCACGAAAAAGCTTCGCGAGCTGTTCTTCGACGGTTCTTCCCGAGGCGCGCTCGGCCAGAGCGAGTTGAATGGATTGCAGGAGTTCGCGGCGCTGGCGCGCGAAATCAGGCATGGTTTTCGGCACCTGCGCGCGCAATTCGCTGGCGAGATGAGTGTCGATCATGTCGCGCAGTTGCGGCCACAGCCCACGCAAGTCCGCTTCGAGCAAGTGCACTGCGTGCTCCAGCTGCGGTTCAACCGAACGGCGCAGCTTTGATTCGATTTCGATCTGAAAGTCGCGCTGCCACTGGGCGCGGCTCCAGATAATTCGCCACGTCCGCCAAAACGAAAGTTTTTCCTCAAGCAATTTCGTTCCTTCGGCCGCGGAGTCGCGGCAGGCCTGATCTACACCGCGAAGAAGTCCCGCCACCTGCCGCAAAGTTTGTTCTTTTCGCGCGTAAAGAAAAAGATCGACCCGGGTCAGGCGTGCTTCGTCGCGCAGAATGGCGTCGAAAGATTCGCGGATTTCGCCGGCGATTTCGCCGAGCATGACGCGCCCGGTCTGGGTAGTCGAACGCAGTTTAAGCATGCGCGCGCTCGACTCGGCCACGATCAAATTAATTTGCTCGTCGAGCGGCCCAAATTCGCTCTCATTCCAAAGGCGCTCTTTATCGAGGGCGGTCGTGCGCGCGAGCAGCGCCTTACGCGCGGAGACCGCGAAAATCGGCGGGACAAACCCTAACTTCTGCATCGCGGTGTCTTGCAAATGCCGGCGAATAACATCGATCTCGGTCGGCTCCCGCAGATCGGCCTGTTGCAAGACGAAAACGACATTCTTAAGCCATTTCTTTTGCACCAGTTTCAAGAAATCCCAGGCCGACTGTGTCCACGGATTTGCGACCGAGAAAACGAACAACACGAGATCGGCGCGCGGGACGAAATTCTCCGTAATAGTTTGATGTTCCGTCACCATCGTGTTCGTGCCTGGAGTATCGACAACGTTAAAATCACGCAGGAACGGTATCGGCAAGTAGCGTTCGGTTAGTTGAGGCGAAATTTCAACGGACTTATCCTCTGGGCCGTGGCGAAAAATATAAACACGGTCGGTCGCCGGGAGGACGTCCGCCCTGGCAAATTCATGGCCGAAGAGCGCGTTGAGCAATGAAGATTTTCCGGCTTTGACCTCGCCGACGACTACAAAAAGCAAGGGCTCGCGAATGTCGGCTAGCAATCCATGAATTGTATCCAGCATGGAGGAGGGCCGTCTCATCTCCGTTCCGAGCTTGAGCAATTCGGCGAGTGCAGTTTCGAGCTCGCTTCGAAGCTGCAGGTATTGATCGGCGATCATGCCGGGATGATTAATTAACCGCTCGGCGACGCCGTGATCGTCGATGTTGGCGCCGGAGAACCGATTGCCGATGGCGTCGCTGCGCGCTCTTTCGGTGCAGCTTTGGGAGCTTCCGGCCGCGCCATTCGGATCAACTCGGAGACGGTCACGAATTTGAAACCTTTGGCTTCGAGTTGATCGAGCGTCGATGGCATCGCTTCAATCGTTCCCGGATGAATGTCATGCGACAAGACAATCGAACCGGACCTGGTTTCTTTCACAATGCGATTGCAAACGACTGTTGGACCAGGCCGCTTCCAGTCCAGGGGATCGACATCCCATAAAATGATCCGGTACCCGAACTCGTCGTGGATCCATTTTTTCTGGCGCGCGGTGAGGGATCCGTAGGGTGGCCGCATCAGCGTTGGCCGTGTTCCATCTGCGTTTTTGATCGCGTCGTCCGTTTTTTGCAACTGCTGGCGCACCCCTTCGTCCGACATCTTGGCGAGATACGGGTGCGACCAGGAATGATTTCCGATTTCGTGTCCCTCGCGCGCGGCGCGCTGCACGAGCTCGGGGTGTTGCACAACATTTTCCCCGATCACAAAAAAGGTGACCTTGATGTGGCGAGCGGCCAGCAAGTCGAGCAATTTGGCGGTAAGCTTCGCGCTTGGGCCATCGTCAAAGGTCATGGCAATGTACGGCCCGTCGACATTTACGGAGCTAAAGCTTATGCGCGGTTCGGCGGGCGCAGCGGATTTGGCTTTTTCCGGCGGCGGCGATAAAGCCGTATCCTGAGCGCGGAGCAAGGATGTGGCAAAAAGCGTGAATGCGGAAAAGAGCCAAAGACGGGAAACCAACATGAGCAGAGAAAAGGGCTGAGCCGAACTCGCTGTATCTAGCAGAGCCGGACATTAACGCAAGACGGGCAGAGGCCGTTTTTGCGCGTCAATCTTGCGTCGGCCCGCGAGATTTTGCCGGATAATCGCCAAGCTTTGGCAGTCATCTTGCTTCCTAGAAGCGGCGATCTGTTCTGCGGCCGGCCCCCCTCAGAGGATCGCATTTCGTCCGCATGAACATATTGCTTGTCGAGGACCACCTAGAAAGCCGCAAGAGCTTGCAGCGCTTGATTGAGCGGCGTGGACATGAAGTGACCGCGGTAGGCAGTGCGGAAGAGGCCAAGCAAGCGCTCGTGGGCCAGGATTTCCCTTTTCTCATTCTCGATTGGATGTTGCCCGGAGAGAGCGGGATCCAGCTTTGCCGGGAACTTCGCGCCCGGCCCCACGGTGATGAGATGTTTATTCTGATCGTGACTGCGCGCGTGGAAGCCGAGGACTTGGAATTGGCGCTGAGAGCTGGCGCTAACGATTACCTGACAAAACCCCTGGATCTAGCCCTTCTAAATGTCCGCCTTTCCGTGGCAGAGCAGCAGATTCGCGAGTTGATGGAGCGTAACCACGCACGGGCCGCACTCCAGGAATCGGCGCGGACATTGACCAGCATTCTCGAAAACACAACCGACGGATTTTTCGCGGTCGATTGCGAATGGAGATTCACGTATCTCAATTCCGAGGCGGAAAGATTACTCTCGCGAAAGCGTGACGATCTAATCGGCAAAGAGTTGTGGAAGGAGTTTCCCGAACTGAATAGCTCTCCATTCGAGCTCAATTACCGGCGAGTGTTGGAGGAACAGATTCCAGCGGAATTCGAAGCTTGCGATGGAGCGGGCAAAATTTGGTTCGAAGTGCACGCTTATCCGAGCGGCGGCGGCGTCTCGGTGTTCTTCCGCGACACCACTGAACGCAAGCGCAATGAGGAAGAGCGATTGACTACGAGCAAGCTGGAGTCGCTCGGCACCCTGGCTGGCGGAATTGCGCACGACCTGAACAACATTCTCACGGTCATCTCGGGAAACATCGGTCTGGCCCAAATTGAAGCGCCCAATGACGCGGGGAGCTTGCTGTCGTTCCTTTCCAAAGCGGGTCAGGCTGCGCAACACGCCGCGCATCTTTCCAGTCAATTACTTACCTTTTCGAAAGGTGGAGCGCCGCTTAAGCGCGTCGCGTCCATCTCGGAGTTGCTCGCGCAAGCGGCTGAATTTTCACTCTACGGTTCCAATCTCCGCGCTGACATCGATATTCCCGTCGATCTCTGGAAAGCCGAAGTTGACTCCGGACAAATCGAACAGGTGATCAACGCGCTGATGATCAACGCGCGCGAGGCAATGCCCCATGGCGGCACCGTTCGTATTTCGGCCCGCAACGTGGAGCTCGAAGGAAAGCCTGGCGTACTTGTTCCCCCAGGACGTTATGTCAAGATCAGGATTGCCGATCGCGGCGAGGGAATCGCGGAAGACCTGGCGACAAAAATCTTCGATCCCTACTTTACGACCAAGCCAACCGGGAGCGGCCTCGGCTTGTCCATTGGCTACTCCATCGTGAAAAAACACGGCGGGATGCTGCATTTGGAGAATTCCTCGCCGGAAGGATCGACATTCGCCTTCTATCTTCCCGCCACCGACCGCGACCTGACGGTGCCGCTGCCGCAAGTCAGCGAACGCGTATTCAATTTCAATCACCAGAAGGTTCTCGTCATGGACGACGAAGCGGCCATTCGCGATCTCACGTCCCAACTGCTGGGAACGCTCGGTTACGAAGTGACAGCGGTTCCCGACGGGATGGAAGCCGTGAAAGTTTACGAGCGCGCGTTGCGCCGTGGCGAAAATTTTCAGGCTGTCATTCTCGATGCGACCATTCGTGGAGGAATGGGCGGTCTGGCGACAATGGAGCGGTTGCGCAGCGTCGATCCAAACGTAAACGCCATCATTTGCAGCGGCTACTCCGACGAAGCAGCGCTATCGCAATTTCTAGCCTACGGATTTCGCAGCGCGCTCCCGAAGCCGTTCACGCGGCGCGAGCTGGCGGATGCGCTCCAGCGCGCCTTCGAAACGAACAAGCTAGTTTAGATCGGCCGAACGAAGCCAGCGCACTGACCTGGCTTAGCCTTTGCGCAACTTTTCCAATTCCGCGATGAACGTGGTGGGTCCGCCGGGCATGTAGCCGAGTAATCCCACTTTCTTCCCGTCGCCGTCCAATACCACGATCGTAGGAAAACCCTCGATCTGGTACTGTTGCGCTAGTCCGTCGTTCTGTTTCTTTATGTCAGAGCCCTGGGATTTCCCGCGCGGGAAGTCGACTTCCATCAACACCAGGTTCTTGTTCGCGTAGTCCTTGAATTCAGGCTTGGAGAAAACCTCTTTGTTTAATTTTATGCACCAGCCGCACCAGTCGGACCCGGTAAAATCGAGAAGCAAAAGTTTGTTGTTCGCCTTGGCCTCTTGTTGAGCCATTTTGTAATCGGTCAACCAGTTTGATTCCGCACGCGCGTTTGGCGCGGCAGTCGAAGCAAAAACAATGGCAACGGCGGCAGCGCTCAGTCGAAAAAATTTCACGCCGGCAATTTCAGGCAGACGGCTCCATTGCGCAAGAAGAGATGCCGGCGCATCCGCAATTGTACACAAGTAGCCCGGCGCCAGCAGCGCCGGGCTAAAATCGAAATCCGCGATCTAGGTAATGTGACCCGAGACGAGCTTGGTCATCTCGAACATGCTCACTTGGCTCTTGCCGTTAAATACCGGCCGGAGCGCGTCGTCGGCGTTGATCTGCGTTCTCACTTTTTTATCCTGAAGACCGTTCTTCTTGATGTAGTCCCAGAGCTTTTTGGTGAGCTCGGAACGTGGAATCGGTTTCGAACCAACAACGGCAGCTAGTTTATCGTCGGGTTGCACCGGTCGCATGAAGGCGGGATTCGGCTTGCGTTTGGAAGGTGTCTTTTTGGTTTTCGGCATAGAGGCTGATTAAGGCTTCGCTCGTGGGAGGGCAACACTAATTTTGACGAAATGAAAAAATAATATTGCTACTTCTTTCGCCGGATAACGACCGCGGTCATGTCGTCCGGCAGCAAACCGTTCTTTTCCGAAGGCGCGGCCGTCTTCAACATCTGCGTCAAGAGCGCGTCCGCGCTGGGCGCGGACGGGTCGAGCGTCTCGGCGAACTGCGCCGGCGTGAGGCGCTGCTTATCGCCGTTGGTTCCACCATACAAACCATCGGTGTAAAGGATGAACGCGTCACCCGGCCCAAGATTGACAACCGATCTGACAAACTGCGAGCGTTCTGCCAACCCTAACGGCGGCGCGCAGGAACTTATCAGTTCCCTGCTGCCGCCGTGCCGCAGAACGAGCAATGGAGGATGCCCCGCGCCGACGACACTGGCGCGGCCAGTTTTCGGATCGAGCGCTACGCACATTGCCGTCATGAATGAACGCGCTCCGAAAATGCTGCGGAAATCGTTGTTTACCGCCTGCATGATCGCGACCGGCGCGTTGTGCTCGACGCTGCCATGATGGAAGAGCAGCTTGGCCAACGCGGTAAGGAGCGCGGCCGACGCTCCGTGTCCGGTGGCGTCGGCAATCCAAAAAAGGGTTCGTTCGTCAGTCATGCGCAACCAGCCATAAATGTCGCCGCCCACCTGGATGACAGGACGATAATAAGTGGCCACCTGCCATCCCGGCAGACGGGGAGGTTTTTGCGGAATTAACGATTGTTGCGTAAGGCGCGCCGCGGCCAAATCCCGTTCGAGATTCTGCCGCCATGCTTCCAATTCGTCGTTTTGTTGCTGTAGTTGCTCGCGCATGAAACGCAATCGCAGTTGTGTCTCAATGCGAGCGTGCAGCACGGCGATGTTGATTGGTTTGGTTACGAAATCGTCCGCGCCGGCTTTCAAGCAAAGCACTTCGCTCTCTTCCCCGCCGTGCCCGGTCAGCATGATCGCGGGCATCTGCGCCACCGCCGGATCGTTATTTGCGCGTAATCGCTTGAGCACCTCCGCGCCATCGAGGCCCGGCATATCGAAATCGAGAAGAAGCAGCGAAGGCTGTTCGGATCGGACCAGATTTAGCCCCTCCAGACCATTGTCTGCCTCGCAGCAATCGTATCCCGCGGCCGAAAGTGTTCGCGCTAGAATCTTGCGACTTGTCGCATCGTCATCCACCACCAGGATTTTCCCGCCCGGCTTTTTCTGCATTTCTTTTAGAATCGAACCAAGGACCGCAGGATATTGTATGGCGGGTTAGGAAAGCCGTCGCCTATTTTGCGCGATTCTGTTATGGCACGCGAATGATGGAACCCATTCTGAGCACGACGGCTTTTGCTTTCGATGGTTATCGCGTTACGCAACATCTTGGCTTGGTTCGTGGGATTATTGTGCGTTCGCGGAGCATTATTGGAAATATTGGGGCAGCGCTGCAAACCCTCGTTGGCGGGAACATCACCATCTACACCGATCTTTGCGAACGTGCCCGCCAGGATGCCTATGAATCGCTTTGCCAGCACGCCATTGATCTTGGGGCCAATGCCGTGATCGGATTACGCTATGATGCCACTGAGATCGCGCAGGGCGTGGCCGAGGTCCTTTGTTATGGCACGGCCGTGGTGGTGGAAAAAATTGCGGTCTAGCCGTTGTCGATCTTGCCCCGCAAAGCGATTTAGCGATTGGCATTGAATGAGAACCGCGGTAATTTCGTCGCACTTTCGACTTATGAAATTCTTGCTGTCGCTCACGCTGCTCGCTGGATTCTTTTTCGCGTCTTGTTCTGATATGGATGAGCCGCCACAACGCGTTCGCCATCGCGTGGCTAAATATCCGGAGCAGGGACAGGCCCAGGCTGGTCCGACGCAACAGCCGTTCAACCCCAATGCGCCTGCTTCACCCGAAGGCACACCACCGCCGCAGCTGGACACGACTGCGGCGCCTAGTGCATCTCCCGCTCACGTCGCGAAAGGAGATCTTCCATACGGGATTCCGCTTCCAGGGAAGCCCGGTTATGTTACGAGCCCTTACGTGCCTGGTTCGATTATTGATGTCCGTGGGATGGCGCCCGGCACCGAAGTCAAGGATCCGTACACAGACTTTAAGAAAATCTTTCGCGTTCCGTAAACCGGCGAAATGTAATCGCCGCGACATTTGCGCGTGCTGGACAAGCGCCGCTTATGTTAGATGCTGAGCTTTGGCTCAGCTGCACGCGTGCTTAGTTCGACAAACGAAATCAAATTGAGGCCATGGAATTCCGCGTAAAGCGAGCGCCGCGTGTTGAGGCGGAGATCACTGTTCCGGGCGACAAAAGCATTTCGCATCGCGCCGCCATTATCGCGGCTTTGTCCAACGGCACCTGCACGCTGCACGGTTTTCTTTCCAGCGAAGATTGCATGCATACGGTCAATGCGTTGCGCGCGCTCGGCATTCAAATCGAACAACCTGAGCCGGACGTGCTCGTCGTTCACGGAAAAAGGCGCGTGCTCACACCGCCCAAGGGAGAAATCGATTGCGGAAATTCCGGCACCAGCATGCGGTTGCTGGCGGGATTGCTTGCGGGTCAGACATTTGAAAGTCGGCTCGTCGGCGACGCCTCGTTGTCTCGCCGGCCGATGGATCGTGTGATCGCTCCGCTACGGCAGATGGGAGCGGACATTGTCGCCGAAGGTCCCGAACACACGCCGCCGTTGCGCATTCGCGGGGGCTCGCTTCGTGGAATTCATTACAATTCCCCGGTCGCAAGCGCACAGGTAAAGAGCGCCGTGCTTTTGGCCGGTTTGTTTGCCAAGGGTAAAACCACCATCGACGAACCTTCCGCCAGTCGAAATCACACTGAGCTCCTGTTTAATTATTTTCTCGTTCGCACCGCAACGGACGGCAACGGCTGCGTCAGCGTCTTCGGCGATCAAGTGCCTGAGTCGCGCGACTTCACCATTCCCGGTGATATTTCATCCGCCGCTTTTTGGCTGGTCGCGGCGGCCGCACAACCAGGAGGCCATTTGTTGGTGCGCGGTATCGGATTGAACGACACGCGTACGGCCCTGCTCGGCGTTCTCGTTCGCATGGGGGCGCAGGTCCGTGAAGCGGTCGAAGATGTCGATCAATTAGAGCATCGCGGCATAGTCGAAATTACCGGAGCGCCGCTCAAAGGCACCGTCATTCAAGGAAAAGAAGTGCCTCAGCTCATCGACGAACTTCCGGCGCTGGCGGTCGCCGGAGCGCTTGCCACCGGCACCACCATCATCCGGCACGCCCAAGAATTGCGGGTCAAGGAAACCGATCGCATCGCTGCGATCGCTCATAATTTGCGCATCATGGGCGCGCAAGTCATCGAGATGAACGACGGACTCGAAATTCATGGGCCGGCCCCGTTGCGGGGCGCGCGCGTCGCGAGTTTTGGCGATCATCGCATCGCCATGGCGTTTGCTGTCGCCGGCCTGTTCGCGGAGGGCGAGACGATCGTGCAAGATGTCGAATGCGTGCGTGAATCTTATCCGGGATTTGAAGCGGCCCTGGAGGAATTCATAAGTCCGAAGCGCTCGCGCGTCAGTACGCCGGTCATTGGATCGATCTCGCCGACGCGTGGCGAATAAGCAGGATCATTCCTCATCCTGCTTGCTTTCCGCGCAATCCGCGCGAAAAAATCCGGCGCAGCTTTCGCGTCTTCATGCAATCACAAGATCGACATCGGGTCGTTGCCATCGACGGCCCCGCCGCCTCGGGCAAGAGCAGCGTCGCGCGCGAACTGGCCCGCCGGCTTGGTTTCGTTTACGTGAATTCCGGCGCGATGTATCGCGCGGTTACTTGGCACGTTCTGCAACACGGCGTGGATCCGGCCAATAATCCCCGCGTCATCCAACTCATAGAATCCGCGCCCATCACTTGCGATCTTCAGAACAATGAGTCGCGAATCTTGATCGACGACGTCGATCCCGCGGATCGCTTGCGCGACGATCGTGTAAACGATGGCGTCGCTCTTGTCAGTCGCATCCCGCGCGTGCGTGAAATTCTCGTCGAGAAATTGCGCAGTTACGTGCGCGATCGTGATCTGGTGATGGAAGGCCGCGACATCGGCTCGGTCGTTTTTCCGGATACGCCGTACAAGTTTTACATCGATGCCTCTCCCGAGGTGCGCCGGCGGCGCCGCGCTCTGCAAGGTGGACGCGACTCGATTGCATCACGCGACCGGGCGGATTCCTCGCGCTCTGCGTCCCCGCTTGTCATTGCCAAGGACGCCGATTTTATCGACACGTCGAACCTTACCATCGCCGAAGTCATCGCTGAGATTATTAGCCGGCTTAAATTGAAAAACCTTCGCGGCCTCGCCTAACCTTCCGTTTCAACGTCTTAACGGTGAACGTCTACTACTGGTTTGGTTACCATGTGTCGCGGCTATTGGCCCGGTTCTTCTTTCGGTTTCGCATTCTTCACCGCGAACGCGTGATTCAAACTGGCCCAGTCATCCTGGCGTCGAATCACCAAAGCTACTTCGATCCTCCCCTGGCTGGCAACGCATCCGATCGCCCGATCTATTTTCTTGCGCGCCGGTCGCTATTAAACGTGCCGGTGCTCGGCTGGCTCTTGCCGAAACTCAACGTCATTCCCGTGGAGCAGGAAGGCGTCGATCGCAGTGCGCTTAAAGGAATAATTAGAGTGTTGAAGCGTGGCGAGTGCGCTCTCATTTTTCCGGAAGGCGCCCGCACGCTCGATGGCAAATTGCAAGCAGCGCAACCGGGACTCGGACTGATTATCGCGCGAACCCTGGCGCCGGTTGTGCCGATGCGAATCTTTGGCGCGCACGAAGCGCTTCCGCGCGGCGGGGGATTTCATTTCCATCCGATAACGATTGTGGTCGGCAAGCCAATTTATTTTTCCGAAGCCGATCTTCAGCCGCGTGATAAAAATCTTTATACACGCCTGAGTCAACGCGTCATGGAGGCGATCGCTGCCTTAAACCTGGAATAAGCGCTGCCATTTGCGCGCGCCAGATCGGCAACGACACTCCTGCGTGAATTCACCGCAATCTCCCCATTTATCGAAGGGCGCATTCGTGCTCATGCTCGTGATCGTAATCGCGCTCGTCCTGTTGTCTCTCTACGCCAACGTGCAACGCTGGCGTAGAGACAAAGTCGAGACCGTCACCTTTACTCCAGCGGCTCCATCGCCGTCCGTTTCTCCGACGGCTTCATCGAGATAATTCGGTCGACGTCTCGTCCTTCACTTCAGCTCCCACACGCTCGTTCGCCAGTTGTTGTGCATAAGCGAGCGTGTCGATTGCATCGACGTTCTTGTCGCGCCGGATTGCTTTGATCCGCGGAAAACGCAGCGCGAGTCCGCTGGCATGTCGAGTGCTCGGTTGGATCGAATCAAACGCGACTTCGAGCACAATGTCAGGTTTCACTTCGCGATAACGGCCATGATCGCTAGTCGTGTTTTGTTTGAAATGCTCCGTTAATTCCGCGATCTCGCCGTCGGTCAACCCGCTGTAGGCTTTACCAATGGGCAATAGTTCGCCGCTTGTTTGATCGCGTACCGCGAACGTGTAATCACTCAACACTTTGTTGCGCTTGCCATGTCCGAGTTCGGCCGCGACCACGACCACATCGAGAGTCGCGAGCTCTTTCTTGAGCTTAAACCAAAACATTCCGCGGCGGCCCGGAGAGTAAGAGCTTTCCGGGTCTTTGATCATGAGACCTTCGTTCGAGCGTTTGCGCGCTTGTTTGAATATCTCGTCGATTTCTGCGGCGGAAGCTGCCGGATAAACATTCGCGATTTGAAATTGCGGCGGCAATTTTATGTTCCGAAGAAGTTCGCGCCGTTCGCGCAACGGCGCTTTCAACAAGGAGCGGCCGTCGAGCCAAAGCAGATCGAACGCGATGAACGCTACCGGGACATCTGAAGCATTGGCAAACAAATCGGCGCCCCCACTCTTTCGGCCGAGACGTTTCTGCAAATCGAAGAAAGTCAGTTTGCGGCCTTGTTCGAACGCGATGATCTCGCCGTCGAGAATTATGACGCGATCGAACTTGCGTGCTCGCTCGGCCAACTCAGGAAATTGATCGGTGATGCGTTTGAGATCGCGCGAGAAAATGTCCACGCGTTCCGCGTTGCGATGCAATTGCGCACGAATGCCATCGAACTTGTCCTCGACGAAAACTGTAGCCGGCGTCGCTGACGCCGGGCCGCGATCAGCGATCGCGGTTACAACAAATCGTTCCCAAATCGCTTCCGCGGTCGGTTCCGGGCTGGCCAGCATCGATTTGATCGGGCGAAAGATCGACAACTCCGCCAGCTGCAATTCGTTACGCGAAGCGAGCAACGCAGTCGCGCCGATGTCGCCGAGCAGCATATTTGCTTCCTTCACGTCGTCGAGCGGCGCGTCGAACGCTTTCGCGATCGCTTCCTCGACGAGTCCTTCGCGTAATCCGATGCGCAGATCGCCGGTTAAAATTTTGACGACATATTGACCTTCGCGCGCGGACAAGATCGACAATCGCTTTTGCAGCAATTCCGTTTTTGCAATCGGTCCACGCGCTTTTTGCAACGTTTCGAAAAATTCACGCGATTGCAGGATCGTAAACGGCTCGGGGCTTGTTCGGCCTTCGAGCGATTCCAACGCGGTTTTCCCTGCGTCGCCGTAGCTGTGCGCAATCCGGCGAAATTCCGCTTCGCTTAATTTCGCCGCGCTCATGAGGGTTCGGTAAATGATCGAGCCGCCAACCTGGACCGTGCGCAGATCGGTTTGCGAAAATGGTTTTCCGGTGAAATAAATCGCCGCGATCGGCAGTTGGTCAGGATCGAGTGTGCGCAAATAGTCGGACAAGAGCCGAACCTTTTCGAGCTTCGCTGGCGTTGCGGCGATTGCTTCGCCAACTTCGGCGAATGCGCGAAATTCTGATGCAGTGTCGGCTGTGTCAGCCGCAATCTTTTGTTTTGCGGGCGACACGCGTGCCACTGCGGCACGGTTGTGTAGTCCCAACTCCAATTGGTTCTGTTCGCCGAGCGCCCATGCTTCCACGCCGCGGTCCCGCAAATCCTTCGCGAACTGAGCGGCGAATCCGTGCAGCGTGAGCACGCGCTTGGGTTGGACAAGATCGACGTAACGCAGCAGATCGTCGTAATCCGCGTGATCGGAAAGCGGAAACACCGCGTCCACTTGATAGCGATAGATCGCATTCGGATCCACCGCCCAGCCGCTGGTCATGGCTACGCGTTTGCGCGGAATTTTTTCGAGCATGCGCGATCGGTTCGCGCTCGGCGGACAAATCAAGACCTTGCCCGCGACATCGTTTGCGTTGTAGCGCACGTATTCGCAAAAGCTTTGGCCAAATTGCTCGTAGATCCGCGTCATCTGATAAACGGAGCCGTGCAACATCGGCGTGAGCCCGGCGCCGGCGAGCGAGCAGAGAATTTCCTGCGCTTTGCCTAATGAATAACCGAGCAACACGGGGACTTCGCCTTCATCGATTGCCTCCCGACAAAAGGCGATGATTTGATTCACGACTTGTTCGGTAGCTGGGAATCGATAGCGCGGCAGGCCAAACGTTGTTTCCATGATGAGCGTATCGGCGTGACGCCATTCGGCCGGCTCGGCTGACTTGCCTTCGCGCAATTTGAAATCGCCGGTGTAAAGCAAAGATTCGTTTTCAAGAAAAATCTGCGCTGAGCCGAAAATATGACCGGCCGGCAACAGCATGACATCGACATCGCGGACCGTGCGCTTCTCGCCAAAGAGCAGGACATGCTCATTGCGTTTGCCGGGCAGGCGCGCTTGCATCAACCGCGCGGTCCGTTCCGAGACGATGATCTCCTTATGCGGCGCAATGTGATCGCTGTGCGCGTGCGACACGAAAGCGAACGGCTTTGCATCCCATGGATCGAGCCACAAATCTTGCGCGGGCAAGTAAACGCCCCGCTCGTATTGCACCTTGATCACGAGGAAAAAGTAGCGCAAGCCTCCGGCTTGCGAACCGATTAATCACGAGCGGGCTGCTTGTGCTGCTTCACCGCATTGACATGCGATTGTGAAATCGGTTTCATAATGACGGATGAGGTTTGCCGTCATCATAATGGGTTTGATATTTTTCTCGCTCGGCTGCATCCGCGCGGCCGAGGAACCGCGTGTGCTCGCGAAAGTCAATCCGCTGCCGGTGGCGTTGGATCGGGATTTCAAGTTTCGAAAAACCAAGCTTTATCTGTTGGCCGACCCAGCTGTTCACCCGAAAGGCGACAAAGCGAGCAAGCTATCCAGCGTCGTGCCTAACTCGCCAGGGGCCACCATTCAAGATGCCTCCATTACTTTCGAACGGCAGTACCATCTCTACGGCGCCGTTACCGGGTTGGATCTACGCCAACGTTACGGCAATTATTTCACCTTTTTTTGGCGAGCGAAACGGGATGCGAACGTCACCGTGCGCTTGGAATATCGACAGGAAAAGCTGCACGCGCACGTACAGGCCCAGGAAATTTCCTATCCGAACGCGCGCGGTAGTCACAAGACCGACTTAAAAGTGGTCGGTGACGATTACCGCGAGGACGGGCGGGTGATCGCCTGGCGCTGCCTGTTGATCGAAAACGGCCGGATTGTAGCGGAGAACCGGTCCTTCGTCTGGGAGTGACGAAGTTTGACAGCGCGGACATCGAGCCTGTATCTTTAATAACTCAGCCGTGCAGTCATCAATCCAAGTCGGGGTAAACGGGCCAGCCGTTTGGGTCAGGGTCGAGGGCAAAGGAAGCTTCCTTAACAGCGGAAACTTGAAGGAATTTGCCCAGGAAATGGTCAACCGGGGTTACCGCGAGTTTATCATCGATCTGGAAGACTGCGCGATGATGGATTCTACTTTCATGGGGACGATGGCTGGAATGGCGCTGCGTTTGAAGGAGCTGGGCCACGGTCATCTTCATGTCGTGCATTGCGGAACTCGCAGTTACGAACTTCTTTCCGGTTTGGGTCTCGACCAAATCTTTGACATTCATGCCAATGGCTCGCCTTCGCCCGAGTGCGAATTATTGAAGAGCAAACCGGGCGGCGCGGCCGACGCTCAGAAAAAGGAGCAGGCCCAAACAATGTTGGATGCGCACGAGGCGCTTTGCGAGGCTGCTCCAGAGAATTTTTCCAGATTCAAAGACGTCCTCGACTATTTAAAACAAGACCTTCATCACGAGACAGCGGCGAAGTAAACTGGCCGGTTTTCCATGTGGCCAAATCTTCTTTACGGACTGCTGCTCGCATCTCTGGCCGGGTGGATTTTCACCGGGTTATGGCAAGCCCGTCGTATCCGGCAGCTCGAACAATCCAAGGAGGAGATTCAAGTCGAGGAAACTCTGGTCTTCGATTTCTTGCACGGTTTGGGGGAAGCGTTCACCGAAACGATCCGCCCCAATGATCTGCATCGCCTGATTGTTGAGGGCGCGACCCGCATCCTCGATGCACACGGCGGCGCACTTTATATGGCCGACCGCACTGGGAAGAAGCTCGCGCCGGCTTTCATCTCAAAGGGCTGCCCGCCGATTGTCGAAGTGCCGCCGCATATTTTGCAACAGGCAGCTTCGACGCCGGTCGCTCTGGAAAGTTTTCTTCGTCTTCACACCATTGCAATAGGCGACGGCGTCATTGGCCGTGTCTGGCAAACAGGGCAGCCGGTTTATTTGAATGAGTTTTCGGAAGCTCCCGAGATGGCAAAATTGCGGGACAGTTCGTTTGGCACTTGCTCCGTGATGGTCGCGCCGTTGCTTTACGGAAAACAGAACATGGGCATCCTCGCGTTGGGCAACGGCCCGAAGGGCACCCCGTTCTCGCAAAGCGACTTCGTCGTCTTCAAATCGATCGCCGAGCAATCAGCCTTCGCACTTTACAACGCCATCATTTATTCGGAGGCGAATGAGAAAAAACGGCTCGATCATGACCTTCAAATCGCGCGTGATATCCAGCGCGTTTTGCTGCCCGACGGGCCGCCGGTCATCAACGGCTTCGAAATTACCGGCATCAATATTCCTGCGAAACAAGTCAGCGGCGATTACTTCGATTATATCAAGGTGGACGACAAACGGCTCGGCGTGGCGATCGCCGATGTCTCCGGCAAAGGTGTTCCGGCGTCGCTCATCATGGCGATTTGCCGCAGCACCTTGCGGAGTCAAGCCGTGGGAAATCCTTCTCCCGCCGATGTTCTGTCAAAAGTGAACCGGCAGCTTTATCCCGACATCAAAGAGGACATGTTTATCAGCATGGCCTACGTGGTCCTCGATCATGCGCACGGCGGCGTCACTATGGCGCGCGCTGGTCACGATGCGCCGCTGCTTTACAAACATGCCGCGCAAACCATTACACCGTTGAAGCCGCCCGGAATGGTCGTGGGAATTGACAGCGGAAACGTGTTCGATAGGCTGACTGGCGATTTCGCAGTCCCGCTCGAGGGTGGTGATTGCCTGGTTCTTTATACCGACGGCGTCACGGAAGCGCTCGATAGCAACGGAGACGAATTCGGCGTCGAACGCATGGTTCAGGCCGTGCGGGCCAGCGCCGGCGACGGCGCACCTGCGATTGTGACCCGGGTGATTGACGACGTTCGAAATTTCGTCGGGTCGCAACCGCAAAATGACGACATCACTTTGATCGCCATCCGCAAGACATGACAAAAATCCCAGTAACCGAAGACGACGAGAAGAAAAGATCGGTCCCTTCCGCGGAGAACTCTCCGGCGGAGCAAGACGATGGCGAAGATCCAATGGCCGGCCTGCAAGCCGACCTCGATCGTTTTCGCGATCTCGCCGCGCGGAGCCAGGCGGATTTCGAAAATTACAAAAAGCGTTGCGCGCGGGAAAAAGACGAAGCGATCAAGTACTCAAACGCTTCGCTGCTCGAGAAGCTCGTTCCCATTGTCGATAATTTCGAGCTCGGTCTTGCGGCTGCGCGCGGCGAAGGTAAGAAATCGCCGATTTATTCCGGCATGAGTCTTGTGCTGAAACAGCTCAAGGATTTTTTCGCCGAGAATGGCTTGCAGCCGATCGAAGCTGTCGGACAAAAGTTCGACCCGAATCTGCACGAGGCGATCGCACATGAGCCGAGCGATGACGTGCCGGAAGGAATGGTGACTCGCCAAATGCGCCGCGGTTACCGATTTAAAGATCGGTTGCTGCGGCCTTCAGGCGTGGCGGTTTCAAGCGGACCGGCAAAATAATTGCTCATTCGATTGCGAGAAGGATCCCGAGCATGATTCATTTTCTATTTTGCATCCGTGATATCCGCATAATCCGCGATTGATCTGAATGGCGACAAAGAAGCGCGATTATTACGAAGTGCTCGGGGTTACGCACGAGGCTTCATCTGAGGAGATCAAGCGCTCCTACCGCAAGCTCGCGGTCAAATTTCATCCCGACAAAAATCCGGACGACGCAAGCGCGGAGGAACAATTTAAGGAAATCGGCGAAGCCTACGACGTGCTCATGGACGAAGATAAGCGCGCCGCTTACGATCGATTCGGCCATGGCGCTTTCGCGCAGGGCGGCGGATTCCGCGGCGGCGGTTTTCACGATCCGTTCGATATTTTTCGCGAAGTATTCGGGGGCGGCGGCGGAATTTTCGAGACGTTTTTCGGCGGCGGCGCGAACCGCGGCGAAGATCGGCAACGTGGGTCCGATCTGCGTTACGACATGGAGATCACGCTCGAGGAAGCGGCCTTCGGTGTCGAAAAGGAAATCGAAATCCGCAAGCTCGACACCTGCGACAAGTGTGCGGGCACAGGGGCGGAACCTGGTTCACGTACGATAACCTGTCCATCGTGCGGCGGACGCGGCCAGGTGATTAGCTCGCGCGGCTTTTTCCAAGTGTCGCAAACTTGCCCGCGCTGCCGCGGCGCCGGGAAAATTATCGACAAGCCTTGCCGCGCTTGCGATGGCGAAGGCCGGGTTGAGAAATCCGGCCGTGTGAAGCTGAAAATCCCGGCCGGAATTTCAACCGGGTCGCGATTACGTTCGTCGCGCAATGGCGAGGCCGGCATTCGCGGCGGTCCGCAAGGCGATCTTTACGTCGTGATACACGTGCAGGAACACAGCGTTTTTCAGCGCGACGAAGATAACTTGTATTGCGAAGTGCCGATTTCGTTCACGACGGCGGCGCTCGGCGGCGACGTGGACGTGCCTACGCTCGAGGGGAAAGCGAACGTAAAAGTGCCGGCGGGAACGCAAAGCGGTCAGATGTTTCGCCTCCGCGGCAAAGGAGTCATTAATGTCAACGGGCGCGATCGCGGCGATCTAATGGCGCGTTTGATCGTCGAAGTGCCGACGCACTTAAACGGCGAGCAGCGCCAGAGGCTGGAAGAATTCGCGTTACTTTGCGGAGAAGAAAACACGCCGATGCGCAAGAGTTTTTTCGAACGGGCCAAGGAATTCTTTCGAGATGCTTGATGCTTCAGTTTCGGTATTTGATTTTCCTACAAATCGCGCGAGTGCTTCGTTCCAAGCATCGCACATCAAACTTCAAACATTCAGGGCGCCCCTTTAATACGAATTAATTATATGCACGAAGAAACGAAAATCAGCCGCAAACGCATGGTCGAACTGCTCAACGAGGATCTTGCGCGAGAATATCAAGCCATCATCGCATACGTCATTTACAGCCAGACGTTAAAGGGTGCGGAGTACATGCAAATCGCGCAAGAGCTCGAGAAACATGCTGGCGAGGAATTATCACACGCCATTCAGATAGCCAAGCAGATCGATTACTTCAACGGCGAACCCGTCAACAAGCCGAAGGAAGTAAAGGTTTCCGACAAACCCAAAGAGATGCTGCGTTTCGATCTCGAAAACGAACGGCAGACATTGATCAATTATCGCCAGCGAATTCGCCAGGCCGACGCCATGGGCGAGTTCGCGCTCGGCGAAGTGCTGCGTAAAATCATTGCCCAAGAGCAGGAGCACCTGCAGGACCTGGCCGACGCGCTCGGTATTGATACGCCGAAGATCGAGTAGACGAGAATGTCAGATGTATAATGTAAGAAGTAAGATGTTTCGATCGCCGCGAGTTTGATTGCGGATTACATCATACATCCGACATCAAACATCTGGATGCATCGTTTTTACATCGCGCCTGAAAATTGGAGCCCTGACGCGCTCATTCTAAGCGGGTCGGAAGCGCATCACGCGCGCGACGTCTTGCGTATGAAGCGCGGTGACAAGCTGGTTCTCTTCAACGGCCTCGGACGCGAAATCACCGCGGAGATTGTCGATCCCGGGCGCGGTGAAATTCTTCTGCGCAAATTGCATGAGGCCGAAACTCAGCCGTTGCGCTGCCGCATCACGCTCGGTCAGGCGATCCCGAAAGGGAAGAACATGGACCTGATCGTTCAGAAAGCGGTTGAGATTGGCGCGTCCGAGATCGCGCCGATTCTTTCTGATCGCACAGTTGTGCAGGTCGATCTTGAAAGCACCGGGCAAAAGCAAGCGAAGTGGCAGCAGGTCGCCATCGAAGCAGCCAAGCAATGTGGACAGAATTGGCTTCCACAAGTCCGCGCGCCGCGAAAGCTATCCGAATTTTTCTCCGAAAACACAAAATTCGATCTGCAATTGATTGGGTCCCTTCAGTCCGATGCGCAGCATCTAAAGAAAATCCTGGCCGACTATTCGAGCGAACATCGCCATCTTCCTGCCAGCGTCCTGATGCTGGTTGGTCCGGAAGGCGATTTCACGCCGGCGGAGCTGGCGCTCGCACGCAGCCGCGGGTGCCGGCCGATCACGCTCGGTCCGATCGTTTTACGGGTCGAGACAGCTGCAATCTATTGCCTGAGCATTCTCTCCTACGAATTGTTGATGCAATAGCGCACAAAGGAGTGGCGGCCAGCGTAGCAACCAATTCGGATTGTGGCCGCGTTGCATCTCATTTTTCCGAGGCAGATACGACCACTTTGCCCATCTCATGCGAAAAGGGGGATGCTGGGACGCTAATTCAAGGAAATGACATAGTGACGAAGGACCTCGATCTTGTGCGAGATCTCTTGCTGCGGGCACAGAACGGACAGTTTTCGAGCAGCGACCCCAACATCGTCTACCACATCGGTCTCCTTATGCAGGCTGGTTTGGTTCGGGCAGTCGTCACGCCGCGCAAATGGAAAAACAAGTTCACCCTCGCGATCTTGAAACGCTTGACCCCCGCTGGTTGTGATTTTCTGCGCGCAGCCAAGAACGAAATGATCTGGACCCGAACGAAGAGAAATTTCATCCGGCCTGGCCTCTTCTTTTCGCTTTCCCTCATTGCCGACTATCTCAGGCAGAAAGAGGAGCGCGTGATCATTCCGATGCCGGACCACGAAGAGCACGGAATTCGGAGCTTTGTTAAACAAGCCTAAGCGGCTCGGGCTACAGCTAATAGATGTAGGGCTCGGAAAGCTGGAAAGCGTTACGAACTAGTTCGAGCCGCGGCTTTGAGCTTTCGACGAAGACGACTTCGACAACGTCGAAGCGAAACAGAATTTCGGGATTATCGAGCATGCGCAACCAGGCGAGCGCACCGCGTGAAATGCGCTTTTGTTTTTGTCGATCCACCGCTTCAATCGGCCGGCCAAAATCTTCGCGCGTGCGGGTTTTGACCTCGACAAAAACAAGCGTGTCATGGTCGCGGCAAACCACATCAATTTCACCGCCGCTGCGTCCTTTGAAATTGCGATAGAGAATCTTGTAACCGTTTCGCCGGAGAAAACGGCGAGCAAGCTTTTCGCCGAGTGAACCACGCCGGAGATGTTCCGGTTTAGACGACTCCTTCGAGAGCGAGTAGCGGTTGCGCCACCGGTTCAAAAGACCGGCGATGGATCGGACAGGGGCCGAATTCATGGAGCTTAGTCAGGTGCAACTCAGTGCCATAACCCTTGTGCTGGCTGAAACAATACTCGGGGAAGCGGGCGCAGAATTCACGCATAATCCGATCGCGCGTCACCTTCGCGATCACGCTCGCGGCAGCGATGGAGAGACTGTAGCAATCGCCGTCGACGACCGCAGTCTGCGGCAAGGGAAAGGGAATAACCGGAAGCCCATCGATCAAGACGTGCTCTGGCGGAAATGAAAGCGCGGCCAGCGCGTCACGCATCGCGCGGTGGGTCGCGCGCAAAATGTTGATCCGGTCGATCTCAATCGAATCGACGACACCGACGGCCCAGGCAATCTCGCCGTTTCCAGTAAGCTCTTCGTAGATTTCCTCGCGCAAGTCCGGCGCGAGTTGTTTGGAATCGTTCAACTTTCGATGACGGAATTTTTCCGGCAAAACAGCCACGGCCGCGACGACTGGTCCGGCCAGCGCACCTCGCCCTGCTTCATCTATTCCGGCAATGCGAATGACACCGATGGCGCGCAGTTTCCTTTCGTAACGAAATCCGCAACGCCGATACATCGACAGGAATCATCCGCAGATTTCGCGGATTTTCACAGAGAAATTGGAGATACGGTCTCCGTGCCGCCACATAATTGGACGAGACGGAGCTCGTCCCTCCAAGTTATTCCTGAACAGCAGTCGCTTCCTTGCCTTTGCGCTCGCGCAAGTAATTCAGCTTGGCTCGGCGCGCTCGGCCGGCCTTCTCCACCTCGACTTTGGCTATGCGCGGCGAATGCAAAGGGAAAACACGTTCGACGCCTTCGCCATAAGAGATGCGCCGCACGGTGAAGGTCTCATTCAAACCGCGCCCTTTGCGCCCAATCACGATGCCGCCGAATATTTGGATTCGCTCCTTGTCGCCCTCGATGACGCGAGTATGGACGCGGACACTGTCCCCGACTTTGAAGTTTCCGGGCTCGGGTTTCTGCTGTTCTTTTTCGATCGCGTCGATGATGCGGTTCATAAAATCTCCTACGCCCGCTGGCGGGCGAATATTTTCAAGTGGAAGCAGCGAAATTGCAAATCGAACCTGTAACTATCTTGTCGAGAGGCGATTTCGGTTACTTTCGTCCAGGTTCTTTCTTCGAATTTTCGATCCGAGAGATGAAATCATCGAAGAGTTCATTGTAAATTTTTCCGCGCTCCGGGTGGTATTGCACGGCCAGAGCAAAGGGATGATCGCGCAAGCGTATTTGCTCGATAATGTCGTCGGTCGCGCACCAGGATTCGACTTCGCACCCTTTGGCGAGACGATCAATCGCCTGGTGGTGCGAGCTATTGACCATTTCGAAACGATGCGCGGCGCCGCGCTCGTTTCGCAACCGCTGGATGTCGTGATTCTTTTGCTCCGGCAGATTGTGTCCTTTGGTGTCGAGCTTGAGCGTGCCGCCGAGCACGACGTTTAAGACTTGCAGCCCTTTGCAGATTGCAAAAATGGGCAAGCCGCGCGCGAGTGCGTCCCGGGTTGCTTCAAACTCCCAGCGATCCCGTTCGGGATCGGCATCTTTATCCAGCACTGACCGATCGGGAACCGGTTGCCGAAGAAACTCCTGCGCGATGTCGGGGCCGCCGGTGAGAAGCAAGCCGTTCATCTCTTCCAGTCGAACGTTTTTGCTGCGAGCGTCGCAAACGCGGACATCTGGATATTTTTCAAAAACGGGTCGAAACCATTTTTCGTCTTTTGACTGCATCCACGTCGCTACGTTTCGCATGGCGCAAGTTCGGATGCGCGATTGTCGATGTAAAGCGATGTAGCGGTGCTCGCCGCGGCGAGCGCAGATTCAGCAGAAATGCGGCTGAGGACAGCCGCCTCTACACCTATAAACCCATCAGCTCGCGCACGTATTTCACCGGCGGACTGCCGAACGAGATGACGGTGTCGTTATACTTTTTGAGATCGAATGACTCGCCAGCCTTCGCTTTGGCCTTCTCGCGAAGATCGAGATGCTCGGTTACACCGACGAAGTAGGTGGAAAGTTGCGCGGAAGAAAGTCGCGCACGTTTCCATTTTGCAACCGCTTCGCCTTCCTGTTGAAAACCTTCCTTCATCATCAAATCGAGCGCCTGTTGTTCGGTCATGTTCCCGGCGTGAATGCTTTGATCGAGAATCGCGTTGCAAATGACGCGCAACCGCATCTTCAATTGCTGCATCTTCACGACGGGGCCGCCGTATCCGGCTTCGGCCATCATCTGCTCGGTATAGACGGCCCAGCCTTCGACGAACGTGCCGCTTTGGAAAATGGCGCGAATCAGTGTGGGAGCATGGAACTGATTGGCATGAGCGAGCTGCAGATAATGGCCGGGCATCGCTTCGTGCACGGTCAGATCGCGCACCATGTAGTTGTTATACTCGCGGAAAAACGATTTTTTCCGCTCGGCCGACCAATCATTAGGCGTAGGCGCCACCGCAAAAAATGTTTTGCCGTTTTGCTCGAGCGGGCCGGGTGAATCGCAATAGGCGATCGCTTGTCCGCGTTTGAACTCCGGCATCACGATTACGTCGAGCGGCTTTTCCGGAATGGTCACAAGATCATGCGACTTCACGAAATTAGTGGCTTCGCCGACGATCTTCTGCGCAAAACCCACGATCGTATTATCGTCGGGCCGGTCTTCCGCGAGCTTGTCCAGCACCGCAGTCGTAACTTTCTTTTTGTCGGTGAGCGTCGTTTTATCGGCGTTCGGGAAAAACTGTTGGTAAAGCGGCAGCGCCGTTTCGTAAATCGCGGCCTGGGTTTGCTGTAAATCCGCCTGCGCCCGCTTCATGATTTCTTCCATCGAAAGATCGGAGGCGAGCGCGAAGCGCAGTTTCTTGCGAAACTTGTCGGCGCCGAGGCGAAAATCGCCGTCGGAACGCGGTAGAAGATCCTTTTCCAGCCACGTCTTGTATTCTTCGAGTGCCTTGGCGGTTTTCTCCTGGACCGGCGCGATTTCCTTTTTCGTCTGCGGCGCTTGCTCTAAAAGCGGAGCCAAACCTTCGCGGACCAGGCTGACGGCGCCCTGGATCTGCTCGATCGCAGTCTCCGTATAAACGCGCGGCGGATGTTGCAGGTTTTTCTTCGCCTGCTCGATCACTTTCGGAATTCCTTCCATCCGTTTGCGCAAATTCGGAATGCGTTGTGCGGCCGGCGCGAAATCGCGCGCGACCAAGAGATAAAGCGCATTGGCCACGCTTTGGTTGTAAACCAGCGGATTCCATTCGGCGTCTTTCAGTTCTTCGAAATCAAAAATTTCGTTATCGATATTTTCCCGAAGAATCCGCACATCAACCTGATTTGCGCCGGTCAACTTGGTGAAATCGTTGAATCCTTTGAGTCGTTCACGGAACTGCTTCGCGCGCGCAAGCTGTTTAGAGCGCGCTTCCGGCGAATAGTCCGTCAGTTTGTCATCCAATCGATGATCGCCCAGCTCGGTGGCGTATTCCGGATGGGCTTGCAGCAAACCATCGACGTAATCTTTGGCGAGCTTCTGAAATTCATCATCCTGCGGCGTCGCCTGAAGATTGAATACCGGTATCGCCAGGCAGACGGCGAAACAGAGACAGATCATCTTTTTCATAATCGATTTCGCCGAGTGGGAATTATACTTCGGGTTGCGCGGCGAAGCCACCCTCAGGTTGACCCTGTAGATAGGTCCTGCCTTTATAAAACGGTGTTACGATTGCAAACAACACCGCTGTGCCCAGCATCGCATAGACGAAGAACATGAAATAGCTGGAGCCTTGCAGCTTCACCGTGCCATCCGGGTTTTGAATAAAGAAGTTTACTGCCGCGGTAAACTGGTTGCCCAATGAGATCGCGATAAGATATGTGCACATGACGAGCGATTTGAGTTTAATCGGCCCCTGGGTGTAGGAAAATTCGAGGTGCGTTGGCGAAACGAGCGTTTCGCCCGCGGTCAAGATCACGAACGCCCAAATTTGCCAAGTGATGCTTGGCTTCTGGCCCGCATCGATCCACGTCTGAATTACCGCCACGAGGAAAAATGCTCCCGCGGTCACAAATAATCCCGCCCCCATCTTTCGCAGCGGGGTCAAAGGAATGATTTTTTCGACCAGCGGATAGAGCCAGTAGGAGAAGAGCGGCAGCATAATCAAAATAAAAAGCGGATTGACCGTTTGAATCTGGGAGGACAGCCAATCGATACCTAAAAAATGCCGATCCATCGACTCGGCTTGGACAATCCACGAAGAGAAATTTTGCTGCCACAACGCCCAGAAGATCGCGACGAAAGGAACCGGCATCAAAACATTAAGAAGGATCTTGCCTGTCTCTTTGTTGAAGATTTCGCGCCCATATGTTCGCAAGCCGACCGGTGGAATATGAACAAACTTCTTTCGGCCCAGCCAAAAAACAATTGTCGCAATGGCCATAAAGACGCCTGGCAGTCCGAAGGCGATGTCCGGACTGTGCAGGCGCGGGTTTTCGAGAAAACTTACCATCGAAGGCGGCAGTTTGGCGATGAAGCCATCCGAAGCAGCTTGGTAGGGTTCGAGCAGCCAGGGAATCAGAAGCGTCGAAAAGGCCGAGCCCGCGTTGATGGAAAAGTAAAACCAATTAAACACACGCGTAAGTAAGTGCTTGTTCGTCTCGCCAAACTGGTCGCCGACGTTAGTTGAAACGCACGGTTTGATTCCGCCGGCCCCAAGCGCAATCAGCACGAGACCGATGGCCAGCAAATAGCGCGGCTCGATCATGTGGGCGACGGGCGAACCCATCAAGGCCAGGGTGGCGTGTCCGCCGCAGTAAACAATCGACAACCAAAGAACGACCCGAAATTTTCCGAAGACCGCATCGGCGAGAATCGCGCCGAACAAAGGAAGAAAATAAAGAACCGAGACAAAAGTGTGATACCACGCCTCTGCGTTCGCGGGATGCATCACGCTCAAGTGTCCCATCTTATCCAAAAGATATTTGGTCATGAAGATGGTCAGGATGGAATTCATCCCGTAATAGGAAAATCGTTCGGCCGCTTCATTGCCGACGATGTAGGGCACACCCGGCGGCATCGTGCTGATTTTCGGCGGCGTCGTGAGATAATTTTGCTTAGCCATGATGAATATCCTGCCTAATGAGGTGTGCTTTCCGGGAAAAATTCAGCAGGAGTCGGCGAAACGCTGGCCGCAGGCGAAGCATTCGGTTCGCTAACGGATGGCGAATGCTCGGCGGATTTCTCGCCCAGATCGAGATGTTCCTTTTGCGCTTCCGGCATTTCTCCCACCGGATGTTTTTCGCAGGAACAGATGACGACTAACGAAGCGCCGGCGAAAATGGCGACGCACTTCCACAAGAGAAATCGCATAAGCGCAGGCAGAGTAATAGTCGCCTCGCCTGCGGTGCAAGGCGAAAGCGTGGAATCTGTAGCCGGCATCGACGATGCCGGATCGCGGCTACAAGCGCTGTCGGATTAAATTGAAAGGCGCAGCCGCCGCATTACTGTCATCCGCGGTGGCCCGCAGCGTAAAGAACAGTGCTTGGAACGAAGTCTTCGCCCTCATTTTGCTCGGCGTCGGGACACTGCTCTTTCTCGCGCTGATTTCTTACACGCCAAAAGATGTGCCTTCCTGGGTTCCGTTTAGCCAGGTCTCATCGCCAAATCATCCGGCGCAAAATTTTATCGGACCGTTCGGCGCAATTCTGGCAGGTTTTTGTTACTTGATAATTGGCGCCGCGTCGTACCTGCTCGCCGCGGTTTTACTCGGGTTCGGCGCTGCCAAATTACTGCATTCCGTTTTGCGCGTGACGCGGCGCATCCCGTGGATCGTTCTCTTCATCGCGTCGGGCGCGTGCCTGCTGCAATTACAAACCCATTATCTGCGCGGCTGGCGTTACGCGTTCAATATCGAGGGGCCGGGCGGTTTAGTGGGTCACTTTTTTGGCAAGACCGTGTTGCTCAGTTCGATGGGCAGAGTCGGCTCGTTGATTCTTCTCGCGGGAATCTATGTGGCGTCTCTCATTCTCATGACCGGTCTCCGCCCGATTCATCTTGTTCGCGAAACAGTTGCACTCACGCGCCGGCTCGCTGGGAAGCTGCATGATTGGCGGTTGCATCGGCAACTGCGCAACTCCGATCTCAAAGGTCAGCTCGAGATTAGCCAGAAAGAGCTTACGAAACAGCGCCGTTCTATCGAGAAACAGCTTAAGAAAAAAGGCGCGCCCGTCGCGGAACCATCCGCGGCGTTCATCGCGCCCGAGGAGTTTGCGGATCGGCCAAATCCGAAAGTAGTCGATACGACTGCGTTGCCAAATGACGCGCCGCGAAAAAAACCTTCTCTCGCCGAGCTGCGGAGTGGCGCCGAGAAAAGCAAATCTCCAGCGGGTCTGGCCACGCGAACGTGGAGTTCGGAAAACTACGTTCTACCCGGGTTAGAATTGCTCGACGAACACGATCCCGAAGGACGCACGGCGGCCGATCCAGCGGAGCTTCAGCGCGTGCAACAAATTTTGATCGAAACGCTCGGTCAATTCGGAATCGTCGTCGCGCCCGGCGACATCACCAAGGGCCCGACCATTACCCGCTACGAGGTTTATCCAGCGAAAGGCGTGCGCGTGGACAAGATTGTAAGCCTTGAGCGCGACCTCGCCCGAGCCACGCGCGCGGAGCGGATCAACATTCTCGCGCCGATTCCGGGCAAGGACACGGTCGGCATCGAACTCGCAAACACGCGTAAGGTGATGGTGACGCTGCGCGAATTGCTACAATCGCAGGATTGGGAAGACGCGAAAACAAAAGCCAGGCTTCCGCTCGCGCTCGGCAAGGATGTTTACGGCAAAACGATCATCGCCGATCTCGCGCAAATGCCGCATCTGCTTGTCGCCGGCACGACCGGCAGCGGCAAGAGCGTCTGCATCAACGCGCTCATCGCCAGCATGCTCTTCCGCTTCACGCCGGAGGAACTCCGCTTCATCATGATCGATCCGAAAGTGGTCGAGATGCAGGTTTACAATTCGCTGCCGCATCTTGTCATCCCGGTGGTGACCGATTCGAAAAAAGTGCTGCTCGCTCTCCGGTGGCTGATCGACGAAATGGAGAAGCGTTACAAGATTTTCGCGCGCGTCGGCGCTCGCAACATCATGGGTTTCAATGCGCGTCCGCCGAAAAAAACGCAAAAGGAATTGGATATGGAGGGCGCCGCGGGGGCGGCGCCAGATAATCACGGACGCGACAACGCGCGTCCCTCTATTGAGATAAAAGTTCCGCGCGACGACGATCTCATCATCCCCGACAAGATGCCGTACATCGTCGTCATCATCGACGAATTGGCGGATCTGATGCAGACTGCGCCGGCCGATGTCGAGAGCGCGATTGCGCGCATCACGCAAATGGCGCGCGCTGCTGGCATTCATCTCGTGGTCGCGACACAGACGCCGCGCGCCGACGTGATCACCGGCGTCATCAAAGCGAATATTCCGAGCCGGATTGCGTTTCAGGTCGCGAGCAAGATCGACAGTCGTGTAATTCTCGATGAAAATGGCGCCGACCGGCTGCTTGGTCAGGGCGATATGCTTTATCTTCCGCCGGGCACCTCGCGTCTGATTCGTGCTCAAGGTGTCCTTGTGACCGATCACGAAATTCAACGCCTGGTCGAGTTTGTTTCCGCGCAAAGCCCTCCGGCGTTCGACGTCGCCATGCACGAGAAAATGCAGTCGAACGCCGCACCGGCCGAGGAAGTGACGGACGAAGACGAGGAGCTGGTCGAGAAGTGCATTGAGATTATTCGCCAGGAGAAGCGCGCATCGACTTCGTTGTTACAACGCCGGTTGCGGCTCGGTTACACGCGGGCGGCGCGCATCGTTGATATTCTCGAGCAGCGCGGTATTTTGGGTCCCGGCGAAGGCGCGAAGCCGCGCGAGATTCTGGTCGATCTTGACGCCGCCGTCTAACCGGCACCACACCATGTCCATCGAAGGTCTCGGAAAAAAATTCCAGGATGCGCGGCTCGCTCGCGGACTCACGCTCGACGAGGCCGCGCGCATGACCAAGATTCGCCCTTCGCGTCTCGCGGAAATCGAAGCGGACGATTTCTCAAACTTCCCGAGCCTCGCTTACGCAAAAGGTTTCCTGCTCATCTACGGCAAATTTCTCGATGTCGATGTGACGGCTTTCATGGAGGCTTTCGAAACTTCGGAGCAGGTCACCGTCGACGGTTATTCTTATTTGCAGGACAACCCCGCGCCGAAGCCGACCCGCACTCCGGTCGTGCGCAGGTCACCTTCGGGCAATCGCACATCGCTTATGCCGTTTTTCATCGGTGTGGTCGTGATCGTCCTCGGATTTTTGTTCATGAAATTTATCCTGAATGTTTTGCGGATTGCGCCGCATACTGAGCGCGCGGCCCAAACCCAAGCAACGCCATCGCCGTCGCCGCCGGCTCCGCCGCCTTCAACGCCGGTGGTGATCGCTACGCCGCGTCCCGCGCCTGTGGAGAATACGCCCGCTCGAATTGCGGAGGTTCCCTTGGTTGCTCCATCACCGACCATCGTCCCGACGAGCACGCCGGTTCCAACGAGTCCTCCCGCTGTTGTGATCGCCACGCCGGCCGCGAAAGAACCTGAAGTCCGTCGCGCGGAACCGGTGCGTCCGGAAGATTTGGCAAAAGCGACCGGAGCAGAAAACTCCACCAAGACTGCATCGAACGGACAAAATCAGGTGGCGATCAGACCGCTGCGGAGAACTTACATCAAGGTGGTGGTGGATAACGAAGCGCGCACACCGGCGTTCGAGCGTTGGATCTCGCCAGCCGACGGCACCGTGGAATTCAAAGGACAACATATCGACGTGCGAGTTCTCGATCGAGATGCGGTCCAAATTAGGAAAAATGGCAAAACCGTGGCCGACGGCGACACCGACGTGACCATAGAGTAACGCATGAATTCTCGAGGTTTAGAGGCGGCCGTGCCAGCCGCACATTCTCAGCCCCCGGGGGCGACACGCCCGCCACTACAGCGCACGAAGGTTGGAATGATTAGTTTGGGTTGCGCCAAGAATCTCGTTGATGCGGAGATCATGCTCGGCAGCGTTTTGCAGCGCGGAATGGAAATCACTTCGCGCGCTGACGAAGCCGATGTGCTGATCGTCAATACGTGCGCGTTTATCGATTCAGCGAAGGAGGAATCGATTGATGCGATTCTCGCTGCGCATCAACAGCGTGGATTAAACAAGCGACCGCATCAGAAGCTGATCGTGAGCGGCTGCATGTCGCAACGCTTCTCGCACGAGCTGCGCGCGCAATTGCCGGAGGTCGATGCGTTCATCGGGCTCGATCAGGTGAGCGAACTTGGAGCGATTGTCGAAAGCCTTGTAGCCGGCATCGGTGATCCCGGTGCGTCCGGCATCACCGATGCCGGCTACAACTTTGTCACCGCGCGGCCCACTTACATTCCAAATTACGACACGCCGCGCTTCCGGCTGACGCCGTCGCATTCCGCCTATTTGAAGATTGCCGAAGGTTGCAATCATCCGTGCAGTTTTTGTGTTATCCCGCAAATGCGTGGACGTCATCGCAGCCGGCCGCCGGCTTCCGTGCTCGCGGAAATTCGCGGGCTGGTGGCCGAAGGCGTTCGCGAGATCAATTTGATTAGCCAGGATACGACTTACTACGGAATGGATTTGTGGCCGGAGAAAGCGGGGCCGCGCCAGCCGGTGGATTCATCGCGTGGACCGACGCTGACCGCGTTGCTGCGCGAAATTCAAGAGATCGAAGGCGAGTTCTGGGTGCGATTGCTTTACACGCATCCGGCGCATTGGAGCGACGAGTTGATCGAGACGATCGCCAAATGCGACAAAGTCGCGCGCTACATCGATATTCCGCTCCAACACATTGATGAATCGATGCTGCAACGGATGCGCCGGGAAACTTCGCGCGCGCACATCGAGAATTTGATTGAGAGGCTGCGCGCCGGAATTCCTGGCCTGGCCATTCGCACGACGTTTATCGTCGGCTTTCCCGGCGAAACGGATGAGGAATTTAAAACGCTGCTCGATTTCATTGAGCGTGTGCGTTTCGAGCGCCTCGGTATTTTTAAATACTCACAGGAAGAAGGATCGCGCGCAGCCAAGATGCCAGACCAGATTCCGGCTAAGATCAAGAACGCGCGCTATCGAACGGCGATGTCGATCCAACAAGAGATCGCGCATGAAATTGCCGGTGAGAAAATCGGACGCGAATTGAAAATGCTGGTCGATCAGCCACTGGTCGCTCGGACCGAAGCGGACGCACCCGATGTCGATGCACGAGTAATCCTTTCGCAGGCGGCCCCGGTTGGCGAATTCATCTCACGAAAAATCACCGGCAGCCGCGGTTACGATCTCCTGGCTTAAATTGGTAGGGACGCCGCGCTGCGGCGTCCGCCCTCGAAAAACTTGAAGAGTGACAAGCAGCTGGCTTTTCGTCAGTCTTTTAATCCCCCAGATGTCTGATTCACCAGAATCGAAGAAAGAAACCGTCCGTCCGCTCCCGCCGTTGCGGCCTCCAGCGTCGCCGATGAAGGCCGCGCTTAATCTGTCGCCAGATCCCGCATCGTCGTTTTATTCCGGCCCAAAAAACGAGACTGCGCGCCTCACGAGGCTGTCTAATCCGCCGAAACCATCCGCTTCGGCGCAAATGGAAAAGACACAACCGTTGGTCAGCACGCGGGAAGTAAGAAGTTCGGTTGTTTCAATTTCGCTTTGCTGGCTCTTGTTCGGCGCTTCAGCTGCGATTTTGCTTATTCAAATTTGGAACTACATTTCCTGACCATGGAAAATTCTGCCACGATCAAATTGGATGAATCAAACTTTGAACGCGAAGTGACCCACAGCGATAAGCCTGTGATTGTCGATTTTTGGGCGGAATGGTGCGGGCCCTGTAAAATGATCTCGCCCTTGCTCGATGAAATTGCGCGCGAAAAAGCCGACTCGGTCAAGATCGCGAAAGTGAACGTGGACGAAAACCAGAGTCTTTCATTTAAGTACAATATCCGCGCAATCCCAGCGTTGCTCTTTTTCAAGAACGGCCAGCTCCGCGACCAGATCACGGGCATGACGAGCAAGAAGGATTTACTCGGCCGGATCGAGGCGCTCGCGTAAGCGTCATGGGCGTCAACCCAAACGCGAAGGCGAACGAGATCGTGCAGGTCTTTTCGCAGGCTCATAACGAGCGATATTGGTTGAAAAGAATCGGGTACGCGAAACGCGCCGAGATTGCTCTCGGCGCGATGCTTTGATCTGATTGAAGTCGGCACGTAAAAGCGTCGGCTCACGTGCCTAGGCTAGGCCTTGGTCTTCTCTTTCTCGCCTTTGCATTCGGCTTTGAACTTCGCGTACTGCTCCGGAGTCAGGATGCCTTTGGCTTCTTCCATGTATTTCGCTTCGCTCGCTTTGGAGCAACCGACTTTATGGTGCTCAGTCATGACGGCATCCATCTTGGTCTTCTGGTCAGCGGTCAAGTTGAGATCGGCCACTGAAGCCTGACACGCTGCTTTTCCTTCGTTCCCGACTTTCTTCGCGCAGCAGCCGTGTTCGCCCGCGAACATGGTGCCGGCCGCAAAGAGTCCTACTGCTACTAACGCAATGAGTTTAGTCATAATCCAACCTAGACGGTTGCGCCGGACTTGTCGTTCAAAACCCGCGCGGCGGGCCCTGTCATCCTGAACAAAGAGAAGGATCTTGCAATCGAAGCTTTGACTGCCTTGAGCCCAGGAAAACGTTTTAAGTTTATGTGAGGTCCCTCGGTCGCCGTGGCGACCTCGGGATGACAACGCGGGGGATGTCGTCCTATCTTCAGCGGCGCGTCCGGACACCGCAGCGCGGCGTTGTCCGTGCGCGAGGTAGTTGTCCGATTTTTTGGAACTGGGGCCGCTCTAAACCGGACAGTTAGCTCGCGGACTTACAATAGGCATGACTGACGGCAAGACTTATAAGGTTAAGGGCAACCTTGCCTGGGACGCGATGGCTTACAAAATGGTGGACGATCACACCTACGACATTACCGCGATGAAGGGCGGGAAGATGTCGTGGAGTGGCAGAAGCGCTGTCTCGAAAGATGGCAAAACGCGCACGCTTAACCTAAGCGGCACCGGCGCGGACGGGAAGAAGTTCAAAGAGAAGATCGTTTACGACAAGGCGTAAGTAGAGCTGCTTTCGATCCGCGGGTCCCTTTTCGCGTCCAGAGCTATCTCTGAACACAATAGTTGAATTACGTACCGGTGGAGCGGATCAGATCCAGTTCGCCACTCCATTTTGAATGGCACGGCGATCAATTTCTACAATCATTTCAGTCTGAGCCGGTCTGACCTAATCAAGCGCATCATCTGCGGACCGAAGCCGATGCCCGGCACCTGATCGACAATAATCGGCTTCCCGCTCGTAGTCACGTATGGCCGAGCGATATTTGCGCGCTGATACGAATCGTGAAAGACTCTGAGTCTTCTGTCAAAAGTGAGGACTTGGCTCCGGTTTTTTCGCAACGTTCCTGTGGCCGGTTTGCGACTTCGAAGTAGAATTGCAATTTTCTAAGGCCTGGCGTGGAATTAAATGGGTAAGTATCGTCGAAAACGCGTGAGCCGGAGCTATCAGGTAGCTCCGCCCTTAAGTACTCACAAGCCGTCGGGCTCGTGGCCACAGTCTGTGCTACTGGGCGCTTTTTTAGTTATAGCTGTGTTTGCAGTCTATCAACCGGCATGGCACGGCGGCTTCCTTTGGGAAGATGAACTCTACGCCAGCACCAATCCCCTTCTTGGTACGACAGATGGTTTATGGCGCATCTGGTTCTCGTTTGACTCACCCGTGCAGTATTTTCCTCTTACACATACTGTCTTTCGCTTCGAGAAGGCTTGGCTGGGCGCACAGCCGATAAGTCTTCACCTGGTTAACATTCTTTTGCATGCTGGCGCCAGCCTTGTTCTTTGGCGACTGCTACAGCGATTGCATGTTCCCGGCGCGTGGTTTGGAGCCGCCCTCTTTGCCCTTCATCCAATGCAGGTGGAATCGGTCGCTCAGATCAGTGAGCTCAAGAATGTTCTGATGGGTCTATGTTTCATGGCGAGCCTCTATTTCTGGGTGGCGCATCTCGACAAGAGGCGGCGGACCTATTACTTGGCATCGTTCGGCTGTTATCTACTGGCGCTGGCCGCGAAGTCCACGGCTTGTGTAATGCCGGCGGCTCTTCTTCTTATTCTCTGGCTGAGGAGAGAACGCATTAGTCGCAAGACTGTGCTCGAGCTCCTGCTGTTCCTACTCGCAAGCGCGGGTGCCGCGCTCATCGCGTTGATGTGGGAGCAACTCCACAACACCGCGGAGTGGATAGTTAGCTCTACCGGTTGGATCGAGCGGCTGTTGATTGCATGCCGGGCGGTCTTTTTTTATCTGAGCAAACTCGCCTGGCCGACTAGTCTGACTTTTAACTATCCAGGATGGGATATCTCTCGGTTCCATCCTGCCGATTATCTCTGGCTGCTAGCGGTTCTCTTGCTCGCCGCAGTGATTTATTTTGCGCGACGCCATCTGGGACGCGGACCTGAAGTCGCATTGCTGTTTTTTGTCAGTGTGCTTTCGCCCTTGCTCGGATTCGTCGGCGTTTACACTTTCCGCTACACTCATGTTGCCGATCATTACCAGTATCTCGCCTGCATCGGGCCATTGGCATTGTTTGCGGCAGCTTGCGATTGGGCGGCGAGAGGTCGGCGCTATATCTCGGTTGTTCTACCAGCGTGTGTTTTAATGGTCTTAAGCTGGTTCACGTGGGGCCAAGCACATATCTATCAAAGTGGAGAAGCTTTGTGGTTAGATACAATTCGCAAGAATCCAAGCTCGTGGGTAGCGGAGAACAACTATGGGACTATTCTGCGTCAGCGAAACGAACGTCAGCTCGCCCTCGGGCATTTTCAGCGCAGTTATGACCTCGCGCCAAATAATCCCGAAGCGGCGCGTAACGTGGGTCTTTCCTACTTGGAGTTCCAACAGCCACATTTAGCCCTGCCATATCTGGAGCAAGCTGCCCGGATACACCCACGCGATCTTCAAAACGCCCGAGACTTGTCCCGCGCACTTTTACAGGTTGGTCGGCCCGCGGATGCGATCGATAAGCTGAAGGATGTGCTCGCGCTCGATCCGAACGACGGAAAATCGCACATGCTGATGGCGTCGGCTTTGCTGACGCAAGGACATTATGACGAAGCAAAGTCCCATCTGCATGAAACGCTGGCTTTGCAATCGGATGACATCGAGGCGCAGACGCAGCTCGCGAACTTATCTCTCCAGTTGCACCAATATGGCGAGGCCGCGGAGTTACTTCGCCAGATTGTTGCCCGCCGACCTGATGATCCGGATGCGTTGAAGAATTATGCCTGGCTACTTGCCACCGCCCCAGAAGCGAACCTGCGCAATGGGGCGCGCGCGGTAGAGCTGGCGGAGCGCGCGCGGGCCAGTTCGCCACAGAACCCATTTATCCAGGCTACCCTCGCGGCGGCCTATGCCGAAGCGGGCGATTTCCAACGGGCGCGTATCACCGCAGAGATGGCTTTGCAATTTGCAGATCAGAATAACCTAGGTGCGTTGGCAAATTTGTTGCGCCAGGAGATTGGGCTCTTCGAAAACTCACAGCCTTATCGCGACGTGTCTCCTTAAATTGAGCCGGTTTCAGATCGAGCAGGCCGGCCTCGGCCGCCTTCTTCGGTGCCAACGAAGCGACGAGTTTTTCGAAACGGGGGTTTCCTCGGAGCAAGTCCCAGTCGGGGCTTTGCGTTTTCCTTCGTTAGGCCGGCGATCTTGCGTCCGGTGTGCTGCGCGATCGATTTGTCGGGCGCGATCTCTGACTCGCGTTTGATTCCAAGAACTTGCGTCGCGACTTTCGATTCTAATCCGAGTCCAATTCACTCTGTACGCGTTGCACCATCGTCACTGCGCCCATGTGTAAGTCCGCGAGCTAATTGTCCGATTTCTTGGAACTTTGGACGCTCTAAATCGGACAACTAGGTCGCGTAGCTACACGTCTGTAAGTGCGCGACCTAATTGTCTGATTTTCGGAGTCCAAAGTTCCAAAAAACCGGACAACTAGGTCGCGCACTGACACGTCCCTACCAGTTCTCTGCGCCCGGCGGGGGTCGAACCCACAACCTTTGGCTTCGGAGGCCAACGCTCTATCCAGTTGAGCTACGAGCGCGCGGTTTGGCGATTATACGGGAGCGCTTTTAAAGCACAACCGGTGTAGCGGCGGCCGCGGTTTCCACGCTTGTCATCCCGAACGGATGCGAGGGACCTCACAAAAACACCAGTGTGTTTGGATATTTGAAATCGTGAGCTTCGTTTCTTGCTTGAAGGACGCCTGCGTAGGCTGGGTGCAGTGAGAGGTCTCTCGCTCTGCTCGAGATGACATCGACATCATCATTCGCCGCGATAAACGCAGCGGGCCGTCGGCGTTTCGTGGATAACAATCTCGCAAAGGCCAGCGCACTTGGGTTGCAGTTTTTTCCAAAACCAGGTCGCCATATTTTCAATCGTTGGATTCTCCAGGCCTTCGATCTCGTTGAGATACGAGTGATCCAATTTTTCCAATAATGGTTTCATGGCCGCGCCAATCTCGGCATGATCGTAGACCCAGCCGGTTTCCGGATCGACTTCGCCTTCGACTGAAACTTCAATTTTAAAACTGTGCCCGTGCATTTTGCGGCATTTGTGACCTTCCGGAGCGTTCGGCAAAGTCTGGGCCGCCTCAAAAGTGAAGTCTTTGGTTAAACGTGCGCGCATGTTTCTGAAGCTGCACTGCATCTCTCGCATTGTCATCCCGAGGTCACCGCGGCGACTCGGGATCTCACACAGACTCATTGCATCCCTTTGGGCCTCCGAACGTTCAAGCTTCGATTGGGAGATCCTTCGCTCCGCTCAGGATGACAATCTGCACGACGCGCGCGCGCGATCACACTCCGCGTTGAGTCGGCGTCCAGATGAACTTGTGCATTTGGAGCTGAAAACGGACATCCAGTTTGTCGGTCAGGATCCAATCGACAATTTGTCGCGGATCGATCCGGCCAAAAATGGGCGAGAAGAGAACGGCGTGACAACGCGCTGACAAGTTGAAGCGCTGAACTTTGTCGCGCGACCACTCGTAATCTTCGCGCGAGCCGATAACGAATTTCACCTCATCGCGCGAGCTGAGATGGTCGATGTTCGGCCAATGATTGCGATCGACTTCGCCGCTGCCCGGTGTTTTCAAGTCCATGATCCGATGCACGCGCTCATCGATTTTTGAAATGTCGTGCGCACCGCTGGTTTCGAGCAAAACGGTGTGGCCCGCGTCGCACAACAGCGACATCAACGGCAGCACATTCTTTTGCAAAAGCGGTTCGCCGCCGGTGATCTCGACCAGCGGACACTGAAACTTTTCTACAAGATCGACTATTTCTTGCAGCGTCTGCTTCTTCCCTTCGTAAAAAGCGTATTCCGTGTCGCAATAGTTGCAGCGCAAATCGCAGAAAGTCAGGCGCACAAAAACGCACGGCCGTCCCGCCCAAGTGCTTTCGCCCTGAATCGAGTGGTAAATCTCGTTGATCGTCAGTGTTTTTTCGGGCTCTGGCATTCTCGTCGACGATCTTACCCGAAGAGTCGAAAGGCAAGCTTGGCCGCGAAGTAGATCATCACCGCCGCGGTCAGCGCTTGCGTCCAGATTTGCCACATTGGTCGCGCGAAAACGCGGGCGCCGGAACGCACCGCGACACAGAGGACAATGGTCCAGGTGATCGCGCCGAGAACAACCGCGCAGGCCAGCATGAGTGAATTTAGAAATGAGGGGGCCGTCGTTGCGGTTTGCTGGCTGCCGACCACTGCGAGCCAAAAGCCGATGTTCCAAGGACTCGAGAGCGCGAAAAATAATCCCAACAAGTAGCCGCGTCTGCCGCCGTCTTTTGGCAATCCCGCGACATCGGCATTCCCGCGATGAGCGGTCTTCCAGGCGGAGACGGAGAAAATCGCCGCGAGAACGAGCAGCAGCGCCAGACTGATCAGGCCGAGAACCGTGCGGACGCCAGGTTTGTTGAGCAGCACACCGGCGCCGGCTGCGACCGACAGTGCCCACAGAAAATCGCCGGTGCAGGCGCCGAGTCCGACACGCCAAGTCCCCCAGAACCCGCCACCTTGTTCGCGCGGAAGCAGGCCGCGACGGATCATCTCAGCGTTGACCGGCCCCGGCGGCCAGGCCACCGACCAGCCGAGCACGAATCCGTTAATTAAGATCGGCACCGTTCAATTTGACGAATGGTCGACGCGCTCTCCGTCGCGTCAAAGACCGCATTTGCTAGTTGCTTCGGCCAGACTCGAACGCTTCCGCAACAGTGATGCGAGATAGGAATCGACCGCCGGTGCGGCATTAATGTGCATCAAATTTGCCGGTGTCTGCAGTCTCGAAAAAATCGCGTAAGCAATCTTGCTCCGCGGAACTTCTTTTTCGCCATAACCCAACGGGACATTGCTCGACCAAAAGCGCACGTATTCCAAACCGCTGCGGTTCTCCGTTCCAAGAAAAACGACAGAATGTCCGCTTTCGTACCGGCCGACATTCTTGGACCAGAAAATCTTCATGAAATCGCCCGGTTGCGCGTCGGAGAAATTGTCGAAGTTGCGTCCTAAGCCCAATTCGTAAAAGAGCCGTGCGGTGCCGGGGCCGTTTGCATTCCATCGACCCCAAATCCCTTCGCCGTCGCGCTGATCTCTGATGATGAGCTGATCGAGCGTGGCGACGTCGAGTTGGAGCTCGCCGTGGACGCGCAACGCTTCAATCGTCCTGATGAAGACGAGATAAGTTGCGCCGGAGCAGAAACTCGGCGATGCGGCTGAAGGCAGGACAAATATCTTGCCGGACTCAAAATGGGCCGCGGACTGCAATTTAATCTTGGCATAATGCGAAGTGGAATAATTCCCGCCGCGCGGCATGGCTTTCACCTGCTGAAGGACAAGGCTGTTTAAATTTTCGCCGGCGACATGCGAAAGGCTTAGCCCGATTACGGCCAAACAAGAGAAGCAAACGACAAATTTTCTCAGCACAGCACAAGTAAGCGGCAAAACCCCCTGCGAGCAACGGCGGGGAATTGGATTTCGGAGAAAGCTGTGTTAGACGAACAACATGCTGCGTTTCACCAAGATGAACGGCGCGGGCAACGACTTCGTTCTGCTCGACAATCGCGGCGGCGACATCCAGTTAAGCCCAACCCAGATCGCGATGATTTGCGATCGGCATCGCGGCGTGGGGGCCGATGGGATCCTGTTGCTGGAGAAGTCGACCAACGGCGCGGATTTTCGCATGCGCTACTACAACAGCGACGGCGGCGAAGCGGAAATGTGCGGCAATGGCGCGCGTTGCTTCGCGCGTTTTGCCAACAAAATCGCGCGCGCGCCCGAGAAGGTTTCTTTTGAAACTCCCGCCGGAGTAATTCGCGCGGAACTTCACGATGGACTCGTCACGTTGCACATGAGTGAGCCGACTGACACGCAACTGAACATGCCGCTGCAAGTGGACGGCGAGGAGACAATCGTCCATTACATTAACAGCGGTGTTCCTCACGTCGTCGTTCCGGTTTCGCGCGTTGACGTTGTTCACGTTCGAACTCAGGGCGCGGCGATTCGCCGGCATGAAAAGTTTTCGCCCGCCGGCGCGAATGTGAATTTCCTGGAGAAACGCGGCGCAAAGAAGATTGCCATCCGCACGTATGAACGCGGCGTTGAAAATGAAACTCTCGCTTGTGGAACCGGCGTGGTGGCAAGCGCATTGATCTTCGCGTCCACCGAAAATATCGATGGTCCCGTTGGCGTGCTGGTTCGCGGTGGCGACGAACTAAGCGTGGGATTTACGAAGCATGGCGATCATTTCCACGAAGTTACGTTGACCGGTCCGGCCGATTTCGTTTTCGAAGGAACGATCGAGGTATAGCGGCGGCCGTGTCGCCCGCTGGGATGCTGTGACCGACACGGTCGCCACTACACCGCAATTGCGGCTGAGGATAGCCGCCTCTACAATGGCGGAATGTTTCGCGGCACTTTCACTGCGCTAGTCACGCCGTTTCGCGACGGCGCGATCGACGTTCCGGCATTGGAAAAACTGATCGAAACGCAAATCGCTGCTGGAATCGATGGTGTCATTGCCGTGGGCACGACGGGAGAATCGCCGACTCTCTCGCACGACGAACGAGAGCAAGTTATTCGGCTGACAGTTACGATAACCAAAGGCCGGTGCAAAGTTCTGGCTGGCACCGGTTCCAACTCGACGCAGCATGCCGTGGCCGACACGAAACTAGCGGAGAAACTGGATGTCGATGGCGCATTGATCGTTGCGCCGTATTACAACAAACCGAGCCAGGAAGGATTGTTCCGCCATTTTCAAGCGATCGCGCAAGCGACGGCGCTTCCGATCATGCTCTATAACATTCCCGGCCGCTGCGGGGTTGATATCGGCGCCGATACCGTCGTGCGTCTGGCGGGCGCTTGTAAAAATATCGTGTCGATCAAAGAAGCGAGCGGGAGCGTAGATCGAGTAGGCGAGTTGCGTGTGCGTTTACCGGAAGCGTTTACAATTTTGAGCGGAGACGATTCGTTGACGCTGCCTTTCATGGCGGTTGGCGCAGTCGGCGTCGTCAGTGTTGTTTCCAATTTGTTGCCTGCGGAAGTTTGCGCACTGGTTCGCGCCTTTGCCTCGGGCGAGATAAAGTGCGCGCGCGAACTGCACAGCAAATTATTTGCACTCTTTAAAGATTTGTTCATCGAACCAAATCCCGTGCCGGTAAAAACGGCGCTGGCCTGGCGTCGCGCGATGTCGGCGGAAGTTCGTTTACCGTTGTGCGAGATGAGCGAGATAAATCAAGAGCGTTTGCGCAAAACTCTCGAAGCCTTCGAGCAAGCAAAATGAAAAAACCGGTGCGGGTCACACTCGTCGGTTCGGCCGGACGAATGGGACGCACGATTGCCGACTGTGCCCGGACAGAACCCAACATCGAGATCGTTGCGCAATGCGACCAGGGGAATGACATCGCCGCGGGGGTAAAAAAATCCGACGTGGTCATCGATTTCAGTCTGGCTGATTCGATTGGCGATGTTTGCCAAGCGGCGTTGTCGCATCGAAAACCGCTCGTGATTGGAACGACCGGTCATTCCGATCAGCAAAAAGCGACCATCCAGGATGCGGCGAAATCGCTGGCCATTGTTTTTGCGTCGAACTTTAGCGTCGGGGTGAATACGCTTTTCGCGCTAACGGAGAAGGCGGCCCAAGTTTTGGGCGATAATTTCAATCTTGAGATTATCGAAACTCATCACACCGGAAAGAAAGATGCGCCCAGTGGAACAGCGAAAAGCGTGGCCGAGATCTTGAAAAAAGCCCGCGCGGGCGACCAGAAAATTTCCATCCAATCGATTCGGGAAGGTGACGTCGTTGGCGAGCATACGGTGATTTTCGATGGGAAAGGCGAACGCTTGGAATTAATTCATCGCGCAAAGAGCCGCGAAACTTTTGCCAAAGGCGCTCTGCGCGCGGCGGAGTGGGTTATCGGCAAACCGCCGGGGCTTTACAGCATGCAAGATGTGCTCGGGCTGAAATGAGAGTCGGCGTCGCGCTCGGATCGAACCTCGGCGATCGATTGGCCAACTTGCGTGCGGCGCGAAACGAAATTGTCGGTCTCGCCGGCATTCAACCGCCCATTTTATTTTCGTCGATCTATGAAACGGAACCGGTCGATTGTGAACCGGGCGCGAACAAGTTTTTCAACGCGGTGTTGGAATTCGATTATGAAGGCGATCCTCAAAGTCTCTTGAGAGATCTGAAAGCGATCGAGAGCTCGCTCGGTCGTCCCGGAGATCATGCTCGCAACATTTCGCGCAGCATCGACATCGACCTGCTCTATGCCGACGACATGAAGATCGACGATGAACGATTGCACCTGCCGCATCCACGCATGCACTTACGCAGATTTGTGCTGGCCCCTTTGGCTGAAATTCGCCCCGATTTGATTCTCCCGAATCAGACGAAGACAGTGGCGCAATTGCTCGCTATTTTGAACGATCCGGCCGGAGTGGTGCGACGGGAGGACCAATGGTAAGTTCGAACGCGATGGAAAAATTTCGCGAGATGAAGCAGCGCGGCGAAAAGATCGCAGTCTTAACCGCCTACGATTATCCGATGGCGCGTTTACTCGATGAAAGTGGCATCGATATCATTCTGGTGGGCGATTCCGTTGGGATGGTTGTGCTTGGGTACGAAGACACCACCAGCGTGACGCTCGATGAAATGCTGCATCACACGCGGGCGGTCGCTCGCGCGGTGAAGCAGGCGCTGCTGGTGGCCGATCTTCCGATCAACACCTACCACACGCCGGAACAGGCGGTGGCGACGGCGAAAAAACTGGTCGAGGCCGGCGCGCAAGCAGTGAAACTCGAAGGCGGCGTGAGTCATGTCCCGCAAATCGAAGCAATCACTGGCGCGGGCATTCCTTTCATGGCGCACATTGGAATGCTGCCGCAAAGCGTCCGCGAAGAAGGCGGTTATAAATTGAAAGGTCGGACGCCAGCGGAAGCCGACGCATTGATTCGTGATGCGCAAGCGGTGGAAAAGGCCGGCGCTTTTTCGGTCGTCTTGGAGATTGTCGCCAAAGAAGCCGCCAAGCAGGTCACAGACGCCGTCAGCATTCCGACGATCGGTATTGGATCGGGTGAATATTGCGACGGGCAAGTTCTGGTCACCCACGATTTGATCGGTTTATTTCCGTGGTTTACGCCCAAGTTCGTTTCACCGGAAGCGCGCGTGGCTGAGGAAATTCGCAAAGCGACCCGAGCTTTCATAGAACGAACGCGCGGGACGGGATCGATGTCTAAGACCTCAGCTTAGAAAAAATGAAAGCCGAATACGCTGATTTCGACGATCCGAGTTACGACGCGTTGCTTTCTGGCCGCCAGCAAAGCAACTGGCTCTGGTTCGGTTTGATGATCTCGCTGGTGCTCCACATTGCGCTGTGCACATATTTTTACCGAACTCGCTTTCAATCGGCCGAATCGGTCGTCCTCGAAAGCCCGCAGACGCCGACATTCAAAGTAAAAAACGTTGATCTCAAGGCGCTTGATAAAACCAGCGCCGATTCAAATGCGGCCGCGGCGAAACCAGTGCCGGACAACACCGACGTGCAGCTGCCCGATGAAAAGAAATCGTTCGATAAGTTGTTGGAAGAAGTGCATGCCAGTGCCGCCATGCCGGACGACATGCGCGACGCGTTGCCAGACAAACCAAAAGTCGAACCGGACGCGACTTCGGTGATGACCGAGATCGAGCGCTCCAGCGCGCAGACGCTCTCGAATAGTCCAAATGCCACGCACGAACAATCGTTGTTAAACGACAGCGCGGTCTCCGGTCGTCCGCAACCCGCACTCAGTGGAACGGAACTGGCCACGAGCACAATCATCAAACGGCCCAATAGTTTTACGAGCAAGATCCAGACGGACAGCGCCGGTCCCAGCAAAGGACACGCTCCCGGCTTCAGCGATCTTGATCAGCTTCTTTCGCAAAAAGGTCCGCTTGGTTCCGGGACGAAAATTCCAATGCCTGACGATCAGCTTTTCTCGTTCGATAGCGCGGAGCTGCAGCCCAGCGAGGTGCTGCAAAAGTTGGTCACGCTGCTCAAGCGCAATCCGAAAGCGAGATTTACCATCGAAGGCTATACCGATTCAATCGGCACGCCGGATTACAACCTGGAGCTGAGCCAGCGTCGCGCGGAAAGCGTGCGCCAATACCTCGTCCAAATTCTGGGAATCGATCCGGCTCAAATCAGGGCGCAAGGTCACGGAGCGACGAAATTTCTGACACCACCTCGATCGGTTTCGCTTTCGCCTGGTCCTGAATTGGACGCGGAAATAGCGCGGCAGCATCTAAATCGACGCGTCGTTCTGTCAGTGGACGCGAACGAGTAGTGGTTGTCGATCTGATCTAATATCGACCCGCCATAACTCCGTGAAAAAAATTCGTCTGAAAATCTCCGAACTTTTCGAAATCGATGGAGAGCGGGTAGATGATGCGAAGGATTTGGCGGCAATTACCAACTATGTAGCACAACATTACGCATTCTTGCCGAAGCCGATCGTCGTGACAGTTGAAGGTGACGAAGTTTTAATTTCTTTTCCCGAAGAGGCTGATGCGAAAAAAGAGGAGGCAGCAAGACTCGCCGCGAGAGCCGTGAAGTGCGCGGGTGAGGGCAATGACTGGCGGCGGGATTTTGTTGGCCTTGGAGTCAACAACTAGATTCAGAGGGCTCCCTTGTTAAGGACGTGAAAATCGGGGAATTTGCGATGCCGTGGGAGACTCATCTTAAGATTACCCGACGGCCAAAAGGTTACGTTCTTTGGTATGAATGGGCTTATAAGGCAGAAGGATTTAAGCAAGTTGGGTGTATTTACACCGCGCAAGGATTCGAATTCGACTATATCGGTGTGATAATTGGAGACGATCTCTGTTACGATCCTCTTTCCGATCGGCTTTCCGCAAATATTGACGCGACAGAAGATCCGAAATTGCGTCAAGGTCGCGACAATTTCGAAACGTATGTCAAAAACATCTACCGAACCCTACTGACGAGAGGAATGCGGGGCTGCTTTGTTTATTTCACCAATAAAGAGACCGAGAAATATTTTCGCCGCTTTATAGATACGTCGTCTTAGGGCCATTTTCGATAAACCCTCACTCGTTTTGGTCGGCAACTTTCCGCACGAATGAAATACTGGGAAATCATCGCGGACAAATTGAGTGCAGCGGGCTGGTCGTGGGGATTAACAACGGCAATCGACGCGCACGCGGGCAAGCTGTTCGTTGTGGACGCTCACCGCTCCGATTCGCACCGCCGATTCATCGTGCGGTCGGATGAACTGCTGACAGCCTTTTTGGAATTGGAGCGAGCGACAGAGGCTCTCTTACGGAGGGCCAACGATTTGACTTCCGCCGCCAGGGGTCCTTATGGGTCGTAGTTAATAGGACTAGTGATTTCCACTGCGAACACATGAGGGTTGCCATCCGCATTGTTCGTTAATTCCTCGCTTTCGAATCGACCCTGATTACGCAATTGCCGTAACGGATCAACAAACTGAGTGCGAAATGAATCGGGGTCATCGGAACAAAAGTCCTTCATTTCCCACGATTGTCTCCCATCAAGAACTTCTTGCCATCGTGCCTTTACATATTCTGTGTTGGCCATCTGCGAACATACGCAAAAAAATCGAAAATATTATATGTCATATTATGTCATATAAAGTCTGGCGATACGCTTCGCGTTCGCAGTGCTGGACTAGCTTTTCAAAACCCTGTATAACCGTGACTTCTAATAGTTCTGGGGGGAACTACGCCGCCTCTCACTGCCCCCCAAGGGTGTGAGGGGCGGTGACTTTTCTTAGAGTCGGGTACGGTAATTTTGAGAATCGCCTCGAATAACCGGAGATCGCTATTCTGCGGCCATGCTCCTTAACTTTGGATTCGCACGCTGTCGCGCCGTCAGAGAAAGGCCAGCAGTGCTGCTCGCCATAACTTCGCGAATCACTCCACGGTCACGCTCTTGGCGAGATTGCGTGGTTTGTCGACGTCGCGACCGAGCTCGACGGCGAGATGGTAGGCGAGAAGTTGGAGTGGGATAACGGTCAGGATCGGACTGACACAATCGGGAACATCCGGAATCTCGATGATGTCGTTGGCGATTCCTTTGAGTTTTTTGGCGCCGTGGCCGCTAGTCAGAGCGATGATCGGGCCTTTGCGCGCTTTGACTTGCTCGATGTTGTTGACGTTTTTCGAGAAGACGCCGTCATCGGGCGCGATGAAAACGGAAGGGAGATCGGGACGCACGAGCGCGATGATGCCGTGTTTGAGCTCGGCACTCGGATGACCTTCGGCAAAGAGATAAGTGATCTCTTTCATTTTGAGCGCACCTTCGAGGGCGATGGGAAAATTGAACTGGCGTCCGAAGAAAAGCACGCCGTTAACATCGGCATATTTCTTGGCGATCGCTTTGATCTCATCGCTGAGCTTGAGAACTTCCTCGATTTGCTTCGGCAAGGCCTCGAGCGCTTCGATGATTCTGCTCCCTTCCGCGGTGGAAAGACTTCGCATCCGGCCAAGGAGCAGACCGATGAGAGTGAGAATGACGAGTTGTGAGGTAAACGATTTCGTAGCGGCAACGCCGATCTCCGGCCCGGCGTGCATGTAAACGCCGCCGTCGCTTTCCCGCGCGATTGTGCTCGCAACGTTATTGCAAATGCCGAGCGTGCGATAGCCTTTGCGCCGGCTCTCGCGCAGCGCGCCGAGCGTGTCGGCGGTCTCGCCGCTTTGGCTAATGGCAAAGACGAGCGTGTCCGGAGTCATTGGCGTATTGCGATGGCGGAACTCGCTCGCGTATTCGACTTCTGTCGGGATGTTGGCCAGTTGTTCAATTAGGTATTCGCCGACCATCGCGGCGTGAAGCGCGGTGCCGCAGCCGGTGAGCACCACGCGGCCGACTTCGCGCAGTTGTGCCGGTGTCATGTTCAACCCGCCGAGTTTGGCGGTGCATTCTTCCAGACTGAGACGACCGCGCATGGCGTCGCGCACAGTGGCTGGCTGCTCAAAAATTTCCTTGAGCATGTAGTGGGGGTAGTCGCCCTTCTTAATGTCCTCGGCCGTGAATTCGACTTTGCTGACCTGACGATCGCCAATCTCGCCGGCGAGCGAACTAATCTCGAATTTGTCGCGCTCAACCGCGACGACATCGAAGTCATTCAAGTAAACCGCGTCGCGTGTGTAAGCGACAATGGCGCCGACGTCGCTGGCGAGAAAGTTTTCGTCTTTGCCGACGCCGAGGACGAGAGGACTGCCGCGCCGCGCACCGACGATGAAATCCGGAATGTCGCTGTGCAAGACTGCAATGCCATATGTGCCGATGACTTGCTTCAACGCGGCGCGAACGGCGTTGACCAGCCGCGCTTTGGAATCCTTGCCGTCGAGCTGTCGGTAAATGTTGCCAATCAAATGCGCGAGCACCTCGGTGTCGGTTTCCGAAGTGAATTGGTCGTCGCCGTCAACCGCGAGCTGGTCTTTGAGCGCCTGGTAATTCTCGATCACGCCGTTGTGAATGAGGGCGATCTTGCCGCTGGCGTCGAAATGGGGATGCGCGTTTTCATCGGTCACTTTGCCGTGGGTAGCCCAGCGGGTGTGGCCGATTCCATACGAACCTGACAGCGGCTTTTCCGACATTAATTTCGCGAGCGACGCGATGCGTCCTGCACATTTGCGGGTCCCGATATGATCCCCATCGACAATCGCCACGCCGGCCGAGTCGTAGCCCCGGTATTCGAGACGACGCAGGCCATCGAGTAAGATAGGTGCCGCTTCGGAGCGGCCAACGTAACCGACAATTCCGCACATATTTGGGAGGGAAGCGTGACACAAGGCTGAGGGCGCGCAAGCCTGACTGGAAATGTAGTCCCTTAGCTGCGGTCTCTGCGCATGAGGACACGTGCCGCTCCACCAAAAGAGTTGCCGGAACGCGCGGACGCTGAGTTATTGCAGGCGTGGCAACCCCAAATCGTTCCAAGCGCGATTCATCTCCGGTCCAATCGGCTTCGGTCGTGAATACCCCCGCGCTTCCACCCGGCACAACGCAGCGGACGCTGGCAATTGTCATGGGCGGCGGCGCTGGCACGCGTTTGTTTCCGCTGACGAAGGACCGCGCGAAACCGGCGGTGCCGCTCGGCGGAAAATACCGGCTGGTCGATATCCCGATCAGCAATTGCCTCAACTCGGGTATGAGGTCGATCTATGTGCTGACGCAGTTCAACAGCCTCTCGTTGCATCGGCACATTCAAGCGAGCTACAAGTTCGATAATTTTTCTCGCAGCTTCATCGATATCCTGGCGGCGCAACAAACACCTGAAGGTTCGCAATGGTATCAAGGAACGGCCGATGCCGTCCGGCAAAACATGCGCTATTTCCTGGAGGGGCCGTTCGATTATTTCCTGATCCTAAGCGGCGATCAGCTTTACCGAATGGATTTTCGCGCGCTGCTGCACCAGCACATTCGTTCGGGCGCCGATATTACTTTGGCGACGAAACCGGTCCATCGCGAGAAAGTTTGCGAGTTTGGGATCATGCAAAGCGGCGTCGATCGGCGCATCACGCGTTTCGTAGAGAAACCAACGGACGCGAGCGTTCTCGAAGAAATGAAAATGAGCCGCGAACTCATGACTGAGATTGGCTCGGACAAGGAAGAGGAATTGTTCCAAGCCTCAATGGGCATTTACATCTTCAATCGCGACGTGTTGGTCGAATGCCTGAACAATAACTTGGCCGATTTCGGCAAACACGTCATTCCGCAATCGATCGAGAAACAGAATGTGGGCGCGTATATTTTTCAAGGCTATTGGGAGGACATCGGGACGGTGCGCGCTTTTTATGAGGCGAATCTCAATCTTACCGATCTCCTGCCCGAATACAGTTTCTTCGAGGCTGCGGCCCCGATTTATACGCACCCGCGCTTTTTGCCGGGAAGCAAAATCAATGGCGCCACTCTGCGGCAAGCCATCATCGCCGACGGCTGCATTATTTCAGACGCGCATCTGGAGCGCTCCGTCATCGGCGTGCGTAGCATTATTCAAAGCGGCGCGACCATCCGTAACAGCATCGTGATGGGGGCGGATTACTTCGAGCAGGATCGACCGCCCGATTCCAGGCAACCTGCGATCGGGATTGGGCGCAATTGCGTAATCGATCGCGCCATCATCGACAAGAACGCCCGGATCGCCGACGGCGTAGTCATTACTCCGGAGGGGAAGCCGACAGATTTCGACGGAGACAATTATTTCATCCGCGACGGAATTGTGATCGTGCCCAAGAACGCGGTGATTCCTGCCGGCTTCTGGATTTGACGAGTCCGATCGATAACGATGTCGATCTTCGCGCGAGGCGGGCTATCGCCTGTCGCTAATGTTGCTGAGCTGACCCTGCGAGCTTTCCCACTGTTCCGGCTTATTCCATGGAATGGCCGAGTCGGTCTTGTTATTAGGATCGCTAATCAGCGCAGTATCTTTGTGCGTAGCGCAGGAAACAAGCGAGGCCGCAGTTAAAAGCAAAAGGACAAACGCGATTTTTTTTGGCAGATTAAAAATTGCCAGCATAAATGACAGTATCTCCAGGGTGCACTTGGACGCCACGCGTCAAGCTACTGGTAATGATATCGCCGATGGCGGTGGAAGGTTCAACTGAAGAAACGCGAATTTTTCCGATCAGCGTGCCGCCACGCACGACGAGCATTTCCGCGTTCAACTCCACGCCGTGACGACCGCCCAAATTAAGCACAACAAAGTTGTAAGCCTGGTTTACCGCGAGAATGGTTCCGCGAATCCCCGTCTTTTTGGCTGCCGTATCGCGCTGCTTCTTTTCATCCTCGAGCTGGGATGAGCGCTCCTGGGCGCTGCGTGTCTTGTCTGACAAAGGCATTTTCTCGTGCTCCGCCGCCTCCAATTGACTCCGAGTTTCCTCGAGTTGCGCTTGCAATTCAATCGTAGATGGAGCGCCAGGGTTGGCCGAGGGTTTTGCACTGGCTTCGTCAATCTGGCGGTGCAGAGCCGCAATTTGACCCTCATTGACCTGGAGCTTTGATTGCAGATTGGCTTTGTCGGCCTGGATTCTCGCCAGCTCCGCTTCCGTTTTTGCCGTCTTGCCTTCCATCTCGGAGAACTTGGCGGCAAGGCTAGCCTCACGTGCCTTTGATTCTTTTTCTTGCGCGGAGTGGCGATGCTCAGAGTTGTCACCCGAGGTGGCGGCGTTAAACGCGCTCGTCCGGAACGATTTCAGTTTCTGAGTATTGAGAACGCCAAATACAACCGCCAGCATCAAGAGAATGGCGGAAAGGCCTATCAAATTCTTGGGCGTAATCGGGAATGTCATGGGGGATGATTTGGAGTAGCTGTTGTAACTGCCTTCGGCGGGGAAACGCAATCCGATTATTAGGATTCCGGCATTGCTATGTTCGCCGGCGTTGGCCATTGCGTCGGTTGCGCAGCGCATCTATAGAACATCTCATGGGCCAGCAACATCGAGTCAGAACCAAACGGAAACGGCGCAAGGCATATGTGAAGCGCAAGAGAGTTGCCGTGAAGGGAACACGCCGTGAGTCGCCGAAACCGAAGGCCAAAAAGCAATCGGCCGCCGCGCAATAAGAACAGCAACGACGCTGTTGCGCCTGGTCCGCGCCATCTGTTAATTGTCGATGGACATAGTGTGATTTTTGCCTGGCCGGAATTACGCGCACTTCATAAAAGGCGAACATCGATGGCGCGCGAAGTCTTGATTAAACGGCTTCGAGATTATCAGGATTGGACCGGCGTTCGCATGGTAGTCGTGTTCGACGGCCGCGGTCCGAAAGTAACTCAACTCTCCGATGCGGGCGAGATAGAGATCTTCTATTCTCGTGCCGGCCAAACCGCCGACGCTGTAATTGAACGTCTTGCCTCGAAATATGCCGCGCACTTCTACCTGACGGTGGCAACGTCAGACTACCTGGAGCAGCAAACCGTTATGGCTTCCGGCGCCGCGTGCATCTCAAATGATGCGCTGCGTGAACTTTTGGAAGAAGTGCGATTGCCTTGATTTGAGAATTGTCGTTGTTACGCCGCGCCCATGAGCGCGGGGTGTTCGGTATTGACAGTCTCGTGCTGCGCTCGTTGATGGCACGTCGCGAGCACGCGCGAAAGGACGCAGTAAAGCTGCTCAATCGGTAGATTCTTGCTGACATAACCGTTCGCTCCGGCTCGCAAAGCAGCGTGCATTTGCTCTTCATTATAACCGACGCCGGTAAAAACGATGATCGGCACTTGGGAATTAACCTCACGGATGAACGAAATGAGGGTAATCCCGTCCACTTTCGGCATCTTGAGATCGACAATCACCACGTCGCAGTCGTGGTGGGCAAGCCAGGCGGCAGTTTGGAACCCGTCGGTGAGAGAGTGACAAGTATGTCCTCGTTGGCGTAGGTAGGTGACAACAAATTTGGCGATGGTTGGGTCGTCATCGACGATGAGGAACTGGAAAGAATCGCGGGTAAGTAATTCCATAGTGTTTTATAGTTTCTATAATTACTATAAGCACTAACCTTGCCATCTGTCTCCGGTTCTGATTTTCCTCTCGGAAATCCTTTTCCTTTCCAAAGATTGCGATGCTCCGTTCGCAAGATTGAAACGCAACGGACCAGTTGGGTTCTATGACCCGAGCTTTTTCTCGATTTTTTTCACCCGCTCGATGAGCTTTCCAAGCCGATGAATCCATGCCGTGTGCCGCTTGGCGACCGCGAGAGGCACGATCGGCGTAGACCACCAGGTGCCGCCGGAAATACTCTTCGTAACGCCGGCTCGTGCGCCTACGATGGTTCCATCGCCGATTTCGATATGGCCGACCACGCCAACCTGGCCACCCATTAACACTCGTTCGCCAATGCGCGTACTCCCAGCAATCGCGGTCTGCGCGGCAATGACGGTATGTTTTCCGATGACGACGTTGTGAGCAACCTGGACGAGATTATCGATCTTTACGCCTTCCTGAATCCAAGTTCGCCCAAACCTGGCGCGATCGATAGTCGTATTCGCGCCGATCTCCACGTCGTCGTCGATTTGGACAATTCCTAACTGTGGCACTTTTTCGTAGCGGCCTTGCGCGGGTTCAAAACCGAAACCATCTGCACCGATGACCGCGCCGCTGTGAATGACGACCCGCGCTCCGATTCGGGCCCGCTCGCGAATCGTCACGTGCGGATAAATTATGCAATCGACGCCGATCGTTGTTTCATGACCGACATAACAGCTGGCTCCGATTACCGAATTGTCGCCGATGCAGACGCCAGGTTCGATGACGGCGTTCGGCTGGATCGAAACGCCATGCCCGAGCTGCGCGCCAGGATCGACAATCGCCCTTGGATGAACGCCCGGTGCAAACGCGATCGGTTTCGGCGCAAGTCTCAGGACGACTTGCTCGAACGCTTTCGCCGGATTTGAAACACGAATCTGGGCGGCTGCGGTCTTTTCCGAGAAGTCGAGCGGAACGAAGACGGCGGAAGCGCGCGTCTTGCGAAGCTGAGCCGCGTATCGGGGATTACCGAAGAAACTGATTTCACCGGCAGTCGCTTCCGCGAGAGACGCGACCCCGGTAATTTGTTGGGCGGGATCGCCGAGCAGCTCACCGCCCGACAATTTCTCGAGTTCCTGGAGCGTGAAAGTCACTGTTTTCAATCGAGAAGAAAAGTAGCACAAGCGTCCCGCTTGTGGTTCCGATACGCAAGCCTGAGGCTTGCGCTACTTTTTCACGCTTGCGCGCACGGCCTCGAGCTGCCCGGCCGAACCGAGCTTCTCGTTTTTGTGCGCGATGAAATTTGCATATTCCTCGACGAAAATTTTGCCCGGAGGGCGGAAGTCGAATTCGGACGGTTTGTCGCGGAAGAACTCGCGATGAACGCGGGTCCAGACAAGCCGGCCATCGGTGTCGATGTTCACTTTCGTCACGCCGAGTTTTGCGGCGGGCAGATATTCCTCTTCGTTTACGCCGCGCGCTGACGGATCGAGTTTGCCGCCGGCGGCGTTGATTCGCTCGACCTCGGATTTGGGAACGCTCGATGAGCCGTGCATTACAATCGGTGTCGGCGGCAAGCCGGCTTTCTTCAAGTTATCACGAATCCCTTCGATCACTTCGAAGTGCAGCGATTGCTGTCCCTTGAATTTGTAAGCGCCGTGACTGGTTCCGATCGCAGCGGCAAGTGAATCGCACTTGGTTTGTTTGATGAAATCAATCGCTTCCTCGGGGTTGGTCAAGCAAGCGTGACCTTCGTCGACTTGAATGTCCTCCTCGACGCCGCCCAGCATTCCCAGTTCGGCCTCGACGCTAATTCCTTTGGCGTGCGCCCGATCGACAACGCGCTTCGTAATCGCGACGTTCTTTTCGAACGGCTCGTGGCTGGCGTCGATCATTACCGAGCTGTAAAAGCCGGAATCGATGCAGTCATAGCAGGTTTCCTCATCGCCGTGATCGAGATGAACGGCGAAGATGGCTTCGGGGAATATTTCCTCGGCCGTGCGGAGCATCGCTTCGAGCATGCGCTTGTCCGCATATTTTCGTGCGCCCTTGGAGAGTTGAACGATAAACGGCGCTTTGCTTTGCACGTTGCCGCGGAACAGACCGAGAATCTGTTCCATGTTATTAATGTTATAGGCGCCGACGGCGAATTTGCCATAAGCGACTTTGTAAAGTTGAGCGGTAGTAACGATCATAAAATGAAGATGTCGATCTTAGCCTGGAATCGAAAACTCCTGATGAATCTAATGATGATTTCGGAAAACCGAAATCCGAAAATTCGTCAGTTTTTCTTCGTGCTCGCCGGCAAGACCACGCTGACGGACGTTCCGTGAGTGGTAGAATCGATATCGACCCGGCCATTGTGGTCGAAGATAGTGCGCTTGACGATTGGCAAACCAAGCCCCATTCCGCGCGGCTTGGTCGTGCAAAACGGAGAAAAAACCTTGTCCCTTAAATTGGGAGCGATGCCCTTCCCGTTGTCTCGAACCGTGACGATTACACCGCCCCCGGTTTTTCCCTGACGCAGCGGTTTTGCCGCCAGTGTAATACGCGGTTTGGTCTTACCGGACAAAGCCTCAGCTGCGTTGACCACCAGATGCGCGAATGCTTCCGCGAGAGCGGTCTCGTCGCCCAGCACTTTCGGCAAATCGTTAGGCAGGGAGGTTTCAACAGCGACGCCACCGTTGACCCCGAAGCGCGACCTCGCGATCTCGATTCCTTTTTTGACGGACGACCGGACATCGATCGGCTTCAAAACGAGATCGGGAGGGTGAGCGAAATTGCTGATCTGGGTAATGATCGTGTCGAGCCGGTCGACTTCGCCGACGACGATCTCGTTAAATTCTTTTCGAAAATCAGCATCATCGAACCGTTCGGGAAGCAGTTGAGCGAACGTTTTGATCGCGACAAGCGGATTGCGAATTTCGTGCGACATGCTCGCGGCCAGGTCCGTCCAAAATGCGGTCCGATCCACGAGGTCTTGTTTTTGGCGCAGGCTTTCCTCAACGGTCAGATCCTCGATGACAGCGACCGCGCCAAGTGGCGTGTCGTGATCGAGCAGTTTGCGAGTTTCCACGGATAGCGATCGGCGCGTGTTATTGTCGATCCAATTTCGCGGAGGCAAATTCGTTTTGGTATCAAGTGTGTCGCGCAAGAAAGCGGCAAGCGTCCCCCCGGCAGCTTCGGCCGGTTTGTTCAAGGCTTCGGAACCGGATACACCAAGAATTTGCTCCGCGGTCGGACTAAACCAACGAATCACGCCATCCTGGTCCGTCGCCACAATTCCAGCCGGAATGGATTTGAGCAGCGTTTCGGCCAAAGTTTTTTGCAGCGAGATTTCCTCGTGGAGCAGAGCGTTTTCGAGGACGGTCGAGACATGTTCGGCCAGGATCATCAGACCCTCGAGGTCGGAATAGTCGAATCGTTGTCCGGTTAATCGGTGCCCGAAAAACAACCAGCCAATGATGCGGCTGCGAGCATAAAGCGGCACGATGACTTCCGCACCGAAGGTGTCGAGCGCGCGGCGGAGAAGCGCCCGTTGCGCTTGTTCGGGGGTCTGGGCAAGGTTGGCGCGCGAAATCAAATGCGCATTCAGTTCGAACCAGCGCACGAGCGCATCGCGCTCGCCAAATTCCACGTCATGCGTTTCGGGCAGACAGCGCAAGCCAGCTCGGAGCCGATAACGATCGCCGTGGCGGATCTTGGAAAAAATACCAACGCGCGTAACGCCAGCGGCATCGGCGACACTTTCCACAACGCTGGCAAGCAGCGCATCGACGTTCTCAAATCGGCGGAACACGCGAGGAAAACGAAGCAAGCGCAATGAGGGACCGCTGGTCCGCTCAGGAACGGACTCGGATCGGGGCGGCGTTTCAGAAGAGAAATTGCTTGTCGACGTTGTTTCACGGAGGGCCCGGTTTTCCTGGAGAACGTTGAGATGGTCGAAGGCGCGCCCGGCGAGAGCTTGAAAGCGCCGGCGATCGAGTTCCAAATCCTCGGCCGCATAAATCCCAGATTGCTCCGCCTCGCGCAGTGGCTCTGAGCGCAAAGCGCCCAATGCTGTAATCAGGACTTCCGGCCAATCTTTCTGGATCTGCTCGACCAAGTCGCGACTCTCTTTGGCGCGAAGATCGACAATGCACAATGCGGGTCCAGCTTGTTGCAGGACGACGTCAAGGCGATCGGCATCTGTCACATGCCGCACTTGCGCCATGGTACGCAGGTAAGCCTTGACTCGCCGAGCGAGATCAGGGTCTTGGGTATAAAGAACGCAGACCGGCGCAGAGGTCATGCGGCGGCCACCTCGCTGTCGAAACGAACGAGCGGAAGGAGGATGTGAAATGTCGTCCCCTTCTTCAATTCGCTCTCCACTTCGATCTGGCCGCCATGTTCTTGAATGATTCCGTGGACAACGGAGAGGCCCAGCCCCGTCCCATAGTCCTTGGTTGTGAAGAATGGATCGAAGACGTGCGGGATGTCTTCACCGCGGATTCCGTCACCGGTATCCCGAATAGTGATTCGAAGAATCTCGTGCGTGTTGCCATTGGTCTGAGCGAGTGCGGAAACCCACTCTTCATCCGTGCGAATCTCGGTTTGCACGTTTAGTTCGCCGCCATTTTTCATTGCATCCATCGCGTTGAGAAAAAAGTTGAGAAAGACTTGCTCGAGTTGATCGGCATCGGCCCGGATTGTATCAACATTCGCCCCCCAAGAACGAGATAATTTAATATCTTTTTGATACAAGCGATGTCCTACGAGGAGCAGCGACTTCTCCAAAATCTCCTGTACGTGCATGAGTTTGAGAACGGGCTTGGCCGGCCGGGCGAAACGCAGCAGTTGATTGACGAGCGAGTCGATGCGCTCGATCTCGTGGCCGATTAGATTGGAAAAAGTCTCCCGGAAATCCGAGTCCTGATATCGCTCGGGCAATAATTGGGCGAAAGTCTTGATCGACACGAGCGGATTCTTGATCTCGTGCGCCATGCCGGCCGAAAGTGTACCCAGGCTGGCGAGACGATCGCTACGGCGGATCTGTTGTTCGAGGCGCTTCAGAGCGGTAATATCCGTCAGAACCATCAACGCACCCAGCATCTCACCCTCTTGTCCGTGAAAGATCGAACTGCTCGTGCGGACGACAACGCTTCGGTCAGCTGAACGAAGCGTGAGTTCGCTGTTTTCCTGGCTTTCACCCGTCTGCAGTGTCTTGCGCAGTGTGTCCCGCAGCGGCCCGGGTAATTTGTCCAGATACTCGTCTTGGATTTCGCGGGAATTGAGTTCGGTGATCTGCCCGGCTTCGTTGTTAAACACCGTGATGCGTTCATCGGAACCGGCTGCGATCACTCCGGTGGTAAGATTTTCGAGTAGCGTTTCATTATAGAGTTTTGCGTTCTGCACTTCGGTGAAGAGTCGCGCATTCTCGATCGCGACCGCAAGTTGGCCGCACAAAACTTGCAGGGCATTTTGCTCGACGCTCCCGTAAATACGTCCCGATATTCGCGGGCCAAGCAGCATCACTCCGGCGAGGTGATCGCGCGCAAAGATTCCAATGGCCAGCGCAATCTGAAGCGAGCCCAACTGCCGCATAACGCGCTCCAGTTGTGGCGTCGGTCGGGCACGATGCAACTCATCGAGAACGATCGGTTCCCGGATTGCCGCAAGTTGTGTGATCGTTGCCTGATCGTTGTCCAATTCTAATCGACCGAGCCGTGCGCCAGGCTGGACGATTGGATATTGTTGCAAAAAACCATGTTTGTCTGGCAGGAGTATAAAAACGCGATCTGTCCCGACTGCTTCGGCAACGGTATTGGCAAATCTGTCTAGCAAATCTCTAAGAGTGGTAACTGAGCTGAGTATTTTTGCCGCCTTGCTAACAGTTGCCCTGAAATCCAATCCATGTGCACTAATGAAAAGCCGCTCCGCCAATTTTTGCGAAATGCCTCTCGCCGGCGCCATGGCAAATGCGACGACAACTGCGGCAGTGATGTGGGCGATTGGGTGGGCATTGCTGAGCGATGCCCCCAAAACCGTAGCAACCAGCCACCAAACTGCGGCATAAAGCGCAAGGAGATACGCAGTCAGCAGGACATAAGACATGATCCTGCGAAGTAACAAACCCACCTCCATGATTTTTCGCGTAGCAATGCCGTAGGCGATGATCAGACTGAAAAGAACCGCACGGAATGGTGCGAACCCTATCAACTGGGATGGCTCGACAAAGAAACGAAGAACGGTGTTCGTCAGAATCGAAAATACAACCGTGGAAACCGCTCCAATTAAAATGAAGGCAAGCTCGGCCCGCTCGCCTCCGCTCGTCCGTCTTAAATCGCGAACGTATGTGATAATTAGAACAAGGATGGATACCGCGAAGAACGTTGTGTGGATTATAAAGCCAGTAAGGCCAGGTCCGTAAATTGGCCGTGGTAATGCAGGGCCGTGGTTGGTTTGGGACAGAATCACTGCACCGCTTAGAAAAAATTTCGTCTGGCAAAGACAAACAATTGCAAAACCAATAATCAACCAAACGCGGGAATGACCCAGGATGCCGCGCCAGCCACGTCGTCTTTCGCGAATCGACAACCGCAGAATATTGAATCCGATAAGAATTAAGGGGACCGCCGTCGAAGCCCCTCGGATTGCTCGCTCCGCGACAGCCGAATTTGTCGCGTGGAACGCGAAGTACAAGCTTGCCAGCCATGACGCGATCGCTAGGCAGAGGATGAGAAAACATTGATTCGAATGGCGTTTCGGGTTGGCCTGAAAAACCGCCAATCCTAAACCAATTTGAATTACTAGCGCCGCGAGGACCGCCGTTGTCGCGCTGTTCATCTAGTTTCCGTTAGATCCGTTGTCGCGCTGCACGACCAATGTGCTGGCGCTGCCGCCAATCCCACGGACGTTGATGAGAGCGCAATCCACCTTGGCTCTTCGCGCGCGGTGCGGGACAAAATCCAGGTCGCAAGCCGGATCTTCTACTTCGTAATTTGCCGTTGGCGCGATTAGTTGATCACGCATAGTCAGCGCGCAAGCGGCAACTTGAAACGGGCCTCCTGCCGCCAACGGATTGCCGGTTACCCCCTTGATCGAACTCACCGGCACTGAGTAGGCGTAGTTCCCGAAGACTTTCTTGATGACCTCGACCTCGATCGCGTCGAGGACGGGATGTCCAGGTCCGTAGGCAGAAATATAGTCAACGTTGGACGGCGGAGAGTTGGAATTAGCTAGTGCGATGTTCATGGAATCCTCGAGTCCCGACCCGGGCCTCTTGGGATCTAGATCACGTTGCTTGCCATAGCCGCAAATTTCCAAGTATGCATGCGCGCCTCTGGCCTGTGCCCGTTCGAGGTTTTCCAATATGAAAACCCCCGCACCTTCGGATATGACGCCCGAATCGCGCTCTAGGTCGAAAGGTCTGCTCGCGTGATTTGGATCACCGTTCCGGTACGAGCTCAAGCCGCTCGCAATGAAGCTCGCCATCGTCAAAGGAGTAATCGGAGCATCGGATCCGCCGGCGATAGCTATTTCTGCTTCACCGGATCGGATGAGAGCGGCGGCATCCGCGATCGCATCCAAACCTGATGGACACGCCGACGAGATGGTAGCAGCATGCGCGGATGCTCCGATGCGGTCTGCAATGGTATTGGCCGGAGCCTGCGGAATCGATGCTGCCGACGAGGTTGTAGGCGCGCGATTCGGGCCATTATCGTGCATCGCGAAATACACGCTCTCGATGACATCAATCGCGCTTGTGCTAACACCGATCACAACCGGGGTCGGGCTCGGCAATTTTAGATTGTCGGGATCAAGTCCGGCATCTCTCAAGGCCATCATTGCGGCCGCATATGCGAATTGGGTGTGTCGGGCCATTCGTTTCGGTTTCAATTCCGCTTCGATATAATCGGCTGGATCAAAATCCTTAACTTCTCCGGCAATGCGGCTCTTGAACTTGGAGGCATCGAAAAGAGTAATCGGTCCTATCCCGCTTTCGCCGGCAAGAAGCGACTTCCAAAACGCATCCACACCAATCCCGTTTGGAGCCAGAATTCCAATACCGGTAATGACGACGCGATTACGTTTCCTCATAATAATGATTCGAAAGCGATAACCACGCCGCGCCCCGACTGGACGAAAGTAACATCGCCGACTGCGATCTTCGGAGAAACTCCAGAGGTTCTAAATGCTTGGCGTATTTTGCCACTAGGCGATCACGCCACATTCTAAGCGCTACATTAAATCCAGTCATTATATATTTTTGGCGATCTTTAACCAACTTATTCACCAAATTTGCAAGTTATTCACAAATTACAGCTTGCGCGCCAGAAAAAACTATTTCACGCTTCCCGGTTATATGGGCCGAGCCTTCCCCTATTCGTTCGCGTATGCGGCACGCGCCTAGCTCTTAAGCGAGTTGGCCGATC
>OCZU010000118.1_pt1 | contig 59166 bp, 60 predicted proteins | sample 1539001 | NCBI WGS metagenome assembly OCZU01 (sample SAMEA3539306, study PRJEB22396) | soil metagenome | biome: tundra; feature: field; material: soil | place: USA | collected 2010-05 | depth 0.15 m | reverse complement strand
CGGGGGTGACAGAATTTCGTTGCAGTTAATACGACATTTTCTGGTTGCAACAACAGAAGGCACTCGTCCCGCTTCCAGCGACCACCGCATGTAACGTCGTAGCAAAGCAGTCGTTTTCCTTCGGTATAGCCATATATCGGGATCGCCTTGCCAATCGCGCTCCAGAGCAACCCCCAACTCAGCCCCATTACCCATCCGCGCCGGAAAATTATGCGCTGGCAGGTTCTGCCACGACCTATTCGTCGCACACGAACCGTTGCAGTGCTTCTCCCCCTGCGGTCGGACCGGCAGATGCTCCACGCCTTTCGCCCGGTCGCCGTCCTCCTCTGCCGCAATCCCTTCCACGAAGTGAGTCATGCCACACCCCCGGCCGCGTCCATACCTGTTCCCTCTTCTTCCTCATACCCGTCCGACTCCACACCCTCCTCCTCCCAAGGCGGACCTTGCGGTACCCTCGCCTTTCTCACCTCATAAGACGCCGGCGGCAGTTCGGCCATCGCTCGCCCACAAGCCGCGCAATAAATCTGTCCACCGCCCGCAGGACGTAGCCACAAACCGCCGCAACGTTCGCAATATTTCAACTCCAAGCTCAACTTGTTCGTCGCAATGCCCTTTGCTTTCATCTCTTCTCCTGAAGCCCGGCTCCCCTTCGCGAACCTGGGCGGTTGTGACGCTTTTGCCGCTACCGACGCCCGCCGCCGACGCAAAAAGCCCTGCGGTCGATTGCCACTCCCGGAGCGGAAATCGAACACAGGGCTCGTTTTTCTTACGACGACCTGCTTGCGCTATTTAATTGTTCCGAACACTCTCAATGTACCGCTTACGTTCCAGCCTTATACTTCAGCCGAAGTGCCGCCTGCCAACATTGCTCCAGCCTCGCGTTGCCGGAAGAATCCCTCCTCATAGCCGGACTTGAGAACTCGCCCGTTTTGTATAACCACGCTGATCCGTCCACTGAAGTTCAACGCCTTCAGCAAATGCTCCATCGCCGCGGAAAGCACCTCAGCCGCCCTGACCTTCCGGCGAAATTCTACAAAGTTCTTTCCATCGTTTGAGTTATCCACACTGCCCATGTCCGATCGCTCTCCGGAAACAAAATGAGTTATAAGCTAGAACCACCGTATAGCTCCGTATTTTTACAGTCAAGTCGTTGTACCCAACGGGCTGTGGAAATCTTTTGTTGATTAGCGCATTGCTATATTCCATGCTATACTCCCGCCTATGAAATTCCGAGTGCTGCAAGACAACCTCCGCGATACTCTTTGGGAGCGCATTGAGGAAGGCGACCTCACCGGCCTCCGCCTGGCACAACAGACGGGTTTCAAGCAGGCCCACATCTCCAACTTCCTCAATCGCAAGCGTGGCCTCAGCCTTGAGGGCATGGATCGGGTCCTGGCCGTTCAACATCTGTCGGTGCTAGATCTGCTCGACCCCTCTGAGGTCAATAAGCGCGCCTCCATCCTGCCTCCCAGCAATGACGAGTTCCAGAATGTCCTTCTGACCGATGGAGCCATCGCCGCTACACAACCCTTGATCACAAGCATGGACGTCAAGGAAATTCTGAAATTTAAGAAAACGTTTCTAAAAAAACTGAAGCCAGAAACTGAAGGCAATCGGGAACAGTGGGAACGCTTTGTTGTGATCAAGGTGGACGGCCGCGAAGGGATGAGCATGTACCCCCGACTTCTGCCCGGCGCCACTCTGCTCATCGACCGCCACTACAACTCCCTTAAACCCTATCGCAAGGGCGAGTTCAACATGTTCGCCGTCCTCAAAGATGGAACCTGTACCGTGAAGTATGTCGAAACCGCCGGAAACCAGTTGATCCTCCGGCCGCACAACCAAGCCTACCCCATCGAAATCATGACCATGGAGGATGGCAAATCTGCATCCGATTACTTGGTAGGCCGCGTCTGCTACGTAGGTATTGAAACGTAAGAAAAAAAGTTCTCAGCTCTCGCTAAAATGCCTCAGCGCGAGAACTGAGAACTGAATTTCGGCTATTCCGCATTCAGACTATCGAACATCTTCCACAGCTTGTCCGCCGTCGCGCGATAAATCACGTATCCGCTGCCCGCATCCGTTGTCTCGCGAAATAGCAATTCCCCCCGCCCATCCCCGTCCGCATCCACCGCGTCAATCAGTTCCAGTTGCGGCGTCACGTCCAGATGAAACTTGTCAGTCACGCCCGAATACAATTTGCGCAGGTTACCGTAGATATCGGTCCGCGCCACCAGCGTAACGCTATACGGCCCGGTCGCCGCCGCGGCCGCTCCCGGCGCGGCGGGAATGTGCGCTTCTGCGCTCAAAATCATCACCGGCTGATTGGTGAGCCACACATCAAACCCATGAAATTGAATGTTCTCAAACACTGGCTGCGCCTGCTTTATCTGCGCCTTGCGTCCCCCGTCCCCAGCCTTAGGAGTAACCGGCCTCGCCGAAATCTGGTTCTTGGCCAGCGCAGCGACATAAGCCCTCACTTCGTCCCCCGCCGCGGCTAACATCTGATTCCGCCGCTCTTCCTCTTCCCCCGTCTTCCAAAAGAATTTATAGGATTGCGGATCCGGTCCCGCCTCATCGGAAATGGCTGCGACCATGCGCAGCGGCCCCGCGGTTGCACCATTGGAAGGGGCCGCAGAGTCCGCCTTTCCGTCTTTCCTCGCAGCCGCAACCGTCTCCCCTCCGTCTGCTGGCGCTGGCTCCGTCGGCTTTCCCCGCCGCAGCTGTGGCCGATAGTAGTCTCCTGACGCTTGACTGGGCGACGATTCACTCGGCGCTGACTGACTCGCCCCTTTATCCGAACCCGTCTGCGCCGCCGGCGCTGGTTGTTTGCCGCTCGAATCCGCAGGCTTGTCCGTTGCCGGCGCATTCCCGGCCTTTGCCGTGTCTTGTCCCGACTTCGAACCGCCAGACGAACCGCTTGCCGGTTGCGAAGATGCTGGAGCCGTTTCGCTCGGCTTCTCTGATGATCCTGATCCGGTTCCGCCCGCAGAACTCGAGTCGGAACTCGCCGCTGGCTTGGACGCATCTTTTCTCGTCAGCCGCGGCGGTTCGTCACCGCGGCTGTCTATGCCAACCGGCACGTCTTCGGCTTTGCGGGTAGTCTTCGGAGCCTCCGCTCCCTTCGGCAAGTAAGTTCCTGTACCCACCCAGGGATTTGCGCTCTTGCTGTGCCGCGCCCCATTAATCGTGAACAAGCCCTCCGAATTTCCGGCCTCCTCAGCTTCATACACCGTGCCCGAGTCCAGCGCCATCGGTATCGGGTCTGCTTTATAAGCGCTGGCATCGTAGAATTTCCCGTCAACCAGGATTGCGACCGGAACCAGCGTCCCTATGCCGCTGCTGTTGAGCTCCACAATTCCCACCGCTCGCGGCTCTTTACCCTTTTTCAGTTTCTTCTTTTCGGGAGGCTTCTCCTGAGGAGTTTCCTCCGGACGTTTGAGCTGCGGTCTCTCCTGCGCCGCGCTTCGCCAAACCATAACGCCCAGGAACGCCGCAAGAATCACAAGAATAGTGGCGAACGACCCCAATCTACGGTATAAGGATTTTCTGGAGATAACTCGTCCCCGCGTCGGCTTTCCAAACACAGCGATCGTGGACGCCCCCCTAAACGCTGTTTGTCCTGAACCGAATTTACTTAGAAATGAGATGCTCATGAATATCAACATCAATGATAAGGCTCCCGAGTTTACTTTGCACGACGAGAACGCAAAGGAAGTCTCGCTCAAAGACTTGCGCGGCAAAGTAGTCGTGCTCTATTTCTATCCCCGCGCGGACACGCCCGGATGCACAGTCGAGGCCTGCGCCTTCCGCGACACCTACAAGCAGATTCAGAAAACCGGCGCTGTGCTCCTCGGCATTTCCCCCGATACCCCCAAAGCGCAGAAAAAATTCCAGGATAAGTTCAAACTGCCATTTTCCTTGCTGGCCGATGCCGACAAAAAGGTCGCCGAAGCTTACGGCGTCGTGCAGGAGAAAAATATGTACGGCAAGAAAGTGATGGGTATCGCCCGCACCACATTCGTCATCGGACCCGACGGCAAAATCCAGCACATCTTCCCCAAAGTAAAGCCCGAAGGCCATGCGGTCGAGGTCCTGGCCTACCTGAAAGAATCGGCCAAGGGCGCGGCATAGCTCCTACGCGCTCGGGCTGATGCGCGGAACAAATTTGCCTCGCCGCGCGTACCATTCATAGTGGGATTCTCTATTTCGTTCTCCCGCAAGGAGAAAGACCATGCGCGTTACCATCAAAGCACTTTGCGTTCCTGCATTCCTCATACTCGCCGCTGTCGGCAGCCTCGCAAAACCCACCTCCCCGCCCGCCGACAACCACGCATCCATCGTGATCGTCTTCCAGGACGGCCGCCGCCAAACTGTTGACATGGCGGATCTCGCCCGCATTGAATTCAAGACCCCCGTCATCATCGTTTTCAAAGATGGACGCCAGCAGAACCTTCCCGCCACGGACATCGCCCGCATCGAATTTGAACCCGTAGCCAGCACTGCCGGCCGCAGCCACTTTGTCGGCAAATGGCAGGTCGGCGAAGGCAATGGCGGCAATTTCTATATCACGCTCGATGCCGACGGTGAGGCCAGGAAATCGATTGGCGAGAGCCACGGCACCTGGACCGTAGTGGCTGGTGAGGCCCGCATTAGCTGGGACGACGGCTGGCATGATGCCATTCGCAAGGTTGGCTCCAGCCACGAGAAGCGCGCCTACGAACCCGGCAGATCGTTCAGCGACACACCTTCAAACGTCACTGCCGCCAGGAATACGGAACCCAAGCCTATTTAGCAAGGTCTTCACAAAACGCTTCACTTGGCCAGATGAACACACTGCTCCGGCTGTAAAATTTTGCTGGCATGGACAAGCAGTCAAGCGACGCCAGACCGCCCGTAATCCGCCCGTTGGATCGCACTTTCTTCGGTCGTAGTCCGCGACGCGTCGCTCGCGACCTTCTCGGTAAAGTGCTGGTTCGCGAGGGCGAAATTCGTCTGATGGCCCGCATCGTGGAAGTCGAAGCTTACCTCGGAGCAAACGATCCCGCCGCTCATGCCGCCGCCGGCAATACCGTCCGCAACTCAGTCCTCTTCGGCCCTCCCGGCTACGCCTACGTTTATTTTATCTACGGCAATCACTACTGCCTCAACGTGTCGTGTGAGCGCGAAGGCAAAGCAGGCTCGGTTCTTTTCCGTGCTCTCGAACCACTCCTCGGCATGGAGGAAATGGCGAACTCCAGAGGAATCCCGCTGCCCAGTTCTCGCCGCCTTCCTCGCCTAACCAGCGGCCCCGGACGCCTCGCCGAAGCCTTCGGCATCACCCGCGCCCGCAACAACGGATGCGATCTCACCTCGCCCACCTCCGGCTTATGGATTGGCGAAGATGGCTTCCGCCCAAAAAGTATCCAAATCACGCCACGCATCGGCATCAGCAAAGCCACCGACCAGCCATTGCGATTTGTCCTTGCCGGAAACCCATGCCTTTCCGGCAGAAAAATGCCCGGCAGAGAACCGCTGCGCCCGATTTGACAAGCAGGTGTAAACTGTCGGTCGGGTCAAATGTGCGAAAAACCGCACGGGTCAAGCCATTTGACCAAGCCGCCGATGTCCCCACCGGCGTTTGCAAGCTCGGACTGCAACTCAGCTTTGAAAGGGCGGGGCTTCCAGCCGCGCCGTAACGCCCGAGAGATCACCAGCGGCTTTAGCCGCCAAACGGAGCTTCGACGAAATGAGTTTCTTACGGCATCCTCCCCCCGGAACGAATCATCTCATGCAATAGGAGCACGCTTGCGTTTCACTGCAGTTCGCGCTTCAATCGTCGCCTTAGCTGTTCTCGCCGTAACTGCGCCCCGTCTTTCGCGAGCCGTCGATACCGCAGTGCTCCGCTCCAGCGCCATCTCATCTCCTTCCAACATTGTCATCGGTTTCGTGGGCGGCTTTGTCGGTCATGACAACTCCCATCACGGCCCGGTTCAACTCGCACAGCGCATCCGGCAAGCCGTTCCCAAGGAGACTTACGTCCGCGTTTTCGAGAACCGGCGCAGGAAGCGGGCCTACGACGCCGTGCTTGCTCTTCTCGATACCAATCGAGACGGCGTGCTTTCCGCCGAGGAAAAAACTCGCGCTCACATTATCCTGTTCGGCCACAGTTGGGGAGCATCCGCCGCCGTGCTGCTGGCCCGCGATCTGCGCCGCCAGGGTATACCTGTTTTATTGACAGTGCAGGTCGATAGTGTGGCCAAAGTGTGGCAGAACGATTCCGTTATTCCCGACAACGTCGCCGAAGCCGTGAACTTCTATCAGACCCAGGGCATCATTCACGGCAGACGCCTGATCACGGCCGCCGACTCCGCCAGGACCGAGATCTTGGGCAACTACCTCATGGATTACAAAAAAGATCCTGTTGAATGCCCGGAATCTTCCTGGTTTGACCACGTGTTCACTCCCGGCCACATGCAGAGCGAGTGCGATCCTCGCCTCTGGTCGAAGATCGAAAACCTGGTGCGGCAGCGCCTCCTGGTCCCGGCCACCGCTGCAGCCATTTCCCCCACCGGTCATCCGCAGCCGGGCCGCTAGAGCCCTCACTCAAAGGCGATTCGTCAGGATATGAGATTCGTATCAGGGTATGTCTTCAGGCATATCGCAAGAGCTGCGTTATCCGCGTGCCTTTAGGCGCTGGATTTGGCGTCCCCCTTAGACAGCACGAGTTCCCGCGCACACTCTACAGCAAAATGTTGTCGATGAGCCGCGTCGTGCCTACAAATGCCGCTACCCCTACAAGCGCCCCACTCCCGACTTTTCTCAGTGGATCCAAGCTGTCTGGATCTGCGATTTCGAAATAATCGAGACGAACCGATTCTTCTCCCGCTACTTCTTCGCGGCCCGCAGCCATCAGTTTTCCCGCGCTACCTTCCCCGCTCTCCCACAGCTTCCTCACCCTCATCAGCGACCGATGCAATACCAGAGCCTGCTTTCGCTGTTGGCCATCGAGATAAGCGTTGCGAGAACTCATGGCCAGTCCATCCGCCTCCCGCACAATCGGACACGCCACGATCTCTACCGCAAAGTTCAGGTCCCGCACCATGCGCCGAACGATCGCCACCTGCGCCGCGTCCTTCTGTCCCAAAAACGCCACGTCCGGTTCGAGGATGTGAAATAGCTTTGCCACCACCGTGGTTACCCCCCGAAAATGCCCCGGACGCGAACGCCCGTCCAGCCTCTCACTCAGCCCCTCCACCGTAACCCAGGTCACCGCGCCCGCCGGATACATTTCCTCCACCGATGGCGCGAAAAGCAATGCCGCACCTTCTCTTTCCAGCAACTCCCGGTCCCGCTCGAACGTCCGCGGATATTTCGCCAGGTCTTCCGTCGCCCCAAACTGAGTAGGATTTACAAAAATCGATGCCGCAACCACATCGCAGCAAGCCTTCGCCGCCCGCACCAGCGACAAGTGCCCCTCATGCAGCGCCCCCATAGTAGGCACAAATCCCAACCGCTTGCCGCTGAGCCGCGCCGCACAGCACACAGCACGCATGTCTTCGATGGTGTTGCAGATTTTCATTGCCTTGCGATGGTTCTCAGGAGGAAGGAATCCAGTTGATGGCAACATGTGCGCTCTGCAATTCACCGGCAACAATCCCCCGGTTGCGTCGCAGTGCGATCTTATCTTGCTCTGAGCTTGTCGCCTTCGCATCCACCAGAATCGCGACCGCCCTACCGTAAGGCCACGCCGACACCGGCAACTGCGCCAGAGCCTTCAAAACGTCTTCCGGCTTCAGAATCTGTTCTTCATTCGCCGCGACGTCTGTCAGTAGCCCCACCGCCTCCGGACGCACCACGAGATAAGGATTGCTCCAATGCTTGCTCTCCCGCAGCGCTGGAAATTTTGCCGGATCGGCGGGAGCCACCGCCTGCAGCCGAGAGACGGCGTCCGGCGCGGCTTTCGCTTCTTGCCGCGAACACCCCGCCAGCAAAAGACACACCACCGAAGCGCCAACCCAGGCCTTTCGCCGCCGACCCCAGACAAGTGCCGAAAAACTCACCGCACCACCATGGGAACGTCCGTCTTCACCGCCCAAATCAAGGCAACCACCCATCCGATCACGGTCCACCCGAGAAGAAGGTTCAACAGCAGGATTGCCGTAATGTCCCGCTTGCTCCGGGCCAGAGCAATAATCGATGGCAAAAAATACATCACAAACCCAAAACCAATAAAATGCAGAAAAAACGCAGGCAAGAGGTGAGCCATAATTTTCTCCTCAATAACCATAGCCTAGCACTGCACCCGGTTGTCTTTGAAGCCCAGATGTTGCTTTATCCGTATGATCAGCGTAAATCCGTGGCTGAGAATTTCTACCGCTGCATCGCTCTCTTCCGCGCCAGCACCGTGTCCAACCCCGCCTTCGTCTCCTTCGGCAAATGATAAGACTCCTGATCCGATGGATACTGCAGCGACTTCACGTCCGCCTGAAACCCCTGCACTGCCTGGCTGATCAGCCCGGCCGCATCGCCGTAGCGCCGCACAAACTTCGCCGGAGGCCCAAACGTCAGATTAATCAGGTCGTGAAACACCAGCACCTGCCCATCGCACTCCGGACCAGCCCCAATGCCAATCGTTGGCGTCCCCACCTCCGCCGTAATCATCGCCGCCACTTCGCGCGGAATGCCTTCCAGCACAATGCACGCCACACCCGCACGATCCAGTGCTACGGCATCTCGCATAAGCTGCTCAATGCCACTGAGATTTTTCCCTTGCACCTTATACCCGCCCATCACATTGACCGACTGCGGCGTCAGCCCAATGTGCCCGGCCACCGGAATTTCGGCCTCAATGATGCGGCGAATCAGGTCGGCACGCTTCTCGCCGCCCTCAATCTTCACCACTTCCGCGCCACCTTCTTTCACAAACCGGGTAGCGTTGCGCAGCGCGTCGTTGGGGTCAACCTGATAAGACCCGTAAGGCATGTCCGCCAGCAGTAGTGCATTCTTCACGCCGCGCCGCACCGCCTTCACGTGATGCAGCATCTCGTCGACCGTAACCGATAGCGTGTTTTCATACCCAAGCATGGTTTGGGCAAGCGAATCGCCCACCAAAATCATCTCGATCCCAGCCTCGTCCACCAGACGCGCGGTGGCATAGTCGTACGCGGTCAGACAAGTAATAGGTTCGTGACGGAGTTTTTGTTCCCGCAGGGAAGCGGTTGTGATTTTCTGGCGGGGTTGCTGGCGAAATCCGTCCTGATGACGCCCGCCAATCGGCGTGACACTCATTTTGTCCTCCAGTGCCCCTCCGGCTCGGCCGGATAGAGCCTGTCCGCATCTTCGTGGATGCTGAGAGGCATTGTAAGCGCAAAAAGTTGTTTCGTCGATGGTACTTCGGGTAGTGTCTTATTTGAGACACCACGTTCCGCCTTGACACTGCTTTCTCTCTCCCTTTATTCTTAACTCTTGTTCCTTGCGGTACTTGCGCCTTCTTGGCGTGCTTCCGCGCGGGTTTGGTGCGGTCACTGGGTGGTATCGCGGAGGTTTCCGATGTTCTTCGAAATCAAAGACCTGGAACTTCATCCGATTGAGTTTGCGGAGAAGTTTGAGCCGGGCGTGATTGACTTGGGCTCCGATTACCGGCAGATCTCTCCCGTCGAAAGCAGCGGACGGGCTGATCTGGTGGAAGAGCATCACGGCAAGCACAAGATAATTAAAGATATACGCATTCGAGGCCGTTTGACGACCAGCCTCCAATCGAGCTGCGCGCGCTGTCTGGAACCCCTGACTCAGGATGTTATGCGCGAGTTCGACCTGTTGTATCGACCGCTGGGGGCGGACGCCGGGCGGGACGAAATCTCGGTGACCGACGCCGAGGCCGAGATCAGCTATTATGAAGGCGAGGGAATTCTGCTGGACGATGTGGTCCGCGAGCAGATCCTGCTGGCCGTCCCTTTGAAAGTCACTTGCCGCGAAGATTGCAAGGGTCTGTGCCCACACTGTGGCAAGAACCTGAACCAGGAAAAGTGTTCGTGCGCTGTAACCCGGGAAGAACCAAGGTGGGCGGCGCTCAAGGAAATCCGCGGCAAGCTGGCGCACTAGAATTCGAACAGCGGGAACTGGAATAGCGAGAGATTCATTGCAGGCCAGGCCGAACGGCCTTAGCGAGAGAGGAATTCATACCATGCCTAATCCGAAACGAAGACATTCTCAGAAGCGCACCTCCACGCGGCGGGCGCATGATGCTCTGAAGAGCCACTCGCTCTCCGAGTGTCCGAACTGCCACGAAAAGAAGATGCCGCATCGCGCTTGCGCCAAGTGCGGCTACTACAAAGGCCGCGACGTACTGCACGTTGAAGAAGCCAGCTAATCTCCTGCCACCATGCCTAGCGTGATCGCGCTGGATGCGATGGGCTCGGACCGGGCGCCCAAGCCTGAAATCGAAGGCGCTATCCATGCTGCGCGCAATTACGGTGTGCGCGTGCTGCTCGTCGGTCTGGAAGCCACGATCAAAGCGGAACTCGACCGTCATCCGTCGGCCTCACGCCTGCCCATCGAGATCGTCCCCGCCAGCGAAGTCATCAGCATGGAGGATAAAGCGGTGCAGGCGGTGCGCTCCAAACGTGACTCCTCAATGCGCGTGGGACTGCGGCTGGTGCGGGAAGGCCTGGCTGCTGGCTTCGTGACGGCTGGCAATACTGGCGCCGCGATGGCTTCCGCCAAGATGGTGCTGGGCGCGTTGCCAGGCGTGGATCGTCCGGCGCTGGCTGCGGTTTTTCCCACCGCTCCCGGTACAGCGGCGATTTTGCTGGATGTCGGCGCGAATGTAGATTGCAAGCCGCATAATCTGGAACAGTTCGCCGTGATGGGCGAGATTTATTTTCGATCGATGTTCGGCGGTCCCAAGTTTGGTCGCACAGGCTTCGCTGGCGCGCGGTCGCCGCGGGTTGGATTGCTTTCCATTGGCGAAGAAGAAACCAAAGGCAACGAGCTGACGCGCGAATCTTTTCAGTTATTGAAGCGCCTGCCCTTGAATTTTGTGGGCAATGTGGAAGGTCGCGACCTGTTCAATGGCCATGTTGACGTAATCGTTGCCGATGGGTTCGTGGGCAATGTTGCGCTGAAGATTTCTGAAGGGGTAGCCAACCTGGTGCGAACGGTTCTGAAAGAGTCTCTGAAATCGACGATTACGCGTCAGGTCGGCTATCTGCTTTCGCGCAGCGCATTTTCCGATTTCAAAAAGCGCATCGACCATACCGAATACGGCGGCGCTCCGCTTTTAGGTGTAAAGGGTGTGTGCATCATCACGCACGGTTCCTCCAACGCGAACGCGATTAAGAATGCGGTGCGAGTGGCCGCGGAATTCTCTCAGCGGCACATTAATGAATCGATCGAGCAAGGGCTGGCCGCGCTTCGCCCAGCACCAGTTGAAGTTGAAGTCATTCCGGCCCGGTAATTTCCGCAACTAAATCATGACCGAATCAACTGACGTTTCCCAACTTTCTCAATCGAAGATCGCGTTCATTTTCCCGGGTCAAGGCTCGCAGACCGTGGGCATGGGCAAACAGCTTTCCGAAAAGTATCCCATCGCGCGGCAGGCCTTTGAAGAGGCCGATGATGCGCTGGGCTACAAATTGTCGCAAGTCTGTTTCGAGGGCCCGGAACAACAATTGCGCCTGACCGAGATCACGCAGCCGGCAATTCTCGCCGTGTCGATTGCGGCGTTGAGAGTTCTTGAGGGGCGCGTTCCCAAGCCGAGCTTTGTGGCTGGCCACAGCTTGGGCGAGTATTCCGCACATGTGGCTTCGGGAACGATGACTTTCGTAGACGCCTTACGTACCGTGCGCAACCGCGGAAAGTATATGCAAGAGGCCGTGCCGGTTGGAGTAGGAACGATGGCGGCAATCCTGGGCATGGGGTTGGAGAGAGTTGCCGCAGTTTGCCAGGAGGCCGCGCAAGGCGAGGTTTGCGCACCCGCTAACATTAATTCGCCGGAACAAATTGTGATCTCCGGGAATACCGCCGCGGTAGAACGAGGAACCAGACTCGCGGCCGAGCGTGGCGCAAAGCGTGCGGCAGTTCTCCCCGTAAGCGCGCCCTTCCACTGTTCGCTGATGAAGCCCGCACAAGACCGTCTGGAAGCGGACCTGAACTCTCTGAAGACGCAGAAGCCCGTGTACCCGGTCGTGTGCAATGTGGAAGCATCTTTAGTGAGCGATGAATTGCGGGCGCGCGGAACCCTGCTCGCTCAAGTGACCGGAGCCGTAAAGTGGGAACAAAGCATGCGCCTCCTGATTGCGAACGGCGTGCACACCTTCGTGGAAATCGGACCGGGAAAAGTTCTGTGCGGGCTAATGCGGCAGATTGACCGGTCGAAGACATGTCTGAACGTTGGAGGCGAGGCCTCCCTGAACAAGACGCTCGCGCAGTTCGGCGGTTAGAATGCAGTCCGAGATTTCTCATCCGCGAGCCGCCGATCTTTTTGGAGCTATCTGTAAATTGTTCTTGGGAAGGGCGGAAAAGGAAGGGCACAAGTTTTACTGCGTGCCGTTAAGTCGTTAAAAATGTGCCCGCGCTTAAGCGCCTGAGGTGAGTTGTTTGTTCCTCGACGACTTTTTCCGCAACCTGTTTAGCCGCCGAGGCGACACGTTCAACGTGGAAAGACTTTTTCCGCAGCCTGCTAGGGTCCGTCTCGGCCTGCACGTTGCCATTGCCTCGCAATATCTCGCAGAGTTGCCCGAGGGTAGCGATAGTTACGCTGCCGCTGACTTCCGCATGGCGTTCATGTAGCTATCCATCGACTGTGTCAACTGCGCATCTACCTCGTCCGCGATGGTCATGACGTCGGGCAACAGCAAGCTGAAATCCAGACAACTCAGATTGCTTTGCAACGTTCCGAACAGAGTCACCTGTAATATTCGTGATTCGTGTACCAGCATCGCAGGAGTGTAGCCTTGGCGGTAACGCAGCTCGCCGTGGGCTACGGCGGCAGCGGAAGGGGCCGCATCGCTGTCTCTCGTGGTGGCGCTGGGCTTTCCGAGACGGACAATCAGGTCTTCCACCAGCTTAGGCAGATGTCCGGTACGCTCTAAGTCGCTAAGCCGAATGTGGTTGAGTTCATTGCTCTGTTTTGCCCGTGCCAACCAATCTTGGACAACACCGGTCATACAACGCTGCAGTATCGCGGCCACTCTCTCCTTTTCTACCCGGGCGGCAGGTTTGCGAGCCAGCATCTTTGCGCGGAGGAGTTCGGCGAGTTCCCCAGCATTGAAAGGTTTCACGATGATTTCGTCCGCTTCTAAAACTATAGCGGACATGGCGCTCTGCACGTCAGGGTAGCCGCTGACCAGTAGAGTAAGTGCCCGCGGTTGGGAGTGGCGCATCGCCGTCACTACGGTAAAACCATCGCTGGGGTTCGGCATGTGGAGGTCAGTGATGAGCACGTCGAAACTCTCTGTGGAGATAAGTTTCAAGGCTTGGGTCACGCTGGCCGCCGCGACTACGGCGAATCCCTTTCCCCGAAGAGTGGCAGTCATCATGTCACGAATGGCATCATCGTCATCTACCAAGAGCACTTTATGCGAAACCGGGTGTTCTGTCGGAGTCATACAGCACCGCCTTTGCCACTCGCTGTTATCCTGGTTCATCGTTATCCAGGCCCAATACTGAAACTGTTCACAATTGAACAGTTATCGAGATGGTTAGTAAGTATCGTTAGGTAAAGCTTGTGAGTTGTAAACGCGGCCATGGGTTAGTGGCGTAACTACCCGTCGTTCGGACCCTCGCGTTCGCGTCATTTCACAATTGTCGAACATTGCTTGTTTCAGGCTGGACCCGCTCGGGTTCGGCCTTTTTTCTTGCGAGCGGCCATCTCCGAACTCCATTCAGCAGCCTCAAGGGCGACATTTGCGAGAAGTGAGCCATAGTGCACAGACTTGGCAGTGCCTCCGTGGAACGCTTGCAGCTGACGCGAGGCCTCTCAATCCACGCAGCCCGCAGCAGCATGGTAGGACCGGGCAATCGAAGGATGATCTGGCAAGGTGATTCACAATGCATAATATTCGTTTACTGCTGCTAGCAGTTCTGATACTGGCCATTCCGGCCGCCTCGTTCGCGCAGTTTGGCGTGTCGATCACGATCGCTCCGCCCGCGCTACCCGTGTACCAGCAACCTATGGCCCCCGCCGACGGTTATATTTGGACGCCCGGCTACTGGTCTTATGGAGATGAAGGCTACTTCTGGGTGCCGGGTACCTGGGTCATGGCTCCCGAAGCTGGCTTGCTCTGGACTCCCGGTTATTGGGGCTGGGGCGACAACGCCTATGCCTGGAATGAAGGCTACTGGGGCACGAATGTCGGATTTTACGGTGGCGTCAACTACGGCTTCGGCTATGGTGGTGTCGGCTATCAAGGCGGATATTGGAACAACGGAGCCTTCTACTACAACCGCTCGGTGAATAATGTGAACGTTACGGACATTCACAATGTTTACAACAAGACCGTAATCAACAACACTACGTTCAACCATGTCAGCTATAACGGCGGCAATGGTGGAATTAACGCCCGCCCGACGGCAGCGGAAGAGACCGCGTCACACGCGCAACATCGACCGCCATCGGAGCTGCAGACCCAGCATGTGCATGCGGCCAGTACCAACCACGCACTCCTGGCGTCCGTGAACCATGGGCGGCCGGCAATCGCCGCCACTGCGAAGCCCGCGGAGTTTAGCGGTCACGGCGTGGTAGCGGCCAAGCAGGCGGGAGCACCTTACAAGGCTGCTGCCACCGAGAACAAGGCTGCCGAGAACAAAGCAGCCGCAACCCACTCGAACGAGAACAAGGCCGCCGAGAACAAGGCGGCTACAACCCGCTCGAACGAGAACAAGGCCAACGAGAACAAAGCAGCTACAACCCGCTCGAACGAGAATAAAGCCGCCGAGACCAAGGCAGCTACGACCCGCTCGAACGAGAACAAGGCCAACGAGAACAAAGCAGCTACGACCCGCTCGAACGAGAATAAGGCCAACGAGAACAAAGCCGCTACAACCCGCTCGAGCGAGAATAAAGCCGCCGAGAATAAGGCAGCTACAACCCGCTCGAACGAGAACAAGGCCGCCGAGACCAAAGCAGCCGCAACCCGCTCGAACGAGAACAAGGCCACAAAGCCTAAGGAAGCTCGTCCGCCCACTGAGTCTAGTAAGCCGACTGCGGCTCACGCGCAGCCCGCGCCGCATCAGCAGAGCGCACCTCGGCCAGAAGCCGCACCCCATGCGCAGAGTGCGCCCCGTCCGGAGACCGCAGCTCATGCGCAGCCTGCCCCGCATCCTGCGAAAGAGGCTCCCAAGGCAGAAGAACGCCCTCGTCAGTAGCGAATTCGACTGCGACGTACTGCGTCAGTCTGCTCGATGTGTAAAGAGAGTCGATTAGTTCTTATACCGGCGCGGGTCCGATCCTTCGGTCCCGCGCCATTGTTTTTTCGGGTTGCACGCAGCGATCGAAGTGGTGTCCGCGTTGTGGAGATGCGGTCTACCCACTTATGATCGCCCCACATTTTCCACGAGAGAATTGATCCGCACTTCGACCATTTCTTTTCTTCACCGAGCAGTTTTGACCATTAAGCAACCGGTAGATCGCCTATAACTGAAGCTGACTCGCAGGAAAGAAGGAGCCTAATATGCTTGGAACGATATTGATCGTGATCCTGGTTTTAGCACTGATTGGTGCGCTGCCACGCTGGTCGCATAGCCGGGAGTGGGGTTATGCTCCGACCGGCGGCTTGGGGCTGGTCCTTTTCGTCGTTGTCATTCTCCTGGTTCTAGGTCGCATTTGAGCCATCCGGCAACCGCCAACACCGCCAGGCGCCCATCACCAAATGGTTGGTGCCTGCTTTCTATCCGTGGAGTTGCTCTTCTGCTCGTGGTGCTGATGTACTGTCCGCGTACTCCGTTCTGGCTCACTACGCAGATCGGAGAATAGCCATGTACATCGGGGGCGCGCCTTTCAAGAGATTCAGTCAGAGCTTTGTTATCCCGAGAGCGTTCAAATAGCCGATTCTGTAAACTGCCGGTTATCTTCGTAAAACTCAAGAGCAGAGAAACGAGCTTCCGCTGATCCGCTTGGAGTGCTGTGATTTGGCCCTTATCGTTTTCGAGATTCCGTCCAGATTCATTGGCTAAATCTATCGGCAAGTTTCACGGAAGCTCGACGCAGATTTCAGACACTCCCGAGCAGCCTCACGCGCTGTTCTCGTTTGCCAGCTTCGTTTCCACGGCCTCGGCTGCGGAGAGTTTCCGATCTCGGTGTGGCTCGGTGCGTAGGCTACCCGTATGCAGTTCACAAGCTTTCCCGACCTCGGCGCCACAAGTAATACAAGGCACGGATAATATTTGTTTCGGGGTAAGTTCTTTGATCTTCACGATCACATAATGCAACGTTGCCAAGTGCGAAAATGTCCAAAATTGCTCATTTTCAACACATTAGCCAACCGGCAGGGTCTCATTTTGAGTACACCAGCGTTTTTTCCCAATTGTGAGCAAAAGTGAACATCTTTGGTAATCACGATTCTGACACAATTCTAGAGAGTGTAGCTCCCGGTTCGGAGAAGTCCCTTGATGGCACCAACCCCATTGGTCAAGAACAATCCCTTCGACCCGAAGAAATTCCTTGCCACTATCGGCGAGGGTAGAAAGGTCGTGGCTTTTCCCAAGAAAAAAGCAATCTTCACGCAGGGCGACGCGGCTGATGCAGTCTTCTACATCCAGGAAGGCAAGGTTCGACTCACTGTCGTATCCAAGGTTGGCAAGGAAGCAACCCTGGGTATATTGAGCGAGGGAGAGTTTTTCGGAGAAGGTGGCCTGGCCGGACAGTCCGTACGCATGGGATCCGCGACCGCAATGACGGACTGCGAACTTCTGCGCATCGATAAGAAGGCGATGATGCTTGCGCTTCACCGGGAACACGCGTTCTCGGATATGTTCGTAGCTTATCTGCTGGCTCGAAACATCCGCTACGAAGAGGACTTGGTCGATCAGCTCTTCAATTCCAGCGAAAAGAGGCTGGCTCGGCTTCTGCTGCTGCTGGCTCACTTCGGCAAGGAAGGTGTGCCCGAGACTGTAATCCCCAAGATCAGTCAGGAGACCCTCGCAGAGATGATAGGCACGACCCGGTCGCGGGTCAGTTTTTTCATGAATCGGTTCCGAGAGTTAGGCTTCCTCGATTATGGCGGGAGCGGGCTGCAAGTTCATAGTTCCCTTCTAAACGTCGTTCTCCACGACTAGTTGCGCGCCGCAATCTGCCAAACAAAGCTCCCAGACAGCAATGATCACATCAGGCACTTGCTGGATTTAATCCTAAGAACGGCGCTTCCTTCGTCGCAACCAGCACCTCCAACAAAGTGGCGGTGTTACGAACACTTCCTGAAATAGTGAGGAGTGCTTCTGCGACGAGAGGATGTTGATCCGCCAGTAAGTCAAGACGGTCACTCACGTTGTAGAGTTGCTGAACTTCGTGCAGGATCGCATTCGAATGCATTGGACTACACGGCTTTCCTGAGAGGCCTAAGGAGAGAAAGCTTCAGATGGGCTGACTTAGTTCAGGGAACCTGAAAGAGGAGAAGGTGGTAACCACCTCAAGTTCATCATATCACGTGATGAGTCTCGGAATGTTGCAATCCCCTCCGCTCATGGCCTGCTTGCGGCACACACGATAAACATCGAGTGTCAGATTCGGGCAATATCGTTCAGTCCGAAGGATCTTTCTGACGCGTCGCCTTTACCCCCGACAGAACCCCAACGCCCAGGAGTACGATCGCGCCCACGGCAATCCAGTGCGTGGGCATGTGCATCAGGTGCGCGCCGTAAATCAGTCCGCCGATCATGATTGCGAACCCAATCGCGTAAAGTCCGAACGACATGGCATCTCCTTTTTCGAGGCAGGTCTACGATTGAATCCGGAGAATGAGCTACTCCTGCCCCGTGGCAGCCAGCTTACAGATTCACTCACTTGCTTCGGCAGTGCTGTGCAGAATCGCTCACTTTGTGAGGAATTGCGTCCAACCGGGTCTTCGCGATTCTCTCTGCACTCCTTCCCCTCTCGTCTCTAGGTGCCATAAGCGTTGATTCATAAAGACGATCAATTCTGACCAGCTTTCCCAAGCCTGGAGTTTGATACTAACTATCACAAGGTTCTCACGACAAAAAGAACTTCGTGAACCAACCCTGGTTTTGTGGAGGTTTCAATGAACCTGAATCTGCTGGATCCAAAGCTGATTGTGCTCGCCGCGGTAGTGATTCTTATCATCGTTGCGCTGGTTTGGGTGTATGTGCGAAAACGCAGGAGTACCACCGCGGACCTGCGGCAAAAGTTTGGGCCCGAGTACGAGCGGGCGGTACTGGCGCATGGGTCAGAACGAAAAGCAGAAGCAAAATTAGCGGATCGCGAGAAACGGGTTGAAAAGCTCAACCTCCGCGATCTTGATTCCATGGAACACGAACGCTTTTCGAAACGGTGGGAGTCCGTACAGTCTCGCTTTGTCGATTCCCCGAAAGGGGCAGTCGCAGAAGCCGATGACCTCGTCTCCTCTGTCATGAAAGCTCGTGGCTATCCGGTATCCGATTTCGATCAACGGGCCTCCGACATTTCTGTCGACCATCCCCGAGTGGTGGAGAACTACCGCTCTGCGCACGAGATTGCCCTGCGGGTGGGGAAAGACCAGGCGACGACGGAAGAGCTGCGAACCGCGATGATTCACTACCGCTCTCTGTTTGAGGAACTGGTACAGGTGCCAGTTGCGGTTGAAAGAAAAGAAGTGGCGTAATACGCGCGGCAACTACGCTCGGGTGATGGAGTGGAGACACGATCGCAACTTTATTGCAAGAAGAAAGGCAAAAACGATGAAACCCAGCACGCAAGACCGAACCGAGGGCAAGGTCCACGAAGTGAAGGGGAAAATCAAGGAGGAGGTCGGAAAGGCGACGAACGACCCAGATTTGGAAGTCTCAGGCAACGCGGAAAAGAAAGCTGGCAAAGTTCAAAAATGGATCGGGCGGGCGGAAAAGGCCGTCGGGGAATAAAGGTCATATCATCACCCGGCTCGCAAGAGGGCACAGGAGGGTACCATGTCACAAACCGTAGTGGAAAGAACGGCTGGACGCATTGCCGAATCAGTTCACCAGGCTTCGCGCGCAACCAGCGCAATTGCCGATGCGATCGAGGATGGCGTGGGAGTAGTGAAGCGCGCCGCAAAGCAGGGCGGCGATGCCGCCGAAGAATTCTTGGATGACACGACTCAGCGTCTCCAGCGGCACCTTGTGCTGACTGTTGCGGCGACATTTGCCGTAGGCGTCACCGCAGGAGCACTGATCGGCTGGATGATGAAACGCAGGTAGGTGCCGGTGCGCAGAGCCGCCTAAATTGACCAGGGAGAATCTCGATATTAAGGAGAATCTCGATATGAAAATAGGCCTAACGATGCTCTTCGCGATTGCAGTCTTCGCCCTCTTACCAGTGCTTGCGAAGGCCCAAGCACTGATCGGTCCGGAAGATTCTGCCGGTACGGTTGCAAGCACAAGCACGGAGCCACCAGATCTGACCTACACGCGTCCGCCAGAGAAAACGAAGATCGAGAACTACCTTTTCGACGCGTTCGGGCCGTATCCAGCTGCAGGCGCGGCGTTTGCGGCGGGCATGGGCCAAGCCTATAACACCCCACCGGAATGGAAGCAAGGCGCCGAAGGATATGGCAGGCGAATCGGGTCCGCCTTCGGCATCGCAGCGGTAACCACAACCACACGCTATGGATTGGCAGAGGCCTTCAGAGAAGACACGTTGTACTACCGCTGTGACTGCAAAGGATTTTCCCCGCGACTGAGTCATGCCGTGACCTCGACCCTTACAGCCCGCCGCGGCGAGGATGGCCATAGTGTATTTTCTTTTCCGGCGCTCATCGCTCCTTATGCCGGCACCATGACTGCCGTCTATGCGTGGTATCCCGACCGCTACAACGGCAAGGACGCATTGCGGATGGGTAACTACACCATGCTGGGATATGTGGGCGGGAACATCGCTCTTGAATTTATTTACAGCGGACCCCATTCCTTGCTTCATCGCATGCACCTCAACAACGGGCACGGAGCGCCAAATCCGGGTTCAAATCCGTGATCGACCGCGAATCCAGTGCGGTGGCAGGCATGAACCCTCAAGTTCGGGGACAACGAATCCAACTCATGTCCCCGCCGCCGAACCCCACCATGGGCCTGATCAACGAGTTTTTCGAATGGTTCGGCGATCTGGGAATATTCTTCTGGCAAGTGCTGCGGGCCGCAGTAACGCCTCCATTTGAATTCCGCGAATTATTTCGACAACTCGACGAGATCGGATCAAAGTCCCTTCCCCTGGTCGCCTTGGCCGGCGCAGCTACCGGAGTTGTACTTTCGTTGGAGGCCCGTTACAGCCTGACTCGATTCGGGGCCAAATCGCTGCTTCCAGCGGCCATTGTATTCTCCGTGATTCACGAGACCGGGCCGATCATTACCGGGCTGGTAGTGAGTGGCCGAGTGGGCGCTGGCATTGGCGCCGAGCTGGCGTCGATGAAAGTGACCGAGCAGATCGATGCCATCGAGGCATCCGCCGTAAACCCCTATCGACTGCTGGCGGCGACCCGCATCCTGGCTTGCATCCTGATGCTGCCTCTGCTCACCCTCGCTGCCGATTTTTGCGGCCTGCTAATGGGCTGGATTACGCAGGCAATGGTTGAGCCGGTTTCTTTGCACCAGTTCATCAATTCCGGTTTTAGCGGTGCCGACTTCAACGATTTCCTGCCACCCACGCTTAAGACCGCTGTGTTTGGCCTGATCATTGCGCTAATCGCATGTTTTCAGGGAATGCGGACACAGGGAGGCGCCGCGGGCGTGGGCCGGGCCGCCACGAGTTCGGTAGTCCTGTCCTCGCTGTTCGTAATCCTGGCCGATGTGGTGCTGGTAAAAATCATTATCCTATTTTTCCCGTGACCATCGATTAAACAACCCGCGAAACCAGTATGGACACAATCGATCAAATTGCGACGCAACGAGCGGAAGCCGAGCAGGACGGCAGTGCCCCGGTCCTCGCCGTCGAGGACTTGCATAAGTCCTTTGGCAGCCAAAAGGTTTTGAACGGGATCAGCTTGGCCGTGAAACGCGGCGAAACCCTCGCGGTGCTGGGCCGCAGCGGTACCGGTAAGAGCGTATTGCTGCGGCTCGTCATCGGCCTCGAAAAGCCAGACTCGGGATCGGTTCGCATCCATGGTCAGGATATCGCCGGTCTGGCTCTCGACCAACTCGGTGAAATCAGGAAGAAGATGGGTTTTCTGTTTCAGCACGCGGCGCTTTACGACTCCCTAACTGTCGAGCAGAACGTAGCTTTTCCGCTGCAACACCATCAGAAGGAGATGTCGAAGTCTGAGCGGGGCGGCCGGGTCAAAGAACTACTTGCGGAAGTGGGCCTGGAGGACGACCTCGCGAAGATGCCTTCAGACATCTCGGGTGGCATGCAGAAACGAGTTGGGCTGGCACGTGCGCTGGCTTTGGAGCCGGATATTCTGCTGCTCGACGAACCCACCGCTGGCCTGGACCCTATCAGCGCAGCGGAGATCGATGATTTGGTTCTCAAACTCCAGCAGGAACATCACATGGCATCCATCGTTGTGACTCACGATCTGCACAGCGCCAAGACAATTGCGAACCGTCTGGCCTTGCTCAATGAGGGGAATGTGGTCATCGAGGGCAGCTTTGAAGAGCTTCAGAAAAGTGACGACGAGTTTGTCAGGGAATTTCTAAAGCATTCGTAGGAGAACCTATATGTCGAGAGCGGCGCGTTTGGGAGCTTTCATCGTTGCGACTTTGGCAATTCTGGTGGCCGGTGTCTTCATTATCGGGGGCAAACAGTATCTTTTCAGCTCCACCTACCAATTGAAGGCGCAATTCGACAACGTCGTGGGCCTCGATGCCGGCGGCGACGTGCGGGTGGGCGGGGTTCACAGTGGGACTGTGCGCAGCATCGTGTTGCCCCACAAGACCGGCGACAAGGTCACGGTAATCATGGATCTCGGAAAGTCGACGCACGAAATCATCAAGCAAGACTCCGTGGCCACAATCGAAACCGAGGGGCTCTTGGGCAACCAGTATCTGGCGATCTCGTTTGGATCCGCTGGGTCGGCCAACGTGCGGGATGGAGACATCATCGCCAGCCAGCCGCCACTCGAAATGGCTGATCTGCTCAATAAGATGAGCGGCATTCTGGATAGCAGCCAGCAAGCCATCAAGAACGCCACTCGGGCAACGGCGAATCTAGATTCCATCAGCGCCAAGATCGATGGCGGCCAAGGAACCGCAGGGGCGCTGGTGAACGACAAACAACTCTATACCAACCTCGAACAAACCACTGGCGCCATGCGTGACACGATGGTCCAGGCGCAAGCCGGAGTGACCGACTTCCAGGAGAATATGGAAGCCATGAAGCACAATTTCTTGCTGCGCGGATATTTCAAGAGCCGCGGATACGAAGATTCTGCCGAACTCGCCAAAAATGAGATCGCGCGGCTGCCGCAAGGCACGCCGACAAAAGAGTTTACCTACTCCGCGAAGCAGCTTTTCGACAAGCAAGATTCGGCCAAGCTGAAGAACCAGAAATCTCTAAACGATGGCGGCGAGTTCCTGGCGAATAACCAGTTCGGCTTTGCAGTGGTCGTGGCATCCGCTGGCATGCAAGGTGATACCCAGAAGGACTTGGTACTAACCCAAGCCCGGGCCATGGTTGTGCGTGAGTATCTGGTCGAGCACTTCGGATTTGATGATAGTCAGCTCAAGACGCTTGGAGTTGGCAAGCAGGCGTCCACGAATTCGGACGTAGGCTGGGGCACGTTGCAGATTATCGTTTATCCAGCCGGGACCGAGATCCCGCCTGATAAGGCAACGCCAGCGGCAGCCGCCTCATCCAAAACACTCTCGGACCAACCGGTTCAGGCTTCTGCCGTCGCAACACCAAAACCACAGTAAGACGGCCGCACTACCTACTTGTAAATTGGGAGCCGTTGTTCGGCAACCTGATGGCAATTAGCGTTCGCCATCCGTGAGCAGGGCATCGCGATCTTCCCGCGTCTGGTAGATCTTGCTGTCTGCGGTGAGCAGGAAACTGCGGTTCCCGGTCTCCTCGAACTCCAGCGGACGGGCGTTGATCGTATACCAGGCCACGCGCTCCTGCTTGAACACCGGATGGTATTCGAAACGATAGCCGTTCTTGACGCACGACGCCTGCGCGCACATCAATTCGGAGTCGGGCATTCCCGAAGAAGCTACCTTCCATGACGGCCCAGCCAATGCGGAGAGCTTAGGCGGATAACTGGCGTCCTTCGACGTCGTCGCATACGATTCCATCGCGGTGGAGTATTTGCGTAGGCTGTCCATTGCTTTGTTTTCGCGGCGCACAATCGGCGGAACATACCAATTCGGCAAAGTCGCGGCCACTACAATCATCCAGCAGACATAAGTAAAGAGTGCAGCGGAGAACCGCACTGCCAAACGCGATTTTCCCCGGAAAAGCGCGTCGGACAAAAATCAGTTGTGCGGTCTGCGTGAGCAGCAGCGCCATCAGGAACACCAGCACCGCTACCTCGGAATGGTGCGCTCGACGCATGGTACGGAAAGTGGTCAATATAGTTGGTACCAGAGCGAGACCGATGGTTACCCAGGCAATCGCCCATCCCCAGGCTTGCCACTTTCGGCTGCTGCGAGCACCCGCAAAGACAGCATGCGGAATCGCGAATGGCACCGCAGATATGCCGAACCCGAGTTCGCGCGAATAGACCACGCCGGCAAAAATTGCGGTGAGTGTCGCCAACCCAGCCACACGGGCCACGCGCTGGTCCAACACCGCGGCATCCGGCGCACTGGCAGCCGGCAGATTGAGTCGTCTTATGAGCATCGCGGCTACCAGCGCCTAGCCATCCATGGTTCCTATTGCTGTTCTAGTTCTGAGAAGCGCCACCCGTCCCTTGATTGGTCAGCGGTCGATCGTTCGTATTGCCATCAAACATGTGACCACAGACAGCGTGGATGTTCTCCAGAGCGCCGTCCCCGGTATTCTTCAGCGCGTTCTGACAGTTGTCAGTCTGCACTCCGGCGGCTTTAAGGTCCGTGAGGATGCGGGCGATCTTGGCCTCGTTCGCATTCCACTCGTCATTGTGTTTCTTCACCCATGCGTTGTACTTCTCCGCCTGAGCTTTGTAGGCTGCGATAGCGGCATTGAGGTTCTGCCCCTGCTGGTCGACCATCGCCTTGTCTGCGTTGATCCTGCCCCCCTCCTCAACCAGAGTGCCGTGGGTCGCATTCAGGTCCGCGGCGAGAGCGTTCAGCCGGGCAGCCTCGGCGTTGACCGCACTGATCTCACTGGCCAGGTTCGCCGCCTCCTGCGCTATCTGCTGGCGCTCTGCTTCATATCCGGCGCACGCGTTCGGATTGTTCGGAGGATAGTAGCATCGGTTAGCGTTATGTCGATCGGCCCACTGCGTATGAGCGCTGGTTCGTGCTGAAACATCGGCTACTTTGGCGGTGCTGGCTGCAACCAGCTGAGTGTGACGGGCGATGTCAGCTTGATTGGCGTCTTGCTTCACCTGCCAGTCTGCCAACCACTTCTGGTGAGTTGCGAATGCTTTGTCCCACTGTTGCTGGTCCAACTGCACGTCGTGCTCTTGGCTATCAAGCGACTTCTTGGCCTGTCCCATGGCATTGTAATCGTCGTGTCCACGGCCCCGTTCCGCCAGACCATCATTCAACTGGTTCATGAGGGCGTGGATATCGGTCTGAGCGAACACGGGCAGTGTGAACAGAAATGCGATCAAGACTAGCGTGCAGCGTTTCATAGTTCTCCTTTTAGTTGTGGGGCCCTGACTCGTTGGTGGGGTTACCGCCCGTTCCGAAAGTGTTTGAACCTGTACCTTGGTTGATGAGCGCGGGATGAAGCGCGTTGCCGTCGAAAAGCTGGCCGCATCGCTCAGCCATCTCTTCCTCAGACGCATTGGCGATAGCAGCGCGGCAATCCAGAACCTCTTGGTTGATTTTGCCGAGTTCTTTCAGAATGCGCTCCTTAGAACGTTCCAGATTGCTAAGTGAGAACTGCAAGTAGTTGACCAGCTTCTCCGCTGCCGCTGTGTCCTTGTCCCACTGCTGCATGCCGGCGAAAAGCACGTTCTTGCGGCCCGTCCAGCCGCTCAGTCGTCCTAAGATTTCCTTGTGGGAATCATCGAGTTTCTTTGCCCATGCTTTGCACTGGGCGTACAAGGTCGGATTCGTGGTCTGGTCGGGACACTGGGCACGCTGCTGTACGATCTCCGCGTTGTTTGCCTTAAGATCAGTGTCGATGGTTTTGAAATCTTTCTGGAGGGCTTCACCCGTGGCGATCAAGGCGGTCTGGCGAGCGGCAACGTTGGACTGGTTGATCTTTGCCGCGTCCAAGTCAGCGCTGAAAGTGGCGATCTGTTCGTTCGTGGACTTCAGGCTTGAAATTGATTGCATTATTGCGGCCATGCATTCGATTGCTGTTTCAGGGGTCTGAGCAAAAGAGGGTAAGGCGAAGGCCAGGAGCATTAGGACAAACATCGTGCGTTTCATATTTAATCCTCAAGCGGACGGATAAGAAGACCGAGTCGCCCCGGCCCTTTTTATTTGCTCTCTAAACCAAACAGAACTTGCTAAAGGTTTTCAGCGCTTTGCAACTGTCCGCGTTTCCGCAAGAGAGTTCGCAGCAGCGCACCCGCGGCAATCGGCGCTACAACGCAAACCCCGCACAGGAGGGCTTCCACCCATCCTTGCGCCAGCCACAGGCCACGGTCCTTGAGAAAAGGTTCGATTTTCCAAAAGAACAGGATGCCCATGCCAGCGGCTGCCGCCGACCACAAATAGATGGAAAGGACCTGCAACGGGTTGGGCCAGCGCTTCTCCAGTATCGCGTAGTAGTTCTTTGAAAACGGCATCCAGCTGTTCTTGGGATCGGGGATTACCCGTACGGAATGAAGCGGAATGACGGGGAAAAACCCGAGGCAAAAAAAATTCGTGGTCACGTAGGAACCATCCAGGCGAAAGTCGCGCTGCCCGTAGTACTTTGTTCCAAAACCGTTGACGTTGCTCGGCATAGTTAAGCCTCCCTCAGGATTTCTGCACTGCTCTTCTGCACTGCTCTTCTGCACTGCTCTTCTGCACTGCTCTTTAAGACTTGCCCGATCGATTCATTTCTTTGTCAGTTCACGTCATGCATGGATAATTCGCCTTTACGCAAGCCCGATAGAACGCATAGGACTTCACCTTCAGCACCGGCGCCTGTGCTTTTCCTTTTCCCGCGATCGGCTCGGAATCCAGGTCCGCACCGCCCGTGTGTAATGCGCAGTGCGGCGCATCGAGGTCGAAGGCAAACTCTACCCGGATAATGCGTAGTCTCTCAGTGCGCGCCGCCGGTGCGCCGCAAGCACAGCACAGCGGCGGCATGTTTCTACGATCTCCCAGGGGCAGCGCGAGCAGCGGAACTTTGTTCACAAAATCCGGCTGCAGTTCGTAATACTCACCCTCGGACACTTTCCCGTAGGAAAGACATTGTGGGCAGCGCTTGAGTCCGATCAACCCGCGCAACTGGTTGCCGCATACCGGGCAGTCCGTTATGTAAGACCCGGAGCCGATACCCACCATTGACAACAACCCAAACAGAGCCAGTACCCCCGAAACCAGATAAGCCCCCGAGTAACCCATGAATCCTGCGAGCCCGAGCATGCCGAGCATGACGAGCGTCCACACCATAGTCCTCAACCAGGAACGCTGAATCGGCATTGGCCGGCTTGCAATCACTTGGCCTCTCCGTTTTGTCGACGAGACCCAAAATGAAGCCAGCGCAGTGTTGACGAACTACAGGAATCGATGCTGCGCATTCTGCTACCCGCGTTCTTCATTCTCGCCACCATGCGCCGCCGTCGATTTCAGCCGATGCTTTTCGTCTCTCCATTCACTCAGCGCAGGGCCTGATATCGCCCCCATCAGCGCCAATCCAAGCGCAACATCTACCACGGGGAAGGAGAAGGCCAGCATTCCGCCCACAAAGAGAGGAATAACCGATACCAGTTTCGCGTGTTGAAGAACGTAAGCAAAGACCAGCAGGAACAACCCCGCTGGGACAACTGCGAGACAACAATAAATCGCGTCGAGGAAGCCAAACCGGTGCCTAAGGACAAAGCGCGCGGCGCCAAGCAGAAACAGCGCGCCTCCGAATACAACGATGACCAAAGGTCCCCACGCGATGTTTCGGGAGGTAGAATCGTCCGAATTCACCGCGAATTCCTCACGCTAGGCTGACGACAGCCCCTGCAGTTGATCACGTTGAAGTCCGCGATCGCATCCTTGTAGTCCCTGGCCTCGGAAACATCTTTGCCGCACTGCATATATAAAGGCGAACTCTTTCGAGGATTTAGGAAGCAATTCACTATCGGTCGCAACGGCACGGGGAAAGTCCCGCTTCCCGACTGTCTTGGAGATACTCGCATGCAAGGAAGGCAACGGAAAATTACTAAAGTTACAGAAATTCGCTATGCGCATAACGCCGCCCATCATTCATCCTGTTCAATTCATCCGCTATTAGGCAGGAATAAACTGGGGTCTCAGTCTTTACACATCCCGCCCCAGTTATCCATCACGGGCATCACGCGAATAATCGTGATAGGACTGTTGCGGTCCTTTGCTTCGAACCAGATGCCTGTTTTAGTAGAAATGATCAGTGAGCCATTGGGGCGGTTGGACGGGCAATATTGGCCGATTCGCGCGGAAACATCTCTCATGGATGACCCGACATGCAGTCCATCGGGGGTGGACCATTTGCCGCAGGTCACATTGATCCCACGCAGACCCTTTTCAATCTGGGGATCGATGCCGGAGTCTTCCCAGGTGAAGGAGATACATTCGTCCTTGTAGAAGTAATAGACCTCATCCGAGGCATAGCCGGGGCCGCGAAACGTGCTGCGGGCGACGTTCTGCGGCTCACCGAGATGCTGCACCGCGTCGCTTACCAGTCCGCCCATTTTCACGGGACCGATGCGATCGCCGGCGAGGATTAAATGGTCGTAGTTCATGTCGCGTGGGCCGGTGAGATGGGGATCAGAAGCCTTTGCGCCCTTGGTGTGTGAGGCGCCGTGGGCGCGGACGTATCCGGTGAGCACGAGCGCGAGAGCGAGGATTGCCAGACACAGAAGACGTGCATAGGAGCGGTCGTTCATCGTAAAGATGCCTCCTTAGGAATCAACAGAAAACAAATGGTTCTGAGTTCAGCAAATACATCTGTGGTCAGTAGGTGGATGCCATGAGACCTGGGCCAGGAGTTTGGAGTCCTATCCCTGGTACTGGTCCACGCGTAAAGTGGGCGCACTACAACCCCTAGATACAGAGTCTTGCTGGTCGTTTCAATTGGAATGATGAAAACGCTAGTGTCTTAAGTAACTCAAGTCGAGGGCGCAACACAGACACTGGAAAGGTGCCGTATCCGTCGCTGGTACGAGCCTAGTTCTTTCTTCTCACTACGTAGATGACCCAGGGCGCGATAGAGGTCTCGCTCAGCCAGTCGTAGGGTTCATCTTCGCGTCCGAGTGGTGTGTAGTGAGCTACGAGGTCAAGATCGGATGCCACAAAGAGGCTCAGGTAATCTTCGTGGAACCACACAAGGTCGACCACGGGGCGCGCATCCTTAACATCCTTCATCACGATCCGGACCATGTCCCCGCTCTTCACATAGCGGTTTTCTGGAAAATCTTTCGTGGTGAACGACGCCCACTCATTGACGTAGATATCGGGCGTGGATCCCAGCAGAATGATTCGCCCTTCGTCATTCAGCAAGCGCCGTAGGCCGCATAGCAACTCACGACGCTTCGCGGCATCGGGAATATTATCAAAAGCGAATGCTGAAAGAATTAGGTCGAAGCGTGCAGGCTCGAAGCTGCTGAAGTCGCCGTCGTTGACCAGTTGATACGTTCCGCTCGGGTCAACGTTTCTAGCCAACTGGATCATGCTGCTCGATATGTCGATGCCGATTGCATCGAAACCGAGCTTCTTCAGGAACCTCGTGGAGCGTCCGGCGCCACAACCGAAATCTAGGGCTTTGCGGCCGGTAACGTACTGGACGATGATTGCGGGCAAATCGCGGTAGGCCAGATAATAAGTGCCAGGAAACTCCAGGGCCGCATACGCTTCCGCTCTCTTGGCATCGTCGTAAACGTTGGAAAATGACACGATCGCATCTCCGTCATGGATTGCTGAGTGGAGTCGCTCCCGTCACGACCACCATAAATTTTCAGTGCAGCAGGGAATGCCGACATCGAAGGACCTTGTACCGATCGCGAAAGCCCGGAGACACACGCGTAGGCCTCCTTGCAAATCTCAAAGGCTCGAACCAGGGGAACTTCAAAGTAATTCCTCGCGCCCGTGTCCCGCTCGACAAACATATAATAAGGTATGAGCCCCAGTCGGACTCCGGCTCGCCAGAGGGACGACCAAACTTCGGGGCTATCGTTCACGTGCTTGATGAGTGGCCCCGGCCGCGCAGGCCTTCTCGTTGAGCGTCGAGTGAGTTGAAGGATTGTTCGAGTCCTTCTTCTGACGACTTGCGCGTATAGATCGCACAGCGACAAGGGGACCTGGTCAACTCCATCAGCGCCCGGCCCACCTGCACGAGGAACAAGGATCGGATAACGATGCCCTGAACGACTGAGAGATCCTACGCATCATCTACAATCGATATCCAGGTTTGAATATCCAGGTTTGACCTTCGAGGTTAGAGCGCTTGGAGAAAAGACGCGACCAGCAAACCCGCACCGAATCCAAAACGCGGCTCGTTGAGCAGATCAACATCTATATGCGTTCGGGCGACTACTCTCGCGCCCTGGATTTGTTGCGTGGCACGGCCGCCGAATTCCCCAACGATGCGGAGCTGTCCGAATTGGAAAAGCTGGCCCGGGATGGCGTCCAGCGTAATGCCGAAGCCCAACGTCTTATCACCGAAAGCCAGGAACTATTCGCGCAACGAAAGTCCGCCGAAGCGATTCAGTTGTTGCGCAAAGCCTACGAGCTGGATAAAAACAATTCTCTCGCCCGCGCCATCCTGTCCAATGCCCTGGTCGAGCACGCGCATTCCATGGTGGAAACCGATTGGTGGGAAGCCGAGACGCTGGCCAAGCAGGCGCTCGACCTGAACCCGGTACATCCCACGGCCAAGACTATCCGCGGCCTTGTCCTCGACCGGAAAAGAACAAGCTCCGTCGAGGACTGGGTTGCGCAAGCGCGCAAGCTGCAGTCCTCCGGCGATCTATTCGCAGCGCTGGCTCGGATTGAAGAGGGAATGGCCGTTCATCCCGACGATCCCAAGTTGCTTCAGATTCAGGATGCAATCCAACGCGACCAGGGCGCTCAGCGGCGGCAGTCCCGCCGCCGCGACTTGGAAGACCTGCGGCGCATGGAGAGCGAAATCGATGGGGCCTCGGACGTTGCTGCAAAACAAGCATTAGCCGAGCGCATACAAGCGGTGGCCGCCAAGCATTGGACGGATGGAGAAATCTTATCCGTCGCCAATGGCCTTCTGCACCGGCTGGGATTGGCCCCCCAAGAGAGTTCAACAGCGTCGCCGCACAGCAAAGGCGCGACCGTCATTTTTCACGTTCCGCGCCCCAGCGCTCCGCAGCCTTCACGCGCCGATACCAGCCAGGTTCCGCCAAGCCCGATTTTGCCGAGCCCGGTTTTACCAAGGCAGGCTCCGGCCAACCCGATCCCACCCGGAAACGTTCCCACCAGCATTGTCCCGCCGGGCAAAGTCCCGACCACTCCGCCAGAGCCGCAACTCACCCCGCCACAAGCCGCCACCGTTCCCGCTGCCGAGCCTTCCACACCGGCGGCCAAAGTCACATCCCCGTCATCCCCGCCAAAACAGCTCCCGAGGTCGAACTCCACAACGCTGATCCTCGTCTCCGTCGCCGCGATAATCTTGGTCGCAGCGACCTTCTTCTTCGCGCGACAACATCAGGCTCCACCAGTAGCGAAGACTCCCTCAGCCGCTCCCACCATCTCTGCGCCGCCCGTCTCCGCCCCGGTCTCAGTTTTCAGCGCCTCCGCTCCGGCCGTCTCCGCCCCTGCACAAACAACTCCCGAATCATCTCCGCCTGCTCCGCGCGTTTCTACCAACACCGCCGCCGGAAGAGTCACGGTTGATGATCAGCCGCCCGCGGGGTCCGGTCACAACCTGGGCACGCTTCTTGTCCTTGTCGGTCAAGACGACGCAAGCGTTTTTCTCAACGGAAAGCTTCAACGGCAACTCACTCAAGCCGGCCAGTTGCGCCTGCCGAATCTCGAACTCAAGGACTACGTTGTACAAGTCTCCAAGAACGGCTTTCAGGATCCTCCCCGGCAAAAGATCCGCATTCGCAAGGGCGAACAGGCCACGCTTATTTTCAACCTCCAACCGCAGAATCTCCAACCGCAGCCTCGCCTGGCCTCACTGACCATCCAGGGCGGCGCTCCCGGAACCACGGTTCTGGTCGATCAAACTCTCGTCGGCACCATTCAGCCCGATGGCACGCTCTCCGTTTCGACCGTCAATCCCGGAGACCATACCGTCGAACTGCGCAATGAGCGATTCAAACCCCGGCAGTTCAAGAAACACTTCGATGCGGGCGGAATTATATCTCTCACTGCTGCGGATGCCGCGTTGGAAGCCGCTCCCGGCGAATTGAAAATTACCTTCGCTCCCGCCGACGCCAAAGTTGCAATCGTGAAAGGTGAGCTTCTGAAAATGGTAAGCAGTGGCGTCCCGCTAAATCTTGCCGCCGGTACCTACACTCTCACTGCGCGAACCGCCGAAAGGTTCACGCGCTCGTCCACGCTCGAAGTCATAGCCGGTCAATCCAAGACTTTGGATTTGTCTCTCGCCCCGAGCGGTATGTCGAAGTGGGATGACCCAGGCGCCTGGAAGCATGGGACAGATTCCTTCATTCGCAAAGGGGGGGACTTCGTCCTATACGGAGTCGTTCCTGCCTCGGGCACATTTGTTTTTTCCGCGATGCCGACCAAGGGCCACCTCTTGCAATGGGTGCTCAACTACAGCGACCCTCAGAACTACGTCCTTTTCCAAATGGACGACAATAACTTCTACCGCACTGTCATTCGCAACGGCGAGAAAACGGACGAGATCAAAGTTCCCGATAAAGGCGACAAGAAAAGCCTCCGCACGCTCCAAATCCGCGTTAGCCCCACCGAGCTCGTCCACCAGATCAAGCACGGTGACAGTTGGAGCGTCCTGGATCGCTGGACGCAGCCCGGCGCTAATCTCAGCCTGGGCAAGTTTGGCTTCTACATACCCGGCAACGACCAAGTAGCGCTCTCCAGCTTCGCCCACTACGTTGACCTGAACATCCGCTAGCAGCCTACGGCCTGTGCCTTCCATGACCGTCGCAATACTGTTGAAACATCACAATATCTCTCACAATCTCGGCCGTCACTCGGCGAGCGGTCGGCCACACGGAACTTATCCAGAAACGCTAGTGCTGTATCGGATGCGCCCGTAGTGGGCGGCAGGTCGATTTCGGGAGGCGTGGGGGCGCGTCCGATACAGCTGTTTGAAGGAAGCCGCCGGTGAGGAAGCATTTATGCAAATTCAATGGTATTACCGGGATGAGAAAACCTTGGGGAATCGGTGGTGGAGCTAACCCGCACGTGCATTGTGTCGTGCCCGCCGGCGGATTGTTGATGTTCGAGTTTTTGATTCCAGGTGTGAAGCCCACTGAAGAAGCCGATCTCCGCGCCGAGATGTTGGGGATCGCGAGCGACTTCGAGGAGGGTTGCGGCACTGGTCTGCAGCAAGAGATGGTAGGTTCTGCAAGGTGAACGCTGCACTCCGACTTACTAATAACTGTATTGGCCTGAGACGGAGTGGCTTGCTCTCGCATCATTCGCAACTCGATGCAAGAGTAATTGGTGATCTCGTACTTTCCACGAAAGCTCGTGCCTCGGCGGTGTTAACAGGCGACGTAAGTGCCGGACGATTTTACTTATCCGACACGGACCCCAAGGCGATAACAAAACGTCACTCACGCTTTTGCCGAATCATCGGTTTATGATCGCATAAGTTCGCCTGACGGGGTCTTTGAAACCTCACTGCCAGTGAGCCTTCAGAGGCAAGCGCCACAACGCTAGCGTCCAGGTGGAGTAGATAACGTCGACGGGCATGACCTCTTGGACTTACTTGTGCTTAACTTGGCGACTAAGTCGCTGTATTGCGCCGCAATGAGTTCCTTGCTAGACTTAACCCTCAGCACAGTAGATGGATCAGGTGCTGAGCTGTTGTGAACGCCACCGGAATGGAAGATCGTTCCCCGCAAAACACCTTCCGAATGCAGGCCAGTTCCGAGTAGTACCACTTGTCTGCCTTTATTCCGAGAAGAGGCAGTCGCCGCTCAGCGTCAGCAAGTCTGCGGAGAGATTGTTCGCATCCGGCCTTTCTCCATTGCGTTTCTTGCAGTACTAGTCGTCTCCGTCGCCCTCGTCATCTTCTGCTTTCTATATTGGGCTCGCTGCCGCAGACAATCGCATCTTTCACAGTGGGCATTTGAGCGCGCAATCTCCACGGTGGTTTAACGCGATGAGGTTTCTTGGACTCTTCCGGAACAAGCTGCCCATGGTCTTTCAGACCGAGGCAGCCGAGTGCGGCGTGGCTTGCTTAGCGATGGTCGCCGGATACCACGGCAAGCACGTTGATTTGCTTGCTCTCCGACAGCGTTTTTCCGTATCTCTTCGCGGCGCGACTCTAGCGCACATTATCCGGTTCGCAAGTTTTCTTGACTTCATTGCCCGGCCATTACGTTTGGAGCTTGAGGAGCTTCCTAACCTTCAAACTCCATGCATTCTGCATTGGAACATGGACCATTTTGTGGTTCTGAAAAGAGCTAATTCTAAGTACGTCTTCATTCACGATCCCGCGTTGGGGCCGAGGCGCCTGTCTTTGGCCCAGGTTAGCAGGCAATTTACAGGCGTCGCGTTAGAATTGACGCCCACCGCGTCTTTTCAGCAGGGAGATGAGGCCAGTCCCCTCCGCATCGGCGATCTCACTGGTCATGTCACCGGACTGAGGCGCGCGTTAGCCCAGGTGTTTTTCCTCGCTTTTCTTCTGGAAGTGTTCTCCCTTGTCAGTCCATTGTTCCTGCAGCTGTCCATCGATAAAGTTGTCAGTGGCAATCATCGCGGACTGCTCTTCACTCTGGGCGTCGGATTTGTTTTGCTCATTGGGTTGCAGACGGTGCTGGGTGCCCTTCGCAGTTGGACTACTCTATACTTCGGTACGAAGTTACGGCTTCAGTGGTATGCGAGACTCTTTTCTCACTTGGTGCGACTGCCCGTGTCATTCTTTGAAAAGCGCAACTTAGGCGACGTCATCTCGCGGTTCGACAGCGCTGAGGCCATTCAGCGTACTTTGTCCAATAACTTCATTGAGGCTCTATTGGACGGACTTATCTCTGTGTTGGTACTCGGGGTTATGTTCTTTTATAGCCATCGGCTTGCGCTTGTCGTTGTGGGCGCCGTTCTGATTTATGTGCTGTTGAGAAGAATAGCCTATGGCCACTTGCGGCGGGCTAGCGAAGAACACATTGTCAATCTGGCCAGACAGCAAAGTCATTTTATTGAGACTTTGCGCGGGATCCGGACGATCAAGGTGTTTGGCCGGGAGGATGTGCGACAAATGAAGTGGATGAGCCTCCTGGTAGATACGACGAATGCGCAGGTTTCCACGGACAAACTTAACATTTTGTTCAAGTCGGCCCACACCTTGATTTTCGGCATTCAATCCGTTGTGGTGGTGTGGCTGGGAGTGATTCTCGTCCTCAATCGCGTTTTCAGCATAGGTATGCTCTTCGCTTTCGTCGCCTACCAGGAGCAATTCAAGGCGCGGATGATCACGCTGGTGGACCGGATCTTTGAGTTCCGGATGCTGTCTCTGCAAGTGCAGAGGCTCTCCGACATAGTCTTTGCAAAGCCCGAACCGAAACTTATGGAGCCAGCTTCGATCGGACAGCTCGGAACCGGAATAGAAGTGCGCTCTCTTTACTTTCGCTATTCAGACGTGGAACCGTGGCTGCTGGAAAACGTAAACTTCCGGATCGAGGCGAAGGAGTGTGTGGCGATTACAGGCCCTTCGGGCGCTGGAAAATCGACACTGTTGAAGTTGATCGCCGGTCTGCTTCAGCCGCAGCAGGGCGACATACTTATTGATGGGCTCTCGGTTTGCGCCAGCCGCACGGCGGTGCTGGGCAAGGTTGGCTTTGTGCTCCAGGATGACATGCTGTTCGCCGGCACCATCGCGGATAATATCGCATTCGCTTCCGACATTCCCGATAAGTCGAAGGTGCGAGAGTGCGCTCGCATGGCTTGTCTGGATCGGGAGATTGAAGCCATGCCAATGGGTTACAACACCTTGGTCGGAGATATGGGATCGGCTCTCTCCGGAGGCCAGCAACAGCGACTTCTGCTCGCCCGAGCTCTTTACCAAGAACCATCAATATTGATTTTGGATGAGGCAACCAGTCATATGGACGTGCCCATGGAAAAGCAAATAGCGCGCATGCTTTCTGGTCTGCGCATGACGCGAGTGTTCGCGGCGCACCGGCCAGATACCATTGCCAGTGCCGACAGGGTGATTTCGTTGGGCCACGCCAGTCGTACCGGCCAACGCCATAGCCCAGAAAACTCCGGAACTGTCGCCGGCATCACCGCGCAATCCATGGTAGACCGTTCGAAGACTGTGACTGTAAGTGCAACAACCCCATAAAGGAGGGTCCATGAACGCTGACGACAAACGAGTGCTTAGCCGTACTGGCGCTCGCGAATTAACTCCTCAAGAGGTAGAACAAGTGAGCGGCAGTGGCCCGCTAATCACGGGCGTAATTACTGTCAATCCAAAGACCGGACAGAGGGACGGCGATGGCTACTAAACAAAACGACAACCAACGGCGCGTACTGAGTCGCACCGCCGCTCGCGAGCTCACTCCCAAAGAGATTGAGCATGTGACTGGCGGAATACGAACAACCACTGTATGCACCTTTGACGCCAATACAAAACAACCCGATGGCGACGTCGGCGAGTGCTAGAGGTGAGGCGACGTGGCCTCCTGGAGGACGCTGCATCGCCACAAAACCAACAGTGGACCGAGAACTCTGGTCGTAAAAGTACCGCCGAAATGAACAAAGAGCCTTCTACAACCTATCCTGGCCAGCTCATCCCTGGCTACAACACAGACGAGTCAACAACCGTTTCGTCGGAGGAAATATGAAGAACCACGACACAAAACGCGTACTCAGCCGTAGCGGTGCTCGCGAACTCACTCCCGAAGAGATGGAGCATGTGAGTGGCGGGATCCACACAACCACCATCTGCTCGTTTGACCCCAATACAAAACAACCTGATGGCGACGTCGGAGAGTGCTAGAAGGTGACGCGAGGTGGCGTCTACGGACGCCACCTGCCACAAGAGCGGCATGGAGATGCAATGAAGATCGTGATCTTGGCTTTCGAGAACGATAATCACACGGCTCCTTTGAAATGGGCTCTGGAACACGCGGGATACACTGTAGTGTGCTGGGCTGGACTTTCCTGGACCGACGAACGTCAGGCATCCATTTCTTTCGATGGAAGCACACGCCTTAAACTGGGCCCTTATTCCGTAGACCCGGGAGATGTTGTATGGATTCGCCGGCCAAACCCTCACATCACCAATCCGAATGTCGCTGAGGCAGACAAGAATTTTGCTGATGGAGAATACCGATGGTTTTCACTTTCTACGCTCTACATACTGGAATGCCTGCCCGTACGGTGCATCAATAAATACTCCGCCTCACGCTTTATTAATAACAAGTCTGTGCAGCTCTTTCTGGCAAGAAGCTCTGGGATGAACGTTCCCGGTACCTTGATTTCCAATTCTCCGGCGGAAGTGAGAGCGTTTATTGAAGACTCTGGCAGCCGAATGGTCTGTAAGGCTTTCTTTCCCCACATCTGGAAAAAAGAAAATAGTGAAGCACTCGCGGTGACGGAAACATTTGAGATAACCGCGCACATGCTACCAGCAGATGAAGTGCTCACCTATGCGCCAGCTATATATCAGGAGATGGTTGTCAAGAATTTCGATGTGAGGATGGTGCTCATGGGCGCGGCAGTTTTCTCCTACTATCTTCGTAATCCCAAGGGATCTCTGGACTGGCGACAGGACGTGGGCCAAGGCTTGGTCACCGTGGATAGCATTGCCACGCCTTTTCCCGTCGAGCGGGCAGTGCTTGCCTTCGCCCGAAAAGCTGGAATCACATTTGGCAGCTTCGACTTTGCGGTAGATGCAAACGGCAAGTGGTGGTTCCTTGAGGTCAATGAGGAAGGGCAATTTCTTTGGCTGGATGAATTCAATCCCACGGTGGGAATACAAGAGAAGTTCCTTGCGTTTCTTACCTTGCCGGAGGGTTCGTCCCGAGAAGCGATTGAAAAACAGCAATTACTTTTCCCGTCATGGAAGGACTATTGCGGTGCTCCCGCCCGGGAGCACGTGGCTCCTGAACAACATATCGCAGCGCCGATCTTATCAATCGAACGATAGCACTAACCTTAGTCCCGAGGGGGTTGAAGGCCGACATTCCGACGTGGCGGGTACGGACCTAACGTTCCACATTTTGGGCCTGACAACGTCTGAGCCAGGACAACTGAGTCTGCATCTCCTAACTTTAACGACATTCGAGCCGAATCGTCGGAACATCTGAGCCCACATGCTTGCGATCTATCAGCGCCGTTCGAAGGCCCCCATCCGCGAGTGCCGTACACTACGTTGTTCCATCATTGGCCCGAACCGATAACAATTGCCGGGTATCGATCGGACGTACTCATCGAGACGCTCCTTGGTTCGGCGAATGTTATGGGATGCGCGCGATTAGAAGTGCGAAACAATAAGAAGCGCCCCTGTAATCGCCACAGCGTCTTCCAAAAGAGCAATGACGAAATCCGGAACTTTGAGAGCCTTCACGAGGCGCGTGCGACCCTGGTAACCTGCAAACGCGCCAATAACGCCACCAGCCACACCCAGGACGGCGCCGAGAGCGATGGATTGCGCTCCCGCTACCGCGACGCCCGCGCCGGAAAGACCACCGAAAATGATCCGCGCAATTAGACCCAAAGGTTTTAAGCGGCTGGGGGTCGAAGGGAGTTGATCGGCTATCAGTTCGCCGGCCGCTAGCAGAGTGAAGATAACGACGGCTGCAGTGGATCCCATAAAAGAGAGGGGCGTGTCGTGCAGGTTCAGCCAGTTTCGGTGAGTCCCCCAAGCCACAAGGGCCGGCGCGGTCAGAGACCGCAAGCCAGCGATGACGCCAATAAGAAACGCCAGAAGCAGAACTTGAGAGGGGTTCATTGACAATCTCCGTTTATGTCCTTTGATCTTACTTATTAATTACATATCGCTGATCGCTCGAAGATCTCGCCAAATGCATTCGCCTGGATAACTCGACCCTCCGCGAGTTCATTCTAACCGGAGATCGGTTTTAAGGCGGCCTTGGGAAACCGGCCACTGCTGAAGATCGCAAACCAGCTCCTGACAACTCCGGCGAGAAGATTTGAGCTTACGTAACTAATGAAATGTGGAATAATTAAATGGGACATTCAGCGATAACTTCTGTGGCAAATCAGCGTATCCGGTGCATCAATGACCCAATCAGTGGCGCTTTCAACTTGACTTTGCTGCACTCTGGGGATATGTTGTGCTTCACTCGGCGAACAGAAGAGTGGGGCTCACCGAGCTTCACATCTGAGGGGGCTTTTCTCGCCGTCTTCCCTGGGGAACTACTTGTCGTTTGGCTTGAGATTGAGGCGTCGGAGCGGTGGCGTGTCTCCAAACCATCGAGGACGAACCAGTCTGCGCGTCGACGCGATCACTGCCACCAGACGCAATGAGATTCTTCGACCATCTCAGGGCAAGGTCGGCCGCAATCGACGATCGTGCAAGTGATTTGCTGGAGGAACTGAATGTGTCCTGGCCTGTGAGAGAAGCAATCAAGTTGGCTTTTATTGATCCGCACCTCAAGGAATTATTAGAGCTATAGGTCCACTTGTCTCTCGCAGAAGTTCTAGGTGATTAAGGCGTTGGGTTTCAGCGTTGAACAATGCAGTTGAACAATACAGATTTGGTACTCACGAACCTTGCTGACCGGTTCGACATAGCTATAGCTGCTTCGTGAATATCAATACGAGTTCCTATGACCATCCGACATGAGCGTCTTCAGTGTTTGTTGGCCCTTGCCGCCTGCACCATCTCGATGAGCGGTTGCTCGCAGCTGCAAGCCATCTTTGCCACGCGGCCGAGCGAAAACATGCCGGCCTACAAGCCGGTCGATGTCCAGTTTGGAAAGCAGAATTGGTCTCCGGAGCAGCGGGCCGGGTTCTATCACACGGCACAGGGGACGGAACTGTTGCCCTACAAATGGTTCCTCGCGCTGGAGCAGCCCAAGGTCAAACTTTTCGGGACGGTTCCCAAGTTTTCCGATACCGCCTATCTGGCACGATTCGGTTTCTTGCCCGATGCCGCAAGCCCGCAGAATCCCGACGGACTACCCGTAGGCTTCGCCAAGGACACGGTGGTCGATCCCACAAGCAAGACCGGCGAAACGGTGGAAGTCGTTGGCTTGACCTGCGCCGCTTGCCACACCGGCCAGGTGGAATACCAGGGCAAGGGAATCCGCATCGACGGCGGGTCCGCGACGATCGACCTCGCGTCGTTCCAGACTGAACTCGGATACGCTGCGGCGTTCGCCGATAAGATTCCTTTCCGCTTTGATCGCTTTGCCCGAGCCGTTCTCGGCGGCAACGCGTCAGCTGATTCCAAGAGTAAGCTGCGGCAGGAATTCGAAGCGTTTTTGAACGTGGGCCTCGCGGAGAAACACGCGGCGGACGCGGGCAAGCTCTACCAGGCCGCAGGAGGGTTCGGCCGCACCGACGCCCTCGGCCGCATCGGCAACTATGTTTTCGGCACCGAGTTGAACAACGCGAATCTGCGGGTCGCGAATTCTCCTGCGAATTTTCCCCCGCTCTGGTACACAAGCTGGTTTGCCTGGGTGCAGTACAACGCTTCGATTCAGCAGCCCATGGTGAGAAATATTGGCGAGGCGCTGGGAGTTCGCGCCCGGGTCAATCTCACCGATCCAGCCAAGCTCTATCGTTCCACGGTGAATGTGAAAAATCTGTGGGAGATGGAAGGATTGCTCGCCGGTCCAACCGCATTTACCGGGCTCAAATCTCCTGCCTGGCCGGCGGAGGTCTTCGGGCCCATTGACCAAGTCAAGGCGCAGAAAGGCGCGGAGCTTTACAAACAACACTGTCAGCACTGCCATTTGCCGGCGCTGGATTCGCCGGAGATTCAGGATCCCAAGTATTGGGAAGTGGGCCTTGAGGGCAAACATTTTTTGAAACTGAATGTCATTCCTCTGGATGAGATCGGTACCGACCCGAGAGAAGCGTCTGATTGGGCGCAGCGGACGGCGGTTACCGACGCCCTCGGGTTAGGGACAGTGTCCGCGGCCGTAGGGCTTCGCGCGGTTACGGGAAAGATTCGCGATATGAACTACGCCGCGCTCGGCTTGTCCGCGGAGCAAAAAATGGAATGGAATGGCTATCGCAACGATGACGTGGTTGCGCCCTTGGCCTACCGCGCCCGGCCTCTGGGAGGTCTTTGGGCCACGCCGCCGTTCCTGCACAACGGATCGGTGCCCAGCCTGTATCAGATGTTGCTTCCGGCGGACCGGCGGGATAAGACTTTCTATGTTGGCAGCCGCGAGTTCGATCCCAAGAATGTCGGATACAGTACGGCAAAATTCGACGGCGGCTTTGAATTCGACACCGATCAGCCGGGCGATCCGCATCCCGGCAATTCGAATGCGGGCCATGAATTCCGAGATACGCCGGGCAAAGGCGTCATTGGTCCGGAACTCAGCGACGACGAACGCTGGGCGATTATCGAATATCTCAAGACGCTTTAAGTTTGTGGGCTCTGCCTTGGCAGCATTCCTCCGATGGGGTGATTAGATGTCTTTCCTCGAAGAGTACGACGCGATTGATCCTAGCCAGCCAACTCAGCAAATGGGCTTGTTCCTTAAGTATGTGCTGACCGACGCCGACACCATGTTTGCCGAACTGCGGGCGCACCGTCCAATCTTCGTCATGCCGGCCGCGACCCTGGTGACGCGCTTCGTTGACGTGCAAGAGATTCTGACCCGGCCGAAAGTCTTTTCCGTGCGTCTCTATCAACCCAAGATGGATCCCAGTGTTGGGCCGTTCATGCTGGCGCGGGATGGCACTACGATCAACCGCCGTGACAAGTCGATTATGACTGCGATGCTGCGGCTGGAAGACCTGCCGGCCGTTCGGAAGCTGGTCTCAGATTTGGCGGACGCGGCAATTCAAGCCTCGAAGGGCACCATCGAGGTAGTTTCGCAGCTATCGCGCCTCGTGCCGGTGCAATTGACGGGAAAGTATTTCGGTTTTCCCGGTCCCGATGTTCCGACCATGATGCGGTGGTCGCGCGCTACACAATACGACATGTTTCATAACACGCCGCAGAATGATCCCAAGATTCATGCCGACAATGTTCAAGCTGGCACCGAGGCGAAAGCTTATCTGGCGCAGTTGGTGCGGCAGCGGCGTGCGGAGTTAAAGGCCGACCCTAGCCTCGACGATACGCTTTCCAGGCTGCTGAAAACCGTCCTGCCGGAGGTGATTGGTTTTGACGAAGAAAGGGTGATCGCCAATACTATCGGGCTGCTCGTGGGCGGAGTAGAAACGACTTCGGCTGCGATAGTGCAGGCGCTCGACGAGTTGCTGGAACGCCCGGCGCAGTTCGAAGCAGCGCGGGGTGCAGCCGCCGCCGGCAACGACGATCTGTTAGCGCAATACGTCTGGGAGGCTCTGCGCTTCCATCCCATCAATCCGTTCGTGGTTCGCTTTTGTGAGCAGGACTATATGTTGGCCGATGACACGGACAGAAAGTCGCTGGTCAAGACGGGAACCGTCGTGCTCGCGTCGGCAAGGTCGGGAATGATGGACGACGGAGAGATCGACACTCCGGAAGAGTTCCGGTTAGGCAGGCCTGATTATCAAAACATGCATTTTGGTTACGGCTAGCACACCTGCCTGGGGGACCAAGTCAGTCTCGTGCAGATTCCTGCGATCATCCAACGCTTGCTACTTTGCAAGAATCTCCGGCGGGCGGCTGGTCCGGATGGCCAAGTGGACTTCCAGGGCGGCCCGTTTCCGGAAAAGTTCGTATTACAATTTGGCGTATAAATTTGGCGTATAGACTTGGGGTAGGCCTTCGAGATGCGGATTATCCTCGCAGCCGCAAATCAGATGAGGGGCGGTCGCGATTTGAAAATACAAGACGTCACCCTGATCTCCTCCGATGCGGTCGGCGATTTCCTGCATGAACTTCTCGGTAGCTCCTTCTTCGCCGGTCCATTTGGGCAGTAAGTAGTTGGCAAGTATGCGAGCTGAGTAGAAATAACTCGGTTCAAACTTGTTAGCCTCATCGAAGAGAGCGCGCGCATCAACCGCAAATACGAATACATCATCAACAGTTATTCACGGCGTGAGTTATCTGTGCCAGACTTGAAGGGTCGGAGCGTATGAGCTAATGGGCAGGAGAACTTAATCGCCGCCTCGACGCGGGGCGAATTGTTACGCCCTGTATCGGCAGAGCTTCAAGAGTCAGGACCTCGAATGGCCCCAGCGTGAAGGTGTGTTCCTGTCCAGCTGCCAGTGACATTGGAGTAGGCGTGCTGTCTTGCTTCCAACAATTACGTGCCAGAAATCGACGGGGCGCCTCTGGGGGTAGCTCAAAGGCGTGGCCAACGTCGATCAAGATGCTTTGACTCTTGTCGCTCGGATTGCGGAGCGTAAGTATGGCTTTGCCCGGCGACCAAGCAGCCCAACCGTAGATTTTCAGTTTGCCTGGGTCGCCGCCCACCCAATGTGTGTCTCGGAGAACTTCTGCGTTGCGTCGTGACCAAATCGCGGCTTCAGCCAGCAGATCCCAATCGTTCTTTGAGAGGAGCGAGTGCGAAACGTATAACTCCTGAAGTTGCGTTCCGCTGCCGAAGTACGAATGGACGTCATTCTGGAAGTCACTTCCCGGGTCGCTGTCCAAATGCTCGGCCTGCCGGGCGTAAATCAGCCCATGCAGCATGAGGGAATTCAAGGGAAAGAGTGGACCGGCTTGCACAACATTCCGATAGGTTTGTGCGTCCCTGTACGTGATCCATTTCTCGCGCCAGCTGCCGACTCCAGCAAAGCTGTGGTCGTCTCCTCCTCGCCAGATAGAGTCCGCATAGCGCAACCAGAACGGTGAAGGATAGGTTCCAGTGGTGAGGTTGACGAAGAGGTCCGGCTTCTCTGCGCGCCAGTCCTCGATCAAACGGATGGCCGCTGCAAAATCACTGTCGAATCCGCTGCCGGGAAAAACGCTGTCGACATTGCCGGTGCCGTCAATTTTGAACTGGTTGATTCCATCCTTCTGGATGAAATCGAGAGACACTTCCCGGAACCTGGCAAAATACTTCGGGCCGGACAGCGCAAATCCCCCTGCATTGGTTTCGAAACCATACTTTTGGCCAAAGTCGATCCGCTGCTGTTTTGCTTCCTCGTAGCCACCCCATGGGGATAGCCATATCCCTACCGCCGCACCATATTCTTGCGCCGCGTGGTTCAAAGGAGTAAGCCCCTCGGGAAAACCAGCGTTCATCTGCCAAGTCGAATGCGGATTGTCCCACCCGTCATCGAGGAGAAAGGAATCCAACTTCACGTTGCGCCTGCGCACCAGTTCGGTTCCGAAAGCGTTGATTACATCCATTACCGCGGCCGCGTCATACGGCTTGCCATAGCCAATGTCATACCAGGAGTTGTAATGCAGAAATGTGCGGTAGGGATGAGCTCGCTCACGCTCCACGTAGTTCAGGAATCCGCGGCGCATTTGGCCAGGAGGCGACACTCCGATGACCAGCGAATAGTCGACGGTTTGCCCTTTCCTCAGGGGTAGTTCCCGCTTCATCGAACAAGTTACCGTATTTGTCGCCTGGCACTGGGCCAAGGGGTTTTCGAAACCGAGAAACAAGTCTCCAGCGGCCACGGGAGAACCTTTGACTGTCCCGATCACACTCGCGCCGGGCAGACTCCCATTGAATAAATACACTTCGGCAATCGGCTGATCGCCATCTGGTGCCGAGAGCGAGATCTCTTCCCGAATATAGTTGGAATCGTCGCGCAGCACTGCGCGCCAGGCGATGGAAACCATTCTCTTCGTGTCTTGTTTCTCCGCAGACTCTTTGCCCGGATACTCCAGGCGGAGAGAAATGGCTTTGCCTGCGAAATGATTGGCCGCGCGCGAGGTTCCCCAGATCGAGGGCAGATCTTCGATTTGCGGACCGTCGGCGATGATCATGTCGGAAGCGTGGACTGTCGTCCCATCCTTGAAGGTAACGCTGAAGGGATCGCGCGGAAGAGACGCTTTCGCCCCGGTTGTTCGGACTACCAGCGTAAGAGCGGTCAGCTTACCTTCGGCAACCGACCATTGCGCTTGGATCATCTGGTTCGCCAACGAGAGAACTGCGCCCCGGATCTCCGCATTTGCCTTTCCCGGAGACACTCCGTAGAGCACCGGAGTCTGTCCCGCTGCGTGGGAACCGGCAAAGACAAAAACAAAGAGGAGACCCACGAGAAACGCCGCTCTCAGATTCCATGCCATTGCAGAGGTGGAAGTCGGCATCCTGCTTATCGGTAGATCTTCACGTGAGACACAACCCGGCTGATGGCGCCGTTCGGGCTGGGACAATCAGGCTGCAGACCCAGCCGCAAGGAACAGAACAGCCCCAACAACTGGGCCAGTATCACGTCCACGGGCGCGCGGTATTCGTCTGCGAGCTCAGGCGTGTTCACGGAAAGCACATGATCCGCCAGCCGGTCGAGCTGGTTTGTGGACTCGGGGGTTACCACCACCAGAAGCTTTACCAGCCGCTTTCTGCGGACTTCCTCGATCAGGTCCAGTTCATACTTCCGGCGGCGCGGATCTCGCGAAAGAAAACTCACGAATACGGTGTTCTCGTCCAGCGCCGACATCGGGCCGTGGCGGAGCCCCAGCGTGGACTCCGACAAGGTGGTTATTTTGCCGGCAGTCAGTTCCAGCAGCTTCAGGGCGGACTCTTGCGCTACGGCTTGCAGCACTCCCGAACCCACAAAACACGCCCGGGAGAAATCTTCCTGGGCAATAGCAGTTGCAACGTCCTCGGTGCACTCCAGTAAACGCTCCCCCGCTTGCTGCAGCACAGAGAATGTATCGCCGTAATCGTTGGGAGAAAATACGTGCGCAAGGCAATGCCCGGCAATCACCATGTTCGTGTAAGAACCGGTCATTGCCAGCCCGCGGTCGTTCGCCGTATCGTCCAGGGCAAGCACAAAGGCGCGCTCGGGCGTCTTCTCGCAAACCGCTGCCATCCGCCCCCCTTTGTTGCAGGTGACCAACAGGTGCCGCACTCCGGGGTATCTTTCGATCGCGGCCTCGAGTACAGCCAACCCCTCGGAACTGTCGCCGGAGCGCGAGAACGAGATCCACAGGTACGGCCGATCCTCGAACACCAGGTCTTCAGGGTTCGTCAGAAGGTCTGTACTGGGAACTGCCCACACCTCACATCCCCAGAGCCGGTGCAATAAGGGTGTCAGAGCTCGACCGACATAATCGGACGTGCCCGCGCCCACAAGACAGACGGTAGGGCGAAGCCTGGGTTCTGCACCGATTCCCGCTCCCTGTAGAAACTGGCAGAGGTCAGGCCGTCGCTCCTCGCAAATCTGGTAGGTTTTTCGCCACGTCGCGGGTTGACGCAAGATTTCGAGCGGAGTGTACCGGGTGCCGCGGGCCTCCTTCTCCTTCTCGCTTGCCTCGAGTAACGCCCGGAGTCCGTCCATTACGCGTCCCTGAATCAAGCTCCCTCCTACCCAACCTGGTGCGAGTGCATTATACTGGCACCAGTTCTCGAAATATATAGAAATGTTTAGCAATCAGTATAGCAATAAAACGAAAGGTCGCCCAACTCGGCCACGACCAGAGGTCAAGCCGCGCGACGGGCTGTAAGCTGGCGACAACTGTGAGCGAAGACACGCCAAGCAAAGATGCTTTCATCGAGATGGTAACCGCCAAGGCGTCGGTGGACCTGCCCCTCGGCAATTACTGTCCCCGCTCCATGCTCGTTGTTCCGGAGCATGACGTGCGGCGTCCCAAGTTCCCGGTCATCGACTACCACAACCATCTCGATGCGCAAGATCCGCACAGCGTATTGCGAATCATGGATGAATGCGGCGTCGAGCGGGTCGTCAACATCACTATGCGGGTTGGCCGGGAAGCTCTCGATATGGTCTTCAAGTACCACACCGCCGCACCCGGCCGGTTTGCAACCTATGGTTGGATGGACTGGTCCGACTTGCAGTCTCCGGGGTTTTTTCTAAGAGCCGTGGATCGGCTGGAACATTTGGTAGCACACGGCGCCTGCGGACTGAAATTGTGGAAGGACCTCGGAACCGGCCTCACCGACGCGGACGGCAAGCTTCTGCGCGTGGATGATGAAAGGCTCGCTCCGCTGTTCGAGAAAGCGGCGGAACTGGGCGCTCCCATCATGTTTCACACGGCGGACCCGGACGCTTTCTTTTTGCCCGTTGACCCTGAGAACGAGCGTTACGAAGAGTTGGCTGCACATCCCGAATGGAGCTTCCATGGGTCGCACTTCAGCAAACCGGAGCTGTTGGCCCAGCGCGATCGCGTATTCGCGCGGCACCCGAAAACCATGTTCGTAGCGGCGCACGTTGCCGAGCGTCCGGAAAATCTGGAATACGTGGGCCGCCTGCTGGAGACCTATCCGAATGTATCGGTGGACATCGGTGCCCGTTGCGCTGAATTGGGACGCCAACCCTACACCGCCCGCAATTTCTTCATGCGCTATTCCGATCGCATTCTCTTTGGCACGGATTTGGTCCCCGAAACAGAGATGTACCGGTTGCATTTTCGGTTCTTGGAAACCGACGACCAGTATTTTGAATATCCCTCCCATGCCTCGCGCCAGGGCAGATGGAATATTTATGGACTGTTTCTTCCCGATGAAGTTTTGCGTCGTGTGTATCGGGACAACGCAATGCAGCTGCTGAAGAAGTTCACCTGACCGGATCTTACGGAGTCAGCATTAGACGACTGTCACTTCAATCCCAGATTTCTTCAGCGCGCTCAGGTCTGCCTTGGGAATGCCGGAGTCGGTTAGGACGTGTTGAAGAGAAGACGGAGGAGCAATCAGCGAGAGACTACGCTTCCCGAATTTGCTGGAATCGCAGACCGCTACCACCACCTTGGAGATCTCGATCATGGCCCGGTTCACTCTCGATTCCAAAAGATTCGGTGTGCTGATTCCATACTGAACGTCGAATCCGTCGACCCCGAGAAAAAGGATGTCCGCGTGCAATTTGTGGAGCGTCTCTTCCGCGATGGGCCCTACCAGAGAAAACGAGTTCTTCCTTAGATTGCCCCCGCTCAGAATCACTTCCACCGCCGATCCGGAGAGTTCGGCGGCGATATTTACCGCGTTAGTGATGATTGTCAGGTTCCGAAAGTTTCGCAGGGCGCGGGCAATGGCGGTAGTTGTAGTGCCGGAATCAAGAATGACCACTTGCCCTTCCGCCACCATGCTCACCGCAGCCGCGGCAATCTGCATCTTCTCCTTGCGATGCAGCTTCTCCTTTTCCCGCAAAGTGGGGTCTTCCAGGGCGCCGTCGCGCGCTGGAAGTGCCCCGCCATGGGTACGATGAATCAGGCCTTTGAGGTGCAGGATATCCAGGTCCTTGCGGATGGTGACCTGGGAAGTGTGGAACTGTCTGGCCAAGTCCACCACCAGGACCCGGCCATCCCGGCGCAGCAGCTCAAGGATCGCTCTTTGCCGCTCTTCGTTTAGCATTCAGAAACTTTGAGCCGCTCCACGGCACACCTGCCCTAGAAGAAGATACTCTTGGCTCTTCATCTTTTATCCCGCATGGCATTCGGTTGTCTAGGGAAAAGTTCCAATCCGGTTCGCCCCAGTCTCGTTCGTCGATGCACCCCTGGGCAATCGCTCGCTTTCCCGTGTGCAACCCGGATCGAACTACGGCAACGTTATTCGGGCCGAACCTCGATCAGCAGGTGTTGACTAAACTCAGCCGAAAATGTGGCCTTCGGGCCGTGCACCCTTCCCAGGTCTTTGTTGTTCACGTAATCGACAATGCCATAATTGCGGTCTTGCAGACCCCGCAGTTCAATCGGTCCGCTCCAATGGGGGGCGAAAAACGCATAATAAAGTTCCTGGTCCTTCCGGATAACATGAGTCTCGGGAAGATCGAACCCTATGTCGTAAAGATCTCCGCGATACTCACCTCGCGATAGCATTTTATCTTTGTAAATATGCAGCCACTTCTCAAAGATCTTCTGCCGCTGCGGGGTCAGATCCGACTTGCTGTGTTTCTTGACCAGATTCGGGAGCACGAACTGCGTACCCACGACTCCTCCCACCCCAACGGTCGAGGCGAAATCAATGGCCCCGTCGCTTAACTCGACATGGTCGCCAAAGTACGGCACGTTATCGCCCATGAGCGCCTTCAACGTCTTGCCCTTGGAGCGGACCTGAAACGAACTCTCCGGATCGGATGCCACTGACATATTGAAATGCGGCATCGTGAAAAACGAGTAGGCAGTGCCGCAGGGACAAAATTCCACTAGGGCGTCCGGCTTCACGCTGCGGGCGGTTTCGTAAATCTCCCGGAAGAAATCGGGCAGCCCCTCAACCGAGTCTTCCGGGCTCTTGTGGTGATGCGCCGGATTGTAACAAGGAGGAACGGCGTTCATGTGTTGACCATCGAGCTTGAGTCCGTCGAATCCCCACTCTCCCAGGATCTTACGAACCAGCGCTTTGTGATATTCGATGACCCCGCGGTCGGAGGGACATAAATAAAAAGAATTCCACCATGAGATCTTTCGCTTCGATCCGTCGCGATTCAGCAGAAGGAAGTCGGGATGTTCTTTGAGTAATCTTGAATCCGGGACGGCGCTTAACGGCGACCACCAGAGTTGCGCTTTGAAACCTTCGGAATGAATTCGATCAACCAGGGCTTTCATGTCGGCGTCGCCGTTGGGGAATTTCTTGGGGTCCAGTGCCCAATCGCCGTAGTTGTTCTGCCAGCCATCGTCCAGCGTGACCCACGAGAAGCCCATTTTCTTGACCGTCGGAAGCGTGTCATAGACCTGCTGGAGTTGTACCGACCGACCATAACCCCAGGCGCACCAGATCGGGCCAAAGGCGCTGTCGGGCGCCGACGCCATTTGAAATCCCTGCCGCACCATGAGGCGGCGGTATTCGGCGAGCGTACGAAAGTAGTCCCCTTGATGCACGGAGACAAAGGTGCGGAGAGTCTTAAAACTCTCTCCTGATTCCAGCGTGCGCTCACGGGTTGAGCGGACCGCGACGCGAGCATGACGTGCGTCGGGCATGGAAACGGGAAGCGATATCAGGCGGGGTCCTGGTTCTACGTGGCCTACCGCGAGACCAATGTCTTTGCGCCATACATCGACGATCGGAGTTCCTCCGCCGTAGTCGCTGGCATTCATGCCGAGATAGTTTTCCTGTTTGAATCCGGCACGCAACGGAAGCACCCAATTGGGACGCTTCTCGTAGGACCCACTTTGATAGGACCAAAATGCGGGGCCGCGTGCAGCGGAGTTCGCGTGCAGTGAATATTGATGGTTGGCCCAACCGCGAATTGCGAGTCGAGCAGCCCCTTCGTTCGTGTAGGTAACGTCGAAGATGGCGATCGATGGAAAGTCAGAGTAAATCGTGACGGAGACATCCTTGCGCAGATCGCCGGCCTTGCCCGTCAGAGACAGCCGCTCGCCGGAGCCAAACCTGTCCGACACACGTTCCCGGCGGCTTGCGCTCAGGGGAAAATCGCTCCAGGGGCGAACGCCAGTCACCGTTTCCGACGCGGAAAACGCGGTTAGTAATTGCGGGCTTCGACCAACCAGCGCGACCACACGGCTGCGCAGGTTGTGGTCAAATTCGATTCGCAAGACTGAGCTTTGGATCTGAAGATTAGTTGAGGCTTCGAGCGCGCCAGCAGGAATAGATTCTTGCGCCAAATTGTTTTGCCCGGAATTCCAGACAGGCAGCGCAAGGCCAAGCAAAACACAGCACGCTTGCGCGACAGTCCGCCCGCGCCTCCTCCTCGAAAGCGACCATCGGTCTTTCTCTGGTCGGGATCTCACGCCCCGATCAGCTTGGTTTTTCATGTTGCCGCCTGTCCAGTTGGATAAATCTCCGCCCCTCGAAAATATTATGATGTATTGCGAATAGGTTCGTTTTACTTTCTATTGTTCGGCGTTGTCAAGGGTAATTGCGCGTCACGGGTTGCGGGAGAGGCCTCTCTCGGAGACAAACAAGAGACTCTCGCCAGTGCGGTTTTGAATCGTGGATGGCCGCGGGCATCCACTGATATTCGGACGCCTAACGCCGCAACCGATGGCGCGGATTTGCGTTTTGCGCTTGACAAAGCACTGGGATCGAAAGTAATAGTGTGAGCGAAAGTAAACGTTATAAAACACAAGTATTCCGAATACACCGGCTTGATCTTTGCGGGAGGCCGTCCATGCAAGTTCGAAGAGCAGAGTGGTTGCCGGTCTGTCATCGTCTCTGCGCCACCGTGCTGTTTTCCGTTGTCGCAATCCTTGGTTCGGCCATCTCCGTTTGGGGCCAGGGAGCGTACCGGGCGCAGTTGCGCGGGGTTGTTTCCGATGCGACCGGAGCGGTTGTCGCCCATGCGAAGGTGACCATCCGGGACGTCGGCACGAACATTGCCAGTTCCGCACTCACCGACGACAAGGGCTCGTATTACTTTACCGATTTGCGCCCTTCCACCTATGCCGTCAAGGCCGAGGCCTCCGGCTTTCGCGCGGCGGAACGAACCGGCGTAGTTCTGGCGGTCGATCAGGAGTCCTCGCTGAACTTCCGGTTGGACATTGCAGGCGCATCGACTTCGATCGTCGTTACGGCCGCGCCGCCTCTGCTGGACACGGACAACGCGACGCTGGGCACGGACATCACCAGCGAGTACGTGAAAGAACTCCCTCTTATCAACCGCAGCTTCTTCGGCCTGATGTTCTTATCGGCGGGCGTGACCGAGGTAGCGGGGTCGGGCACGGCGGATAGCTATCCTTCGGGAACCAACTTCGTTTCCAACGGGCAGCGCAACGCGACTGCCGAGGTACGGCTGGACGGCGCCCTGCTGAGCGCGCCGGAACAGGGCGAGGGAGGTAACTCCAACGTTTACTACGAGCCGCTGGTCGAGAGTATGCAGGAAGTAAAAGTCGAGAACAACAGCTTCTCGGCGGAGTTCGGCAACAACGGCGGCACCGTCGTAAACATGGCCATGAAGAGCGGGACCAATGCCTTCCACGGCAGCGGCTGGTATTTCTTGCAGCGTCCGCAGATGGACGCCCGCGATTTCTTCAACCCCGAGCCCAACCCCAAACCAGACTCCAGGCGCGACCAGGGTGGTTTTTCCATCGGCGGCCCGATCAAGAAGGGCCGGACTTTTTTCTTCGTCGATTTTGAGAAAGTCCACAGCATTTCCGCGTCCAGCTATGTCGCATCTGTGCCGACCATGGCGGAACGGAATAATGGCGACTTCTCGGCGACGGCGAATACCATTTACGATCCGTTGCAACCTCTGGTCGCCTGTGCCCCGCCTGCGACCGGTCAATGCAGGCCGCAAGTTCAAGGCAATGTGATACCCCAGACAGAAATTAACCCCATCGGGCAAGCCGTCCTGAATCTCTATCCTCAACCGAATCTCCCGGGAGAATTCAACAACTACAATTTCACCACTACAGCGAGTTCGCCGGATTACCAGTTCGACATCAAGATTGACCACCAGATCAACGATAAGCAGCGCATCAACGGCCGCTACAGCCGGAGCTGGACCAACTTCACCACTGCGGAGACTCTGGGAGACGGATTTGATAATGACGGAATCGCGAACGGTCCGACAACCGCGCAAAACGGCTCGTTCGAATATTCCTGGACTCTCAACCCGCGAACTGTCTGGACAAACCACGCGGCCGTGGATCGGGTACACGAAAAGGCGACGTCCGGTATTCCCTCGATCTCCAGCTTCAACGCTTCCTTGCCGAGCGGCGTTCAGGGATTGCCGGCCTTGTTGCAACAGGCCAACGGAGTGGACCAGATGCCAATGTTCGGTATGACAGGGTCGTCGCCATGGACCGATCTTTTCGACCAGTGCTGCATAGTCACCACCTTTGCCCACACCCTGTACAGCTATTCGTCTCAAATGGTCATCTCCAAGGGCTCGCATCTGATCAAGTTCGGCGGGGAGCAGAGGCTGTTCTACAACAACTTTTTTCAGCCGCCGAATCCGGCTGGCGTATTTAACTTTTCCGATTACGTCACCTCGCCGACTCCCAACAGCGACACGGATGCGCTTGGGAATCCAACAGGCAACCCGTTTGCCAGCCTTCTCTTTGGCTACGCCGACAATATAAACCCTCCAAACTATGCCGCGCCCTCGCTCAATATCTATCCCTCAGTGGCCAATAAATCGGCTGAGACAGGCTTCTATATCCAGGATGACTGGAAGGTGAACTCGAAGTTCACGCTCAATCTCGGCCTGCGTTACCAGTGGAGCACGCCCTACAACGAGCGCCACAACCGGATCCAATTCAGCAATTTCACCGCCGATAGCGGCGTGAACATCAATCTGGCCAACGTTCCCAGCAGTGCCCCAGCGGGCACTTTGAGCGCCCAGGCAATGATGCAGGGGATCGCGAATCTTCCGACGACAGAGGAACTGTACGGCACCACGCAGTTCGCCACCTCCAGCAACCGGAGCGTTCCAACCTACCGCAAAGACCTTGGACCAAGACTGGGTTTTGCCTATCAGCTCGATTCGAAGACGGTCGTGCGCGGTGGGGCTGGCATGTATTTCGGAATGAGCCCGGCCACAAACTTCCAGTATCCCGGCACCGCCTTTCGCAAGACGGCAACCATGTTCTTCACCAACGACAATTTTGCAACTCAATCCGCGACCCTGGAAAATCCGTTCCCCGGCGGACTTACGGGTCCGCAAGGTATGCAGTACGGCGCGCTGGCGAATTGGGGATACGGCAACAACAACGATCTGGGTACGACTGCCGCGCGAGACGCCGAGATCTACCAGTGGAACCTCGGAATCCAGCGAGCGCTGCCCAGCGAAATCGTACTCGGGTTGGACTACTCCGCAAACCGCAGCACCCATCTGCCCTGGTCCGGCACGAACAACCGGGATTTCATCCCGTCGGCTCTGCTGGCGAAGATTTCAGCTGGGGTAACTCCCACCGATTCGATCTGTCAGACAGACAGTTGCGTGAGCGGCTTTCTTCAAACGCAGGTGGCCAACCCGTTCTCGTCGATGTTCAGCCCTCCTTGCGCTTCCGCCCCGTGCTTCAACGAGCCCGATTCAAACTACGGCCAGCCGACCCTCCCATTGGGAAATCTGCTCAACTCCTACCCGCAATTCGCCGGAGACTTTGAAGGCCTGATGTTGGAGGAAGCCAGCTCCTGGTACAACGCGATGCAGATTCGTTTCCAGAAGCGCACTACGCACCACATCAGTTTCGACGGCAGTTACACGGTGTCGAAGGCGACCGACGATTCCTCGGCGGGCAGAAACAACTTTATCGGTTCTCTGGCGTACGGCCTCCCGCAACAACTGGATCGCCTGAATTTGGAACACAGCATCGGCGCCAACGACACGCCGCAGCGTCTGGCTGCTGCGGTCGTCATTGACATGCCCATCGGCCGCAAACAATGGATTGGCGGCGATATGAACCGCGCCCTCGATGCCCTCGTCGGAGGCTGGTCGATCGCGACCTTGATTACAGAACAATCGGGCCAACCCATGGCGCTCGGTATGGCCTCCCCGCGGCTGGCGAACGGCACCCAGCGGCCCAGCGTCGTGTGCCCGCAACTCAAGTCTGGGCTGAGCATGAATGACGTCGCCCTGAGCTGGCAAAATCCGGCGCCGCTCTCTTTCTTTAACTCCAACTGCTTTGCCGACCCTGGCGACCAGAGTCCGGGCAACGCTCCACGCTACTTTTCCGGTCTACGCGTCGCCGGCATCCACAACGCGGATGTGAATCTTTATAAGTCGTTTGTGCCCCGGGAGGGCATGAAGTTGGACGTGCGAGCGGAGATATTCAACCTCACCAATCATCCTCGCTTCGGCTTCCAGCAGTCGAATCTGGCTTTTGGAGAATCCCAATTTGGGGCAATTGCCAGTGATGCACCAGGGTACTTGCCCCGGTACTTCCAGTTCGGATTGAGGTTCGAATTCTGAAGAAAGCAACCATGAAAAAATGTGAAGCCTGGATTGTGGCCGCGGTCATGGTTTCCCTGAGCGTGTTCCTGTTGGGGCAGGATGGTGCTCGAGATCAGGACGGGGCGAACCCAGACTCGCGGAATCAAGATTGGACAAACTATGTCCGTATCGCTGCGTGGTCCTTGGGGACAGGCGACGCGGAGCGAATTGTCCGCGAGGCGGGCGAGAGCCACGTCTCCGGCATTGAAGTGGACAACGATATTCCGGGCCGCTACGAGAGCTTCCTCAACCCGGAAGCGAAACTCGCCGCGATTCGTGCCGTGGCCGAGCGCGCTCACAAAGCGGGAAACCACGCCTTCGTTTACATTGCGGGGTTGGAGTGTATTACGGCAAACGCCGGCCAATCGCCCCATTCGGTAGCCAAAGATCATCCGGAGTGGTTGCAACGCAAGATCACGGGCGAGCCCGCAATCTTTGGCGGCGGCACTGCTTTCTGGATCGCAAAAGGCGACGAGGATGTGTGGATCAGTCCCTACGCCACAGAGTGGCGCAAGACGTACATGGAGCGGGTGCGGCAGATTGCCGCCACAGGCATCGACGGCATCTACGTGGACATCCCGTACTGGATGACGCACTTCGATGGTTGGGAAGACACCTGGGCTAGCTTTGATGACGCGACGGTCGCGGCGTTTCGCAAGCAGACTGGGCTTGACGCACGGCACGACCTGAAGCTGGGAGATTTCTCCGACCCGAATTTTCGGCAATGGGTCGATTTTCGGATCCAAGCGCTAACCGACTTCATGCGGGAAATCGATCAGACCGCGAAAAGTGTAAATCCACAAATCAAGACGATTCCCGAAATCTACCCGGGCATCGAGGCAGAAGCCGTGCGCGTCGGCGCGGATGTATATAGCTTGTATGCCGTCAACGATGCCATTGCGCACGAGTACGAGTTTGGCGACGGAGATCATATGGCGGCTTCCCGAACGCCGCTCGATTGGTTCCGTTACCAGATCGGCATGCAAACCTTCCGCGCATTTTCCCAGGGCAAAGCGACATGGATCTTGAATTACTCTTGGGACGGCGATCCCAAGGTCCGCGCCCCGGAGCCGATGAAGAATCTTTTCATGTCGGAACTCATGGCGGGAGCGAATGTGTGGGATGCTGCCACTCACGTCATGTCCGGCTCGAACGACCTGGCCACGCGGAAGCAAGTGTTCACCTGGATTGCAGCGCACGAGAAGATGTTTTATCGCCCGCGGACGGCGATTGATCCCGTCGGCATCTACTTCTCTCCGGCCACGCGCAACTACTTTACAAAAGAGTTTCTTCGTTCGTACCAGGGAACACTCCTGCTTCTGATGCAGAGTCATCGCGAATATCAGATCGTGACCCCGAGGACCCTCGGTTCGTTCCGCGGGAAGAATTTGATTCTGCCGGATGTTCGCATCCTCTCAACAGAGGAGACGGCCGCCTTGCGAAAGTATGCTGGTAGCATTGGAAAGATCTTCGCCACCGGCGCCGTCGGCGAAGAATTACTGACGCAGACCAACCTAACCCACCTCGCCGATTCACCAGGAGCCCGCTACCTGGCGCTGGCGGAAAGTCATTTCGACGATTCCTCACCGAATAGTGAAAAGCCTTTTCTGGACAGCCTGGGCGGTGGCGAGATTCGAGTAAAAGCGTCGCCGATGGTTGCGGCACAGATCGCGTCCGTGGACAACCAGATCCACGTATTTTTCGCCAACTTTCAGGGCCTTCGTGCCAGGGAAAACTCCGTGCAGACTCCCGAGAGCCGCGCCGAAGTAATTGTGCCGGGCAAGGTGAAGGGCCACTTCCTGCCATTTCTCGGCGAGGAGACGCCGATCACCGGTCGATTTGAAAACGGGAGCACTCTGTTCCATCTGCCGGAGATCGCAAAGGGCGCGGTCGTCTGGTTCGAGTCCGCCAAGCCGTGAGACGACCACCCATGGGTCCTTGTTAGACCCAGCCAGTAGTGCATCGACTCGGTTTCATCCGGCAGTGAGCGCCAACTTGACCAGCGACTTCCGGCACACAGTCCCCTGCAACGGGTGTCGTGCAGAAAAAGCACGAGCCACAGGTTTAGTCCACAACGGCGTCTTGCTTGCGTCGGCGGATTCGATATATAGTGCAATAATTCGTAAATATTCGTAAGCGTACAGTAATCTCGATGCACTTTCGCGAGGAGACTCTGGGGGAGCGCCCGGATTGAACCCTGTGATTCAGAAGCGCGGCCACAACCCAAGCGCCAGCTTGCAGGATGTATTGATCCGTAATCGCCTCTCAGGAAAAGGCGGTGTTTATGCGGTCTGTTCCGCACATCCCTGGGTCATCGACGCGGCCATAGAGCAGGCCATGCAAGACGATTCTATCCTCCACGTGGAGTCAACTTCCAGTCAGGTCAATCAACTGGGTGGTTACAGCGGTCAGACGCCGAGTCAGTTCGCCGCTTTTGTCCACGCAGCGGCGCGGCGCATGGGGCTTCCCGGAGATCGAATACTGTTGGGCGGGGACCACCTCGGGCCATTTCCGTGGAGGAACGAAGCATCAAACAGCGCCTTGAACAAGGCTTGCGCACTAACTCGCGCTTGTGTGCTTGCCGGCTATCGGAAAATCCATCTTGATGCGAGCATGGCATGTGCCGATGACGCGGCGGTCCTCCCTGAACAGATTGTCGCGCTGCGGGCCGCTGTGCTTTGCCAAGCCGCTGAACAGGCGGTGAAAGACTTGCCGCCCGGTGCCGACCATCCTCTGTATGTCATCGGGACGGAAGTCCCCGTCCCAGGGGGCGAGTCGGCTCTAGGCGCACCTCCTGCTGTGACCACGGTCGAGAGCCTCCATCAGACTCTGCAAGTCTTTCAACAGGCCTTTGAAGAGAAAGGTTTGTCGGCGGCCTGGCAAAGAGTGGTCGGGGTGGTGGTGCAGCCCGGGGTGGAGTTCGGCGACGATGTCGTATTTGAATACGACGGCACAAGGGCTCATTCACTCTCGGCAGGCTTGCCTCCCAGCCCTTTGCTCGTATACGAGGCGCACTCCACGGACTATCAGTCTCACAGCGCTCTGGCTCAAATGGTCGAAGACCACTTCGCCATTCTGAAGGTGGGCCCGTGGTTGACCTTCGCATTCCGGGAAGCCGTATTCGCTTTGAGCGCCATCGAAAGAGAACTACTTGCCGGGGAAAAGAGCCAGAGGTTATCGCAGCTGCGGGAAGCGCTTGATCGGGCAATGCTGCGCGAACCAGCCTACTGGCGCTCATACTATAACGGGGATGAGAGCCGGCTACGCATCTCGCGGGCCTACAGCTATAGCGACCGCTGCCGATATTACTGGCATGAGATCTCGGTCCAAACAGAGATCGAACGCCTGATCGAGAACCTCACCGCGCGATCGGTTCCGTTGACGCTCATCAGCCAATACCTGCCTCTGGAGTACGAGGCAATCAGGGCCGAACAAATCGAGAACCAGCCGGGGGCGATCATCCGATATCACATTCGGTTAGTGCTGCGCTCCTATGCGACGGCATGTGGAATGGGCTGAAATTGCCTTCTACGACTGTGCCGGAAATCGGATAAGGGGACAAAATGGCGAAACTTGACGTATGTGTGGTTGGTGAAATCAATCTGGACTTGATCCTCTACGGGCTACCCAAGGAACTGGTGCTCGATCGCGAGTTATTGGCCAGTGGTCTGGCGCTCACGCTGGGCAGTTCGTCCGCGATTTTCGCCCATAACCTTGCAATGCTGGGAACCAAGGTCGGGTTTATCTCGAAAACTGGCGGAGACCCATTGGGGAAGATGGCACTGGAACGGCTGGTGACTGCAGGGGTTGACGTGACCCGCGTGAAGCAAACACCCGGGCGAACACCGACCGGACTGACCGTTGCTTTACCCTACTTGCAGCATCGCTACATCCTCACATTTCCCGGCACCATGTTTGAGATGCAGTACTCCGACATCGACATGGAATACGTCCGGTCGGCGCGCCATCTGCACGTCTCGTCGTTTTTTCTGCACCGCGCGTTGCGCCCCCGGATCGCCGATCTGTTCCGCCAAGCGAAAGCTGTGGGATTGTCCACGTCACTCGATACCAATGACGACCCTGAGAACAAGTGGGACCGGGACCTGTTCGAAGTTCTCAAGTATGTCGACATTTTTCTCCCGAACGATCGTGAAGCGAAAAAGATCGCCCACACGGACGACCTTTCGCAAGCCATTAACGTGCTCGCTGGACTAGCGAAAGTTGTGGTGGTGAAGCGCGGCTCCGCGGCTGCTATCTGCCGGTCCGGGCAGGAACAGTGCAGCTTATCGCCCCCCAGCGTGAAAACTGTGGACGACGTCGGCGCTGGCGACAGTTTCGATGCCGGATTCATCCACCAGCACATGCAAGGGGCCAAACTCGAGGATTGCCTGGCATTCGCCAATCTGGCGGGAGCCTACTCAACCACTAAGGAAGGTGGCACCGAGGCTTTTCGTGATCGCGGCGCACTCATCAGTTTCATGCGCCAGCAGTGGAATGCCACGGGCAGGGGCTCACTCCCCTTGAAAGGCTAGCGGGCCTTTTTCACGCTCGGGAGCAAGATATTCCAGTGTTGTTGCAACCAGAAAATGTCGTATTAACTGCAACGAAATTCTGTCACCCCCG
>OCZU010000117.1_pt1 | contig 59607 bp, 53 predicted proteins | sample 1539001 | NCBI WGS metagenome assembly OCZU01 (sample SAMEA3539306, study PRJEB22396) | soil metagenome | biome: tundra; feature: field; material: soil | place: USA | collected 2010-05 | depth 0.15 m | reverse complement strand
CGAATGTCCTTCCTCTCATGGGGTGACATTTTCACGTTGCTGTTAGGGGGTGACAGAATTATGGAGCTAAAACAGGCGCTGAACGAATGATAGTAACTGAAGATTGATACGTGGTATGTCCCTGTAGCACCCGTAACTGGAGCAGTACCATCGAACAGAATAGTGCCGTGGTAAAAGGACCAGGTCAAGATGACTGCATTCGAATGGAGGGGAGTGATGACATCGGCCCGCGGCGACAGGTCCTGGGCGCGAAGTGACTGCAGAGAACATACTGCGATTGCGGTCGACAACACGAGCTTGACGGAAGGTCGCATCCGCGATCACTGGGCTTGCTCGGTCGACTTTCGTGTTCTCTCCAAAATCTCAGGCCGACCGCGCATAAGACGGCCGGTCAGGTCCTGGACGGCTAGCCGCTTGCATGCGCGCTTTTCTGCTGGCAACCTCCGCAGGCCAGCGGGCGCGATTAATGCTCCCAAGGGGCGTGCTGTCAGGTGTCGCGTTCCCGGTAACATCGAAGTAGGTCGCTTCGGCAGCATCCGGCTCAAGGTGCGACTTCGACAGGAGGGTCAGCCGTGCTACGGTGTGGAAAGGTGCTTCCACTTCATTCCATTCGACACTCGCATTTTCGATCCAGAAGTTGGCGTCCCGACGCTTGCCCCAATAAGTCATCCTGTCGCGGTCGAGGAACTGGACTCCAAAGTCGAAAACGCTCATTTTTCTGTCTTCGTTGAGGTGCCGGATCAGCTCGTCCTGCAGGCCGTTCGGGTTATTCCTTTGCAGAGAAGCCGCCGGATTCTCCGGGGACGGTGTGGCCGAATACTTCACCACATCGATCGGTCCGTGACGAAACGGTACGTTGCTCCCATAGCGTAGTTGCTGGTAAGGCTTGATAGTTTGGTGGAGTTGAAATTGCAACAGGGTGAGGGTCCTCAATACTCTCAGCTTGTCCTTGAACGGCAGGGACCACAGGGCGGCGGCCGGATTCGATGCCGTAAGTAGCTTCATGATCGCCAGAAATGCAGCTGAGTCGTTTATGGGCAGGGTCGTCGTGTTCTGCATTGAGAAATCCTGCCGGCCGGCATTCGCGTCATAATCAGTTGTGCCCTCCCGCGTGAGGTCGACCGAGAATGACAACGATCGGACGTCAGCCTTGAAATCAGAGTTTTTATTTGGATCCGCGTTCCCAAACCGCACAATCGCGGGATATACGCTGGGCTTGGCGAAAATTCCCTTCGCGAGCCGCAACGCCAGGTCAGGGTCGCGTCCGGCGGCAACGTCAAACACTTCAAACTGGGCTCGGGCGCAGACACCCTTCACATGAGTGCCACGGCCAAGCGGCCGGTGTTGTTTGGCGGCAGCATTCGCCTGCAACAAGAGACTTCTCTCGATGATCGCCTCGATTTCAGATTTTTCGCGGGCGAGGTCCCGGTCGGCGTCGCTACCGGTCACTCCGAACCATCTGGTCAAAAACAGCATAGGCGAGCCCCCCTCCAACTCATCACAGTTTGGAGATAAAATTGAGTGCGGTGATACTTGGCAGAAAGCAGTAGGCGGCTGCTTTCGTGGTTACGAAGGTTGAGAATCCTGTGATCTTGATTTGGGGCGCACCATTTGACTGCGGAATCACGAAGATGCTTTCTGCCGGATCCTGGGTACCAATCATAGGATCCTTCGATTTAGGGTTCAGCCGGACTGCGCCGGCGAACTCGCTGTCATTTACCCAATGCCCCAGCACGAACTCGTATTGGTTCTCGATGCTTGAATTGATGAAATAGCCGAGAAGCCCGCGCTCGATGCCGTCGAAGGGTTGCGTCGGATCGTAAGTCGGCCCGTATGGCATGCCCCGACGGATCAGCCGGTGAGTATTATTGCTACCACCGGGTTCACCCTGCCCCGTGACTGGCTGGCCTCGTGGATTTATGCGGCGCATGTGCGCGCCCACCGGACAGCGCAGCCCCTTCGGATCGCCTGACCCATCAGCGTTCACGTATTCAAAGTCGTTCAACTGCTCGGGTGGAATCCCGCCCGGAGGGCTGTCCGTTTCGGGAGACAACGCAAGAGGAATACCGTTGCGCCACCGTCCGCATATCTTGGCGGCAAGCAGTTCGGGATCAATTTTGTCCTTGTTCGATTGCAGGTAATTCTCGAACCCAACCACGTCCGTCTTGATCATTTTGAAGACAGCGAAGCTGCCGTTCAGACCGAGTTCTCGAGGCTCCGGCACGAAATAATTCTCAGCTTCGTCCCGTAAAACGAATAGCCAGGGTTCACATGGCTGCTGGTGATCCGGCGTATATCGTTCCGGACCGCCGCGAATGGTCGTCATGCTGATGCCGTCGGTATAACCGAAGGGAACTTTGGAACAAAAGGTGGGCTTGCCATCTACCGTCTCCGTCCATGCCGTCCCGTCGATCCGCCAGATCTCTCGAAAAGCGTTGCCTTCGGCGAACAGCGCCGATAGCCGGTCGCTATATGCCGTCATCGCCTCCGGGCAAATGGCGTGGAGCGTCACCATGACATGATCGCTGTCCTTGCCAAAGGCACCGATCCAGTTCTGCGGCGCACTGGCTCCGGTATCGCCTACCAATCCGGCTCGTTCAGCGGCTCCGGCGATAAACGCGGTGAAGGACTTGAATGAGAGCGTCGCGACGCGATCTTTGACTTCCAACGCGATTAGTCCGGGCCAGGTAATTCCCACGTTAAGGCAATAGTCGGGCTTGTGGCGCGGGACATCATCTGGATTGTCTCCCGGTCCCGGCGCGAACCCCACATGCCAGTCTTCCGCAGTGGTGATCTGCGGCGCGTCAGACTCGTCACCGCTAACGAGTCGCCCGAGCACCTTGCGTGCCGCCGCGGGGATGCCTACCGTCAGCAAGAAATGCCGCACCATCGGCATCCTGTACCCGCGCAGGATGAATCCCTGAATGTCGTGCAGGTCGAGTGCGTTCTTCGTTTCTGAATGGGCATCAGGCGCCAAGGTCTCATGCCCATTTGCCCCGAACAGACGGCGGAGGAGTCCCCCGCTTTCTTTCGCTGGTGGTGCGAGTACCTTACTGTCCTGGCTCACGATGTGTCTCCTGCTTGCTCCAGCCTCATGACTATGCGGCTGTATCTTCGGATCGATCCGAACCTGATTGTGTCTTGCTATCGGCGATCAGGGCGTGGATGTCCTGAACCGATAGGCCCGGATATGCCTGGTAGAACCCGATCGGAGTGCGGTTCGCCCCAGCTGCAAAGTCAATGAACTCCTGGAGGTACTTTCTGCAGGGCGACGGCGGTGCGCCCTTGGTGAACTTGAATAGAAGATCGAAGACCTGCCCGATATTCTTCGTGAAATCGGCGATGTACTTGTCGAAGGAGCCGTCATATACGGTGAAGAAACCAACCTGGTTGTCCTCAAGCGGCACGAACTGTGCGAAATGGGGAGTGCCGACTTTGTCCAGGTCTTCGGTGGTCCCGTGTCCCCTCGCGCGCAGGATCAGGTGGACCTCGATGGAGGCAATCTTCGATTTCATGGGGAGGATCACCAGGAAGGGATGTAGTTCACCGGCACCACTGATGCCTGCGGCGGATGCCAGGGCCTTAATCTCCTTAGCGGTCACGCCGGGGTACGCGGTATAGAGATTCACCGCAGTAAGAAGATGCTCTGCGGTCCATTCGACGAACTCGTCCGCGTGATCGGCGACCGGAGTGGGCGGCGGATCGACCACATGCTGGAAGATCGCATCGAATACCGGCCCGGTGCCTTTGGCGAGCTCGGTCATAAGTTGACTGAACTCGCCGTCGAAGTCGCCAAGAAATAGCAGAGTCTTTTCGCTGAGAATCGTGAAGCGTGAGTAGTGAATCGTGCCGATGGCATCCTGTGCCTGAAATATTCCAGGCATCAGTGGCGGAAGTTGTTCTGCCAGCGCCTTTGCGTCTGCGGCCGACTTCAAGGGAAAGCGGAGGGTAAAGTGATTTTGGCTCATAACGTGTTCTCCGTTGCTAAAAGCTTGTCAGTGTTCTCAAGCTGCTGCGAATTCTCTTGTTCGTCTCGAGGCTAGGCCCGTTATGTTCCGATCGCTTGCGATTGAACGCCAAGCCATTCCCGCCGAGCCGACACATAGGCTGGGTGCGCCAGCAGAAGCGCAAGCACACCATGGAGAGCAAATGCCGGCCATAGCAGGTAGCCGAAGAAGCCTCCGACAAGACTGAGATAGCCGATGTAAAGAGACGAGAAGAGGTTGTAGGTAAATAGGGCCGTAGTGGGCTGTGCGGTTACCGAGTCCGTGCTCGGCCAACACGCAATTCCTAGAGAGAGCAGCCCGAATCCACCCACCCGGCCTACCGCGATGCCGCCACTAGAAAGGTTGGCGCCGACGAGCAAACGGACGACAAAGGTAGGACTAACGATCAAGGCACAGCCGGCTGTCACCTCAAGTGCCGCAGCCGTCATCGCTAGCGTTCTTGTCGTCATTCCATTTCTCCAAGCCGGCTTTATCAGTAAGTCGGCCCCGCCCCCGACACTAGCGGACTCCGCGTCGCCGCCGAGAGTAGTGGACATCCCCATCCCGTTCAGTTGCTTATCGGGCAACGATTTCGAGATCTTCGTCCACGACTGTCATGGGATCATGCCGCATTGGATTAGTTTGTCGACGACCTGATCGGCGACAATGCCGACGAATTCGTGACGCATCTGCGGATCGGTGCGCAGCAGTTCCATGGCCTTCTGCTCCCCTGCTGACGGTGGCTGTTTCTGGGCTTTCGACATCATCAACTGCTGGCAAGTGGACGACTGGTACTTCGCGACTACTTTGTTGGCGACGGCGTCCAGGACCGGGTGCTGAGCGGCGGCGACCGTCACGTACAGCAGCGCGAGCGCCGCTGCGAACAGATAAGAACGCTTAATCATAATTTTCTCCTCGTCGTGTGTTGAGGCGCACAAGCGCACCTCATATTAGGTTGAGAAGGAACGCGTGCAGGCAACGGAACCGACGCCGAGTACCTCACTCCCGATCCGCTCACATGGTCGGCCACTGCTTGAACATCTTGGTAACGGCTTTCTGCACCATCTGCTGATTTTTATTGCCGTTGTTGTTCAGGGCGTTTTGGGCGATTCCGCGCCAGATCAAACTCTGATTCTTCGCGTCATACAGATCAACGATCAACGTTCCGATGACATTTTGCTCGGGGGTGATGCCGCCCATGCCGCCGCCGATCCCCCGCATGCCCCACGCACTATAGGAGGTCTGCTCTTTCATCCCACCATTGGCGGTGACAATCACGTCGGGATTCTGGCCCACCTCCACCTTCTGCCAGCCCTTGCCCTGCAATGCCGAGTCGATATTCTGTATCGCCACCTGCGCCAGTATCGAATTCTGGACCTTGTTGGCATTGTCGGAGCCCCAGGCATAGGTGTGAAACTGCGAAAAACTCTGACTCTGGTTGTAGTTGACTGAAACTTGTTGCCCGACGGCAATTGTGGACGCGACGCACACCAGCATCGCGCACCACGCAAGTCCTGTCTTCATGATCGTCCTCCTTGTTGGTATTCTCGATACACGTTCTTTGACTTCAACCTTTGCGACGCTTGTCCGCAACTCGACAAACGGTAGCGAACTGCCATCACCCTTATCCACCAAAACAGGCTTCCCTGCTTCGACGCCGACTTCCCTGAGTTTCTTCGAAATGTTGATTCCTCAGACCGGACGATTCGAAGTTCATCCCGTAACTTAGGCTCCAATTCAGCGTGATACCACTGTCAGAAAAGACAGTTTCATGACAGGTCTTGACGGCCCCGGAGAAATACAGGCGGCACGAGGGATCAGCGTGACTGGTGCTTTTGACAGTTCTCACCTCGCAACTCTTCCGGATAGCCTGACCTCGACAAGACCTGTGGAGTGATTAGAGTTGGATCGATGGAGAACCCGCCACGATCAAGCGCGATCACCGCGGTGAGCGCACGTATGAGAAAAAAAGAACGAACCAAGCCACAGTCCGCACCTGCCTATTCAACACTGAGACGCTTGGTCTGGATCCTGATCGCCCTGACAACAGTTTCTGCGGCTGTAGCGGTCGCCGTGTTCCGCCCGTGGCCTCTCTCTCCCGCCACTAAAGTAGAGGCGGGCCAACCAATGGCCGAAGCCGCTGAGGCCGCGGCTTTCGGCCCCACTATTCCCATTGCCACTTCTGTTCGTGAGCCGTCACCACCCGGAATGGTGTGGATCCCCGGCGGTGACTTTTCCATGGGCGCGATGGACGCGCCGGCCACCGCTAGAGACGGCATGCACGCAGCAGACGATGCACGCCCCGTCCACCGCGTTTTTGTGGATGGCTTCTGGATGGATGAAACTGATGTGACCAACGAAGAGTTTGCCAGGTTCGTTAGGGCGACGGGATACATGACCATCGCGGAGCGCACACCGACCGCGGACGAGTTTCCCGGTGCTCCTCCCGAAAACTTGGTCGCCGGTTCTGTCGTTTTCTCACCGCCCGCTCATCCCGTAGTGCTGAACGACCATTACCAATGGTGGTTGTACTTGAAAGGAGCGAACTGGCGCCATCCGGAAGGTCCGAACACAAACCTCAAGGGTCGTGAGAAATATCCAGTCGTCCAAGTTGCTTATCCCGACGCCTTCGCCTATGCGAAGTGGGCTGGCAAGCGTTTACCCACGGAGGCAGAGTGGGAATTCGCTGCCCGCGGAGGTCTTGCTGGTAAGCGCTACCCGTGGGGCGACCAATTCCGGCCAAGCGGAAAGTGGATGGCCAACACCCACCAAGGACATTTCCCTGAGATCGATACCGGAGAAGATGGCTACGCGGGGATTGCTCCAGTCGCGCAGTTTCCATCGAATGGCTACGGCCTGTATGACATGGCAGGCAATGTGTGGCAGTGGACCAGCGATTGGTATCGCCCCGACTATTACTGGCAATTAGCGGCAGCTGGAGGCGTGACGCGAAATCCGCAGGGGCCTGAAACGCCCTACGATCCCGCGGAGCCGACCGAGAAAAAGAGAGTTCACCGCGGCGGGTCGTTTCTGTGCACCGACCAGTACTGCTCGCGTTACGTAGTAGGCACACGGGGCAAAGGCGAAGTTACGACCGGGACCAATCACTTAGGTTTCCGCTGCGTGAAGCCGGTGGCCGCAAATAACCGAGAGATCGCCGCGACGAACGTCGCCCAGTCGACAAATAAGGAGATAGAAAAGTAATGAAAATCAGACATGTAATCTTAGCTTCTGGCTCCGTCGTCCTGATCTACGCTTCGCTCTTGCACGCACAACAGAAGGGGCAAATCAACGCCAGTGTGATTCCAGACGCCGAAGTTATCTCTCCGGACCTGATACCTGCGCCCACTCTCGCCATCACGGGCGAGCCCTCGGCTGCTCCCGCCGCCCCTGTGCCCAGTCCCCCTCAGGGCGGAGGTGCCATCGACAGGACTTCCCAAGATGACACTTGGCATTTGTCTGTCAGCCCCTATCTCTGGCTTCCATGGATACACGGTACGGTGGGTGCGCTTGGCAATGATGCCGGCTTCAGTGTGACCCCGAGCGATCTTCTCTCTCATGCGCGCTTTGGATTGTTGGGGGCGGTCGAGGCTCGCCGCAACCGACTATTGACCACCGTCGATCTCTTGTATATGAGACTCGGGGATGACAAAGCACTGCCTGTTCTGCCGCCGCCCTTGACCGCCACATCTGCGAACCTTACAGCGAATATATTCATTCTCAGCCCAAAAGTCGGCATCCGCCTGATCAACGACAAGAAGATCACGGCCGATTTTTTGACAGGATTTCGCTACTGGTACTTCGGGGAGAGTCTCAATTTTACTCCCTCCGTCCTTAACCTGAATTTTTCGAAGTCTCAGAATTGGGTGGACCCTCTGGTGGGGGGACGAATCGAGGCTGCCCTTTCACAGAAGACCGTGTTCACGGTGGCGGGTGACGTCGGCGGATGGGGCACTGGCTCTCAGCTCGAGTACCAGGTAGTCGGCCTTCTCGGTTACAAGCTCAAGCCGAATATGACTTTGCAGGCTGGATATCGTTATCTGTATTTCGATTACCAAAAAGGCGGCCCGGCGGCTGTGACCACCAATCTCGCTTTGTCTGGGATCGTGCTTGGTGTCACCCTGAATCTCAAGTGAGTGGGAGGGGAGGGACCAGCTACAGTGATAAGCCCGTTGTCAGCTATTGCCAGGCAAATACTCGGACCGGTGCCGTGGCCATTTAATTTATGAAACGCTTTTTAGATCTTACTTTCCGGCCATTCTTTGTTCTCACCGGAATTGTAACGGCATTGGGGGCTCTCAATGCCTTTTGGCCGCGGTGGGCAATAGAGAAGCTCGAACTAATCCCGTTCATCCAGGACTACACCATCATTCTGCAGCACTGGGGCATATTGCTCGGATTGATGGGCGTTTTCATGATCGTCGCCGCCTTTCGATCCGACTGGCGGAGACCGATTCTCATCTATAGCGCCTTTGAGAAAGCCTTCTTCGTTTACCTGGTAGCGACGAACGTAACCCGCCCCTATGCGCGGGGCTTCTGGTTTGGCGCTGGAATGGATGCCACGGTCGTTCTCTACACAGTCGTTTACTTCGGGGTGTGTGGCTTCAAGACGCCCTCCTTGTGACCGGCCGGTATTTGTAACAAGCAGGAAGAGAGGAAATATGAAAAACACGAAGCAAACAGAAAGGCGGCCACCCGAGAAGGAGTAAATCAGCAGTTGAACAAGTTGGGCTGATGCTCAAGGTCTACTTCAAGACGGAGTGCAGGAAAGTTCCCGTATCGCTGTCTATAGGGGTGCCTAAGGCGCTATGCGTCGTTTTCGATTGCGAAGGTCTAGTTACAGAACGGTCTGCGTTTTTCTGGTCTGCGAGATATCCTCTTCGGTCTCGATACCATTGCACCTCCATGCCCAATCCCTACTCACGCCGGTTTCGCTTGCCGCGAATGAGAATACAGGGGACGAACGCCGGATCTACATGAACTGGGAGGGGATGGATGATGATCCGGAACCCCATGAAGCTTCACAAGTCAAACCTTCCGGTCCTTCCGCGAAACCAGAGAAATCATCCGATCCACAGGCAGGCGGAGAGGCCAATCAGTCGCTAGGATCTACCGCCGCAACGAGCTCGGGAAAACCTAAGAAAAAAGAGCATCGCGGAGCTCTTGTTCCCGCTCCTCTCCCGATTTCGAGTCCCACCGTTGGTGTCGGAATCGTACCGGGTCTCGGCTACATCTTTCCCTTTAGCACGAACGACAAGGTCTCTCCTCCATCGACCATAGGCGCGGCCGGTCTTTTTACGAACAACGGAAGTCGCGGCTTCGGCGTCGGCGCAGATCTGTATATGAAAAAGAACACCTACGAGATCACGTCTATCTATGCCCACGGTAACGTGAACTACGACCTGTACGGCAGCGGAATCGCCGAGGGACTTAAGCTGCCGCTGACACAATCCGGTCACCTTTTCCGTGCTGAAGTTTTGCGTCGGCTCTGGTGGAAAGTTTTTGTTGGGCCGCGATTTTGGACTGGGCAGTCATTTGTGACGCTGGCCCCAAACAATGGCGAAATTCCTCCTCTTCCGTCCGGCCTCGGGATCCACACTACCATGAGGGCCTTGGGCCTGCGGCTGATCCGCGACACACGCCCCAATCAGTTCTACCCGATCGCTGGAGAAAAGCTGGAATTCACCTCCGACTTCTTCATGCAATCCTTGGGCAGCAAATTCACGTTTCAAGCGTACAGACTCACCTTCAACAAATACCAAAGTTTGGGCAAGAATCAAGTTCTTGCTTACGATTTTTTTGCCTGCGCCACCAGCGGCCAGCCGCCTTTCTACGGAAATTGCATTTATGGAACGAAAAACGAGCTACGAGGATACACGCCCGGCAAGTACCTCGACCGCTATATGTCCACGACGCAAGTGGAGTACCGCCTGACATTGCCGAAGGGCTTTGGCCTTGCCGCATTCGGGGGTGTTGGCGGAGTGATCCCCGGTTCGAGTCAAATACTCTTCAAGAACGATCACTTCCTGCCCGACGTGGGCGGTGGGCCGAGATTTGAACTGAGTAAGAAGTACCATGTCAATCTCCGCACTGACTTTGCCCGGGGGAGGGACAGTTGGACGTGGAGCATGGGCGTCGGCGAGGCATTCTAACGAATCCACATGATCTGCTGTCTAATGCTCCATCATCCATTTGCACGCCTTCATTTTGACACGACCTGTAATAAGTGACAGTTGTTGAGCACCCACGCGCGTGGTGGACTAACGAATGACAATAGTTTAGCCCAGGAATGAAAACGTCGACCTCACTGCTGCGCGTGCCAGCCAAGCTGCTGTACGGATTTCCGAAACATCGAGAGGACACTTATGAAAAACACATCTAGGCGAATCTTGAGCATCACACTACCGACCCTGTTTGTCATTTTGGCCGGCGCAGGATTCATTCTTCCCGCCAACTCTCAGAATCCGGAACTGCAGCAGCAGGTCTCGGACGTCCAGCAGTCAATGGCGAAGAACAAGCAGGCACTCGCGTCGTACTCCTGGAATGAACAGGTCACGATCAGCTTGAAGGGCGAAGAGAAAAAGCAGGAGCACTTCCAGGTGCGCCTCGGGCCGGACTTGAAGCCACAGAAGACTTCCCTTGATGCACCTCCAGATCCTCCTTCGGGGGGGCGTCTGAAAAGACACGTGGTCGCGAAGAAAACCGAAGAGTACAAAGATTACGCGGATCAGATGAAGGCATTGGCGCAGCAGTACGTCCCGCCGGACGGAACCCTGCTGCAGCAGGCCCATTCCCAAGGGAACATCACCTTAGGTGAAGTGGCGGGCGCTCCCAATCAAATCCAACTGATCATTCACAACTACTTAAAACCTGGAGATTCGATGACTTTGATCTTCGATAAGACACAGAAAGAACTGCTCCGAATTCAGATTGCTTCCTACATGGACGATCCGAAGGATGCGATGAACTTGACGGTGCAGTTCAGCCGCCTGCCGGATGGGACAAACCACGTCTCCAATCTGGTTATCGACGGGGTTAGCAAGCAATTGAACATTGCCATTCAGAATGCGAACTACCAGCACGTATGAGCCTTGATTCAACGCATCGCGGACGGCGCAAAGGAGACGCACTATGACAAGGTCGAGATCCCGCTTCGCGGTCGGCGCCTGCACCATCACGTTGCTGCTGACGCCGGCGATCGCGAGGTCCCAGTCGCCGGAGGTGCAGCAGCGCGTGGCTGCGCTCAAGCAATCCGTGGCCAAGGACCAGCAGAGCATCCGGCAATATGAATGGATCGAGACCACCGTGATCAGCCTCAAAGGCGACGAGAAATCGCGGCAGCAGAAGCAATGCTATTACGGCGCCGATGGCGCGTTACAGAAGGTCACGGTAGATGCGTCTCCGCAGCCGGCAAGTAAGCGAGGGCTGAGGGGCCGCATCATCGAGAAGAAGAAGGAAGAACTGACGGACTACATGAAGCAAGCAGTGGCGCTGGTGAAGACCTATGTTCCACCAGACCCGGCGAGAATCCAGGCTGTGAAAGACGCGGGCAAGGTCAGCCTGGACCTGCCGGGTGCGGGCAAGGGGGTACGCGTAAATCTCCGCGACTACGCCAAACCCGGCGACGTGTTGTCGGTGGAGGTCGACCCCGCCAGCAACCGTGTGACGGGGCTGACAGTGGCCACGTACTTAGCCGACGCCAAGGATACCGTCACCCTGGATGTTCGCTTTTCGTCCCTCAAGGATGGGACAGGATACCCGGCGAGCGAAGTTCTCGTCGCCCAGGCAAAGAATCTTTCGGTAAACGTAACTAACTCTGGCTACCGGAAGTCAGCCCAATGACCGTAGGGTTTCGATAAGAATTGGGTCCAGGCTGTCCCGGGCCAGGGCAGAATCGGGACCTTCCCCGGAATACCATGACTGTGCAGAATTGAACAGTCCTGCACGTGGGTTTGAGGTATTGTTCTTCGATTCCCGACGCAACTATCAGGAAGAAGTAGTGTTAAACAATTCAGTATCTCCTTGCTGAGCCCGCAGGGTGCCGTTCCTTGCGAAATCCGTAATAGTTTGCGATGCGAGGAGGCGTTGTGGAAAAGAAGGCGCGTCCGACTCCAATGTTCTCTCCGAAGATGCCATCAGCTGATGGTGCCCGAAGCGTGTCATCCGTCCGGGTTTTGGTGGTCGATGATTACGAACCGTTTCGGCGATTCATACGTTCGACGCTGGGAAAAAGACCGGATTTGCAGGTCGTCGGCGAGGCGTCAGACGGATTGGAAGCGGTGCAGAAAGCCGAAGAACTGCAACCCGGCTTAATTGTGCTCGACCTCGGGCTTCCTACACTGAATGGAATCGAAGCCGCTCGACGCATCCGCAAGTTCTCCCCCGAATGCAAAATACTTGTTCTGACCCAGGAATCCTCCGCGGAGGTGGTAAAAGAAGTTCTCGGTTTGGGGGCACTGGGCTACGTTGTTAAGGCACATGCCGGAAGCGAACTGTTGACGGCGGTGGAAGCCGTTCTTTAGGGCCGGCAGTTTGTAAGTCGTGGAATATCGGGGCACGATTGCACCGGCGCTACGGACGCGAAGGAGGCTTCCCCATCGCTTGCACCGGGAAAACGCGAGGTCGATCGCAGTCATGCGGTTCAATTCTATTCCGATGATGCGTCCTTTCTAGTAGGATTTGCGCGCTTCATCCAAGCCGCTCTAAACGCCAGGAATGCGGTCATCGTGGTCGCGACCGAGTCACACTTGGATAATCTTTTGCAAAGTCTGCAGGCGCAGGGTTTGAATAGCGGCGCCGCCATCGAACAGGGCAGCCTTATTCCGCTGGATGTTGCCCAGACGCTCTCGACATTCATGGTGAATGGTCTCCCCGACCCGATTCGATTCCGGAAGGCCGCCGGCGATCTAGTTGCGGCAGCGGCTAAAGCGGCGAAGGGGGAGCACCCCCGAGTTGCTGCCTGTGGCGAATGTGCACCTACGTTGTGGGCGCAAGGGAAGGCGGATGCGGCGGTTCAACTGGAACACCTCTGGGACGAGATAGCCAAGACTTGCGAAATTGATATTCTGTGTGGCTATGTGTTGAACAACTTTCAGCGCGAACAGGAAAGCCACATCTACGAGAGAATCTGTGCGGAACACTCCGCCGTTGGTTTGCGGTGAACGGGCTATGAGCAGCCCTAGACTTGTGACGCTACACCCGCCCCTAGTAGACGCAACTCGGTATCTGCCAAGGTGAATTCTGTAGAGCCGCAATCTAAGCAGATAACTAGTATCGAGGATGCCAATACGGCGGGCTGGTCGAGACCCTTCCGGCCCGGAAAGTGGATGTTCATCTCCGCGCCAAACTCTCTCTGGTTTTCCGACCCACATGATCTACAGGTCATATGCGCTTTCCTCCACAGGCAGGAGCCGTCTTCATTTCTGCGGCTCGGCAGCCATGGCCCTCTGCTGAAAGCCATCGCAGGCTTCGAACGGTGAGCTCAATCAATCCTAGTTTCGAGGATTTGACGTTGATCCAGCAATGCTTTGGAATACAGACAGCAGTGACGACGGCTACCAACAAGTCGTTTGTGCGTCACTTTCAGGTGTGACGGCCAAACGCCGACAAGTTCCAGCACCCAACGGTAGGGGTTCCCTGATTTCGGCGCTCTTACCCTTACCCTGCGGCACGCATGGAATCGCTTCCCGAACTAAGAGGCACGAGAGCGTGGATCGTAGTGCCGCGTTTCGGTTGCGATTCGATTGAAAATGTTCCCTTCACCAGTTTCAGTCGTTCCTCCATTCTGATGAGACCAAGCCCTTGGCCCTTCCTTGCGGCTTCGAGGTCAAAGCCTGCGCCGGAGTCGCTAACCGTAAGATGAAGCTCATCCGCGGTTCCCCACAATTGCACTTGGAACTGCTGCACCCCGCTGTGCTGCATCCCGTTGTACAGTGCTTCCTGCAGAACCCGGAAGAGGCAAATAGAAACATCCGGCAGTATGAGGCCGGGTAGACTGCGGCTGCTGAAGTCAATCACCACTCTCTTCCTCGCACTGAACTCCTGGCAGAAGCATCTCATCACCTCTGCGATGCCTAGATATTCCAGTCTTGGAGAGTACAATTCGTGTGCCGAAGCTTTGACATCGGTCAATATCTCCAAGGTCCGCTTCCAGAGTGCGTCCATGCGGCCGTGGATTTCATCAGCCTCGTTGGGAGGGTCTGTCTTAAGTTGTTCGATCTCAATCGCCAACAAAGCAAGACGCTGACCGATGTCTTCGTGAAGGTCTCTGGCGATCCGGTTATGTTCCCGCTCTTCTGCCTCAATTGCTCTGCGGTTCAAGCTGGAAAGGGCTTCTTCCGCCCGCTTGCGCTCAGTTACATCTGCCACCATGCCCACCACACGCAGCATCTTGCCGTGTTCATCAAAGAAGGCACGGGCGGTCTTCTCCACCCAAATCATGGAACCGTCGGGACAAAACAGCCGGTAGCTAACGCGACTGATGGGGTTCTCAGGAGTGGACAGGCGAGTGGCAGCGGTAACTCTTGCCCGGTCGTCTGGATGGACCGTCGACAACATATGCTGACGGGTCGTGCGTATCGGTTCAGCCATCCCAAGAATGTTGACAGACTCCGGAGACCGTACTACGGCATCCGTCGCGACATCCCACTCGAACGCGTATATTCTTCCGGCCTCAGCAGCCAAACGCAAGCGCTCCTCGCTCTCGCGCAGTGCCTCCTCCATCCGCTTACGGTCAGTAACATCCACTGCCATCCCCAGCATGCGTTCAGCTTTGTCGTCCACCGAATAATAGAATTTACCCTCGGCCGCCACCCAGCGCACAGTCCCGTCCGGCCACAGGATGCGGAACTCCGCCGCATACTGCTGATGGCTTTGCATTGCATCGTTCGCGGCCTTCCAGACCTTTCCCCGATCATCCGGGTGTACACGACGACGGAAATCTTCTACGCGCCCGACATAAGTATCGGACGGGATTCCGAACATCGTTTTCAGGTCGCCGAACCATACATCTCGTCCACTCTTGACGTCCCAATCCCAGCCCACTGATTTGCCCGATTCCATTGCCAGGCGAAGCCTATCGTTGGCTATACCGACGTGTGAAGCCAGCTCGCGTCTGGCGAGATACTCCTTTATATAAGCAGTACTCGCCAGACACACAATCGCAATGAATGCGACCAGCAAGCGCAGCGTCCGGATACCAGTGCTCTCATTTCTCTGGAACAACTCCCACACAATCGGGATGGAGATCATCACAACCACGAGCATTGCCCACGCCGACGCCTGTGACCCCTGGCTGCCGGCGGATCGGGTTGCTCTAACGTCAGTTCCCGATAACTGCCGTGCGCGCAGCGGTATCCACACAAACCAGCAAACAGATGCGGTCAGACCCAGACCGTACAGCTTTCCGTTGACGTACCCTCCCGAGTCAATCGCAATGTTTGCAACTGTGGAACTTAAGGCGTACAGCGTGGACGCGCCCAACAGATGAAAATAGATTGACTTCCAGGGAGCCTGCACGCGAAGGGTCAGAATACCCACAGCCAAAAGCAGCACCAAATTTTCTAACAGGTAGAGAACGTCGAATCGCAGGTCATAACTAGGAGGCGTGGTGTTGGAGAACAAGTACTGGTATGGAAAGACCGTGTAACCATAAATAAAGCTCCAGAAAAACAGCAAGAGGAAAAAGTTTGAGATTGCCCGGTATGGCCTGCGGTCGGATACGTTCCGATGTGGAAGGGTTGCCACAGCTGCCATAAGCGGTACGATATGCAGAAACAGCACCGGATCGGCAATCGAATTGTTGGGCACCTCGATGTGCAGACCACACTCGTAGTACAGAAAAATCCCCTGCTCCAGCAACCAGAGGCCATAGGCAATTGCTAGGAATACCCAGAATGGCCGGCCACCCAGCGTGTCCTGTATTCCGTTGCAAATGGCAAAACTGGTCGCCAGAAGCAAGAGAAGGAAATAACTGATCCCGCTGTACGAAACCAGGAAAGATCCCGGTTTTACGGCGAGCGAAAGGACGGCCTTGATGACTACAATTGCGATTAGCGCCGTCGGCCAAGAAAAAACCCTTAGCCCCATTCCGAGATTCGACGAGGATCGTCCCGTCATGATTCCTCCCCAGAACCCGACAGAAGACTGCTCATCATAAAGCCGATCAAAAATGACCGCGCGCTTCGCCGATCCGCAATGGCCCACGATAGAAGCAGCGGCTCCCGCAGGCACACTCGATCAACAGGTGTTATACACGCCCTTCTCGCTACGGGCAACCTGATTTACCTGACTGGATTCAAAGGTGATGTCTTCCTCCTTCCTTGCGCAGATTGACCAGAAGAAGGGTGGTCCGGCCGAAAGCTCCGGCTGTCCAATTTACATACTCACCCCGCTGCACGCATGGAATCGCTCCCCAAACCGACAGGCACGCGCGCGTGGATCGTCGTACCCCGCTTCGGTTGCGATTCAATTAAGAGGGTGCCCTTCAGCAGTTTCAGCCGCTCCTCCATGCTGATGAAGCCAAGCCCTGAACTCTCTTTTGCTGCTGCGCTGTCAAAGCCCACGCCCGAGTCGCTAACCGTAAGATGAATCTCATCCAACGTTCCCCACAATCGCACTTCGACGTGCCGTACCCCACTGTATTTTGCCGCATTGTGCAGGCCTTCTTGCAGGACTCGGAAAAGGCAAAGAGAAATGTCCGGCGATAAAGGGCTGGGCAAATCGTGGCTTTTGAATTCAATCTTCACCTTCGCCTGCTCCCCGAACTCTTGGCAGAAGCCTCTCATGGCGGCCGCTATGCCCAGGTATTCCAGTTTTGCGGAGTGCAACTCGTGCGACATGGTTTGGATATCGATTGCGATCTCGGTGGCCTGCTTATGTAGTTCTTCGATACGGCTGCGGACTTCAGGCAAATCAGGAGGGTTTTGGTGGAGTTGTTCCAACTCGATGGCCAACAGTGAGAGACGTTGACCGATGTCGTCGTGAAGCTCTCGGGCGATCCGGGTGCGCTCCTGCTCCTGTGCTTCAATCAACTTGCGGCTCATACCTGCCATGGCCTGTTGCGACAGTTTGCGTTCGGTTATGTCTTGAGTTGTGCCACGTAACCGGACGATGCGGCCTGTGGTATCGCGTACTGCCTCGGCACGGTTCGTGACCCATCTTTTGGTGCCGTCCGGTCGGATCAGCTCCAGGTCGAGTTCGTATGATCTTCCATCTTGCAGAGTCGCTTCGGCGGCGCGATGCAGTCGCTCCCAACTTTCAGCACTGAGGAGGTTTGGGGCCTCCTTGTTATTAGGCGCTGGCAGCATGGGATCGCGGCCGTTGATCCGGTAAAGCTCCTCCGACCAGATCACTATGTCGTTCTGAATATCCCACTGCCAGCTCCCTACTCCGGCTACACGCTGTGCTTCGGAAAGTTCCACCTCTTTCTGACGTAGGTCTTCCTCCGCCCGCTTGCGCTCGGTGATATCCGCACCCGCGCCAAGCATGCACGGCTCACCATTCACCTCGATCAATTCTGCCGTGGCGGAGCCAATGCGGATGGTGCCGTCTTTCATACGAAAACGGGTCTCCACCTCACGGAGACGGCCTTCGTTCAGAAGCCGCTCTGTGAGTTCCACCCTTTCGGCCGGATCTACCCAGAACCCAATGTCGAACGGCGTACGTCCAATGACCTCGTCGCGGCGCCAGCCGGTAATACGTTCAAAGGTTTCGTTAACATCGATGTAGCGATGGTCTTTGGTGCTCGTTAACGTGAGTATCATTGGGCTTTGCCGGAAGGCCTTCGAGAACTTCTCTTCTGACTTCCGCAGAGCCTCTTCCGAATGCCTGCGCTCGGTCACATCGATGGCGATCCCGATGTAGCCGATAAAAGAGCGAACCTGATCAAACCTCGGCACTCCAATGTCGAGAACCCATCGATATTCTCCATCGTGCCGCCGGAGCCGATACTCCACTCTGAACTCCTCACGCCGATCAAAGGCCTGCGTGTACCTATCCAGGCATCTCTGCAAATCATCGGGGTGGACGCCCTCCGCCCAGCCATTCCCAAGCTCGAGCTCGATGGATCGTCCCGTGAACTCCAGCCACGGTTTGTTGAAGTACGTGCAGAGCTTATCGGTGTCCGCCATCCAGATCAGCACAGGCGCGGTATCTGCCAACAATCGGAAGCGTTCTTCGCTTTCGCGTAAGGTGTGCCCAGTCGTTTTACGCTCTTCTACGAGAACTGCGAGAACCATGAGAGGTGCTTCAGCGAAAAACAGGAATAGCTGCAGCGACATCACATTGTTGAGTGGCTCTGATCCGGTGAAGGGGCCGCGTCCGTGGACTGCACCCCAAATTGACAGAAAGGAAACTACTAGCATGGACGTGCTGATTCCCATCGATCCAAAACGCAAAGCGGACCATAGCAGAAATGGCAGAAGTGAATAAAGCAGTGCTGGCGAACTGCTGCGCCCAGGAGCCACGAAAGCCACATAACCCAGAAGACTCAACCCGGCGATCAGCGTGGCTGCCTCAAAATAGAAAGCACGTGACTCTCGTATCCACGCCTGTCTCGTGCTCACCCAGCTCAAAATGGCTGGCGTTAGAGTGAGAAGGGCTAAGGCCTCCGTAAAGAAACCGATCCTCCAACGAATCCAGTAGTTTCCGCCGAAAGCGGCCGTGGCGATAAACGCTGCCGCCAGCGGGGCGAGCATGACCGCAAAGAATGAATACGTGGCCAGGGACTTTACGCTATTCAGACGGGGCTGACCGCTAAAGGAGTAGCTAACCCCCAGAGCGGCGATGAGAACTTCGACCGTATCGGCCAGTATAAGTAAAGCAATAGAACGAAGCGTCAAGCCCGCTCGCAGATCATATAGAACAAATCCTGCCAATCCTGCTGCGATCAGTATTGGCCAGATCCTCCGCGGCACCAACAGCAAAACCGCAACCAGAAACGCACAACCCGGCCAAAGCGGCCAGACCATTTGGGGCCGCACCGGTGCGCCCCCTAGCTCAGCAGCGAGGTAGGACAGCAAAGCCACAAGGCAAACCAGAATCACTGTGTGGAACGGCGAATCCGGATTCGGTATTTTCCACGATCGACGACTGTGGGTAGAACTCATACGCACCTTCGGTTATGGAAAGAGTTCCAAGCAACTGCTCACGGCCACATAGGGCTCCGCCTGCCCGTGCAATCCGCAAGAGCAATTTTCCAACGCTAGTGGTCAGCAGCATGACACTGGAGGAGCATCGGGACCGCTCGCGGGCCGAGCGAAGCCTCAGCGAGGGGCACCTAGGGGAGATTCACGCTCTGCTTCCGCATCAACAAGACAACTTCGGGCTCGACGCGAAAAATGAATGTCACAAGCACAGCATCCGAATGACATAGCGCGTCTCGTACTTTATACGCGCGTGGCTCGTGCTGTGCAACTATCAGTCGGTTCAAGCGGTCTCACCACTTCCACTCCGCGCACAGAGTAGCGGCCATGCCCTTTGCAGAATCATAGGGCGTTGTCTCGCGCTTGCATGGCGGGAAGCGAACCCACGGCCCAGCTTCAGATGATGTTGGCTGCGCGTCTGAGCCACGGGCCACTTCCGCCGACGGTCGACGCGGTTGTACTACGAGCTGCAATCGACGGAATCGTCCTGGCCAGAGGATTCGCCTTTTGCCCGGACACTGCCGCCTGTGCGCTATCAGACCGTTCTAGCACGATGATCCGCTGGTCGCCGACATTGTAGTCCGCGATCACCCTCATGCCTTCGAAGGAGGTGCTTTCACATTTGGTTTTCATTCTTGTTCTCTGTGCTCTAATACTTACTCCATCGCTGGAGCTTTTCCTGTCCCCCCAAAGATAGAGTGTGCCAGTTTCAACACGATGGAGCCTATTTGGGAACTGTTACTTCCTACAGTGGTCGGCAGCAGGTCATGCTGTACGCATTAGGTGGTCCGCGCTCCGCACAGTTCACGGTCAAACTGCAATTCTGAGGCGAGATGCGAGAGTACCGCACGCTCTCAAAGTGCGGTTGGGCGTGTACGCGGCCAGCGGTTGTTGATGTAAGAGGTCGATCGACCGAAGAATGCTAGAAGAACTTTTGTCCTGCATACCGCGCCCAATCGGCTGGCGGTCCTCGTCTGGGACAAAACCGAATCGTGGCTCTGCGAAAGCGGTTACCCAACAGTGCCGCCAGGTGGCACACACGAGCTATTCACGAAGTTTGGGACGAAGCCTAAGTTGGAATTGACCAGTTTTCGGGTGGCTGATCGATGAGCGTCCTGCAACTCAAATTTATTACGTGTGCTACGCTAGTTCACCCTTGGATTGCGGCTGCGCAACGACCTGAACTAGCGGTAGATGGAATACTCATAAGAATACAGTGACTAAACTCGAAGAGCCGGTATCGGACCGTAGCGGAGGTGCTTTGGAAATGTCAATAGTCCGGGTTCTCGTAGTTGATGACTACGAACCGTTCAGGCGATTCATCTGTTCGATGGTGGGAAAAAGATCAGAAGTGCAAATCGTCGGGGAGGTCTCAGACGGGTTAGAAGCGGTCCACCAAGCAGAAGAACTGGAGCCCGACTTGATTCTCCTCGACATCGGACTCCCAACGCTGAATGGAATCGAAGCCGCTCGACGAATCCGCAAGCTTTCTCCCCAATCGAAAATACTTTTTATAAGCCAGGAATCGTCCGACGATGTGGCGCAGGAGGCTCTCAGTGCAGGGGCGCTGGGCTACGTTGTTAAGGCACACGCTGGAAGCGAACTGTTGGCGGCTGTGGGAGCGGTCCTTGAGGACAGGCAGTTTATCAGTAGCGGATTGTCGGGTCACCTTTTCGCCCCCGCGTTGGACTCGCAAGCCCTCGACCCCTGCCGCAGCGAGGCTCTCCTATCCCTCACGCCGGAAAAGACGGAGATGGATCGCAGCCACCAGGTTGAATTCTATTCTGATGATGCAGCTTTCGTGATTGGCTTTGCTTATTTTATCGAAGCCGCTCTGAAGGCCGGGAACTCGGTTATCGTGGTCTCGACCGAGTCACATCGCGAGAGTCTTCTTCAGAGATTGCAGGAACATGGCGTGGATGTTGTCGCCGCCATTAAACGGGGGCGCTATCTCCCTTTGGATGTCGGCGAGACGCTCTCGACCTTCATGGGGAATGATCTGCCCGACCTAATGCAATTTTTTAAAGTCGTGGGTGATTTGATCGCGGCGGGAGCTCGGGCGACAGAGGGCGACCAGTCACGGGTTTCAATTTGCGGGGAATGCGCTTCCATCCTGTGGGGGCAAGGTAAGGCGGATGCGGCTGTTCAGGTGGAGCAGCTCTGCAACCAGCTAACTAAACGATACAAAATAGATATTCTTTGTGGTTTCTCGTTGAACAGCTTTTACCGCGAGGAAGATAAACAGATCTTCCAGAAGATTTGCAGCCAATACTGAACCATCATCCCCGTGGTAAGGGAAGGCTTTTACCCGGTTGCACGCATGGAATCGCTTCCCGAACTGAAAGGAACGCGAGCGTGGATCGTGGTACCAAACTGGGGTCGCGACTCGATTGAAAGAGTTCCGTTCAGCAGTCGCAGTCGCTCCTCCATGCTGAGGAGGCCAAGTCCCCGGCTCGCCTTTGCGGCTTCGCTGTCAAAGCCCACGCCAGAATCGCTAACCGTGAGATGAATTTCACCGGAGGTTCCCAACAATCGCACTTCGAAGTGCCGAACTCCACTGTGTTTAGCCGAATTGTGCAGGGCTTCTTGCAGAACTCTGAAGAGGCAAAGAGAAATATCCGGCGGCAAAGGGTTCGGCAGATCGTCGGTTCGGAAGTCAATCTCCGCTTTCTGCTGCTTGCCGAATTCTTGGCAGAAACCTCTCATGGCCACAGCGATACCGACATATTGCAGTTTTGACGAATGTAATTGGTGCGACAAAGATTGGATATCAGCCGCTATCTCAGTAGTCCGCTTCCGGAGTTCGGCGATACGCCCGCGGACTTCCGGAAAATCGAGAGGGTCTTCCTCGAGTTGTTGTAACTCGACGGCCAAAAGCGCGATACGTTGACCGATGTCGTCGTGAAGCTCTCTGCCGATCCGGGTACGTTCCTGTTCTTGTGCCTCAATCAACCTGCGGCTCACGCTCGCGAGCGCCGCTTCCGCCAGTTTGCGATCGCTGATGTCGATAAACGCGACCACAGTCCCGACGACTTCTTTCCCTCTCCGCTGGGGATGCGACCAGTATTCGGTGGGGAAGCTTGTTCCGTTCGCCCTCCAAAATACCTCGTCGTCAGCGTGGACTCCTTCCCCGGTTCGAGTTGCCCGGGTAATTCGACACTCCTCGGCAGGAAGCAAGGTTCCGTTTGCAAGAGTGTGATGAATCAGATCATGCACATTCTTGCCGAGCAACTCGTCCATGCGTTCGTACCCCAAAGTGCGGAGGCAAGCCGGGTTGCAGAATGTGCATCGGCCCTCAAGATCACATCCGCAAATGGCTTCGGCAGTCGAGTCGAGAAGAAGTCGAAGTTTATCCTCACTTTCGCGCTGTGCCTGTTCTAGCTGTTTCCGCTCGGTGATGTCCGCCACCATTCCAATCACCCGCAGCAGCTTTCCTTGCTCGTCAAAGGAGCCTCTCGCGGATTTCTCCAACCAAAGAACCGAACCATCGGGACGCAAAACACGATAACTAATCTGCTTAGTCGGGTTCTGTGGAGTAAGCTCGTCAACCGCACCGACAAACAATGCGCGGTCTTCTGGATAAATGGTGGCTAATAGTTGCTGACGAGTAAGCAGTTTCTCCGGATCGTTGTAACCAAGGACATTCACGTATTCCTCGGATCGCATGACCTTGTCGGTTGCAACATCCCACTCATACGCATACATCTTTGCGGCGTGAGCCGCCAAACAAAAACGTTCGTTGCTCTCGTGGAGTGCCTCTTCCGCCCGCCTGCGCTCCGTGATGTCCTCCACAAAGGCAAAGACCAGCGGCGATGATCCTTCATCGCCGTCCTTCAAAAGTGAGACATTCAGACGTCCCCAGAGCTGAGAGCCGTCCTTTCTCACATAGCGTTTTTCTAGCGAGTACCGGTCGATGACGCCTGCACGGAGCTGTTGAAAGAGGGCCCAGTCGTCTTGGGAATCTTCGGGGTTAGCAAACTCCGAACAACTCATGCCGCACAGTTCGTCCTCCCGGTATCCCAGCAAGGAGCAAAGCGCCGGGTTGGCGACCAATATCTTCCCCTCTAAATCCTCCACTGCGATCCCCAGTGATGCTTGCTCAAAAAGATGATGGAAAAGCTGTCTAGCCAGTGCTGGCAACGCTTGCGAGGACATGTCAACTCCAAAAAGGTGGATGCTTTCTCACCGAACACCGTAGCACTTTCTGCCGGAAAAGTGAATTTCACTGAAAATCGGGTAGTGGGTTGCACGCGCTGTCGCTGGCCAGCGGCCAGCGCTGTCAACTTTACCAGTGGTAATTCCGCCAGGTCGGAGCTACTTACTTCAAGAGAGGGGGATAATTCTTGCGTCGGCTCTGGTCTGACAAGTCACCGGCCTGCGGTCAGGTATTTGATTTCAGTCATTCTTATTCAGACGAAACCACAGGTTCGATTCGCAGAACGGCATGGAAAGCTTGCCGCTGGCTGAAGTGCGCTGCATTGTGGCTGACGCATGGCACTGTGCTGCCGGTCCGCAAGGCGTGGCAGCAGAGCTTTACAAACATTTATGGAGACCTTATGAAGAACATTTGGGTGGGGGTAGGTCTGCTTGTTGCCGTGATTTCGTTACCGGCGTTTGCGCAAAAGAAGGAACAAGATCGAGTGGCAAATGCTGGAAAGGTAATGCAAGAAATTGTGAACATTCCCGACGACATTCCGCAGGATGTACTCGACAAGACGGACTGTGTTGTCGTTTTGCCTTCCGTGGTCAAATTTGCCATCGGAATTGGCGGGAGTTACGGCCGGGGGGTGATGACCTGCCGCGGCGGCAAGGATTTTAAAGGTACTTGGGGTGCTCCAACCATGATGGCGCTCGAGGGTGGCAGCTTTGGCTTGCAGTTGGGCGGGCAGGCAACCGACTTCGTACTGCTGCTGATGAGCCCTCGGTCAGCCGAGAACATCCTCGCCAGCAAGGTCAAGCTGGGGGGTGATGTCTCGGCGGCGGCGGGTCCGGTTGGGCGGACCGCCTCCGCCGAGACCGACGTAACACTGCGGGCCGAGATCCTCTCCTATTCTCGCGCTCGGGGACTGTTTGCTGGAATCTCTCTCGCCGGCTCCACTCTTCGTGCAGACAATGACGCAAATAAGAACTTGTACGGAAAAGACGTAAGCGCGCAGGACATCGTATTCAAAGGTGCCGTAGCGGCGCCTGCGTCTGCTGAGTTGTTGTTGGCTACGCTCAACAAGAAGTCTCCCAAGAACAAATCGAAAAGCTAGCGGCTTCAACATGCGAATGGTGGTCCCTGTTATTTGCATCCCGATGATGGAGGCGGTCCCATTGACAGCCAAGAACCGCCACCTTCACAGGAAGCCTATGAAATCGGTGTTGAAGCGGAGGTTCCACGACCAACAGTGAGTTTCTTGCACTCTTTCAGGCGCGTCTTCCAGGGATCATCGATCACTTCATGAGGCGTACCTCGCCCTTTTGGGCCCTGATGTTAGTTCTTGCAGTGCTACCCACGACGGGCTGTCTGTTTCGTACGCGGCCAGTGGAGGAAATGTACTCTGAGTCTCCGCTTCGGGAATCGACCCAATCAGTGTTGATTGACAGCCTCAACCGGCAGTCGCAGAGGATCCGGTCACTGCAGGCGACCGTGGATATTGATGTTTCAGCGGGCGGCGTCAAGAAGGGCCATGTCACCGACTACACGGAGATTAGGGGCTACTTGCTGGCGCGGAAGCCGGCAATGCTGCACATGATCGGGCTGCTGCCGATCGTGCGCACCACGGCCTTCGACATGGTAAGCGACGGACACGAGTTCAAACTCTCGATCCCTCCAAAGAACCGATTTGTCACAGGCAGCAATGAGTTGACGACGCATGCCCCAGACCGGACCATGGAAAATATTCGTCCGCAGGATGTCTACGACGTGCTTCTAATTCGCTCCGTTGATCCCGAGCGTGAGATTGCAGTTTTGGAGAATGCTTTTGAGGTTCTTCACGATTCCAAAGGGCATCGCGTCCTGCAGGAAGACTACGAACTGGTAGTGATTCGAAAGGGCGAACAGGGTTGGAAACTGTCGCGCAAGATTTCTTTCAGCCGGACCGATCTGCAACCGCATCGCCAGTACATCTATGATGAGCAGGGCACTCTGGTGACCGACGCGCGCTATGTGAACTACCAGGACTACGGTGGCGTCAGCTTCCCCTCGCAAATCGAGATTGTCCGGCCCCGGGAGGAATACGACATCACCCTCAATATGTTGAAGCTGGAAATCAACAAGTCGCTGAGGGATGATCAGTTCGCGCTGGAGCTGCCGCCCGGGGCCAAGTAACTCTCGCGTGGCGTTTCTCGTTCGCTAATGGTCCTTTCTCGCTGTAGGGAAGCGCCGGGGCGGACTAGTCGCGCCAAAGGCCTGGCGCTTACTCTTTCCTGAAACATCCCGTCCACCCGGAGCAAACCAACCCTCAAGTGTGCGCGACGGAACACTTTATACGCGATATTACGCCAGCCACGCGTGGGGATCAGGGAAAACCCTATGTCAGAAACGGGACCTCCCTGCTCGCCCCCTTAAGACACCATGCGAGATTATCGGACGGACCTGTGTTCTGAAGGCGCAACAATCCCGGCACTTGCGGGTTTAGAAGAGTAGAAGAGCGAACCTTGGTAACCTTTGAGCATTGCGCGGACAGTGTCATCATAACGCTGCATTAAAGATATTTAGGACCAGGCTTTCCGCCATCCAAACTGCTCCAGATAGGGACGAAAGCTACGTGGAAACGCCTCCAGTCCGGGTTCTCGTGGTCGATGATTACGAACCATTCCGGCGATTCGTATGTTCGACGCTGAAGCAGAGACCGGACTTGCAGGTCATCGGTGAGGCGTCAGACGGATTAGAAGCGGTGCAGAAAGCCGAAGAACTGCAACCGGGCTTGATTGTGCTCGACGTCGGGCTTCCTACACTGAATGGAATCGAAGCCGCTCGACGAATCCGCAAGTTCTGCCCGGAATGCAAAATACTGTTCCTGAGCCAAGAATCCTCGGCCGATGTGGTGCAAAAAGCTCTCAGCCTAGGGGCCCTGGGCTACGTGGTTAAAGTCCATGCCGGAAACGAACTGTTAGCTGCTGTGGAAGCGGTTTGTCGGGGCAGGCAGTTTGTCGGTAGGGGTTTGTAAGGCTCACGATTTACCCACGGCCATGACGCTCAAGCCCGCAATGAGCCTCAATACTCCTCGGAGCGCACAAGAAGCGAGTGTGAGGACGAACGTGCCATGTTTGAACTCCTATTTCGGCTTAGGAGGCGCTATTTGAACTTCTATTGCGTGGACGCTGTCTGACTTCGTCATATTCACGGAGATTATGCCCAGACTTCCGTTGGCATCGCGTAGTTGAATGGTCCCAGTTGCCTGTGCTCCAGCAGGCCCCAAACGCACCGTTTCTTTATTCACTGTGGTCACCCATAGGCCAGCACCGGGATCGCCGGGGTTGGGTTGCTCCTCTACTTTGGTGGTTTGTTGGCCATCTGCATTGGTGCGCTGCGTAGTCGTAACGCGCTGAACCAGGTGCAGACCGTTGTCGCGGGCCGCTCCCGGCACATCGATTGAATAGGTTGCCTCAGACTTTTGCCGGTCTCCGGAGCCGTCTTCCGATTCCTCGCGCACAGTGCGGGTGACTTCCCCCAGATTGCCTTCCAGATCCGGGCGCGACACTCGCTCTTCGCTGCTGCTGGTCTTGCCTTTATCCTTGATTGTTGTATGCCGTACTTCACCCACCTGCCAGTTTCCGGAGCCATCCGGTAGCTGTGTTGTCTTTTGAATTTCGACCGTATTACCACTGCGTTTCTGGTGCTCTAGAATCTGCATGGCAGGGGCCAAGCCGTTGATGCCGGGGAGCATTACGGTGGTTTTCGTCTCTTCGACGTCCGGACTGGTCTTCACCGTCTCCTGATTTTCGCGCTGAACTACCTGGAGGTTGCCGTTCGCGTCAGGATTCGAGGTTGTGCGCACTACCTTTGAGTCGCCCCCCGGAAAAGTCTGTTTGTCTTCTTCGGTGATCTGGAACAGCGTCTTCGTCCCGCCGCTGTCTCGCACAAATGTGCGGATCGTGGTTCGCATGGTCGTAGTGCTGATCCGCACGGTTTCTGTTTCGATGTCCTGATAAGGGTTGAAATTCCCGTCCGATCCGCGCGTCTGAAGTGATCGCACGTCAACCGTACGATTACCGTCCTGTGTATGGCTCCGGATCGTACGCGTGGGATTTGCGTAGTCTTCTTTCGATTCACTCGTAGCCGTCCAGGACCTGTCCGAATCGCTCGCCTGAGAATCTGGCTTTTGCGCCCACGCGGCACCTGAAAAGCAAGAATTTACCCCCGCCAGCAAGAGTAAGAACTGGCATAGGCGTCGGGCGCATGCCGATCTTTCCAGTTCGTTCTGTCCGGAGAGTCTATTTGCGTTCCGCATGCTGTGATTCTCCCCCCTTCCAGGGTTCGATGTCTATAGTTGCCTTACACTCCGAGCGAAACCTCAATATCTTTCTTGTTCCAGTTACCCGGACCACCTCAAGAGAAAACCATGACGAAAAGCCCTAGCCGGAGTGAAACCGATCTCGCTCCGGGTCCTAAATTTGCCATGGAAGCTTAGCGCAGGGCTGGCGTCAGCACGGTCATGACGCCGGCAGTTTTTTCCTTCCGCCGCACAGCACCGTTGCTCCCTGCGGGTCGAACGACTGGCTCGACACTCTGAGTTACCATTGGGTTAGGCAACCGGCGGCGGAGCAGTGTTTTCACCTGCGACCAAACCTTGGGATCGCATTCGATCTCAATGTGGCTCTTGGTAAACAAGCGGGCATACCAAGGAAAATCGCGACACTCTGCAGGCTCCTCTTTGTACTCCCACCGGAAATTGCCGAGAATTGTCGTAAGTGATTGATCAGCGGGGATGATTCTTGCCCGGCCGTGAATCAAGCCGCGTGTTTGGTAAAAGTTTGCTGCTTCGAGAACGTTGGGTGGAATCACCCGATCGTTCTGAAAGGGCTTCGCCACACTGTCTACCTGTACCGTCAGCGTAACCGGGATGCCCTTTCGCTCGAGTTTCCTGGACAGCGTGACTACGGCCGAAGCACCCCAACTATGACCGAACAATAGTATGCGAGCCCCTCGCTTCTCGTCGTCTGATAATGTACCGTTTTCGTTCGCGCCCAACCGGTTAAGGATGGTGTGGTAGGCTTCGCCAACCTTGCTGTTTTCGAACAGACCGAAGTAAACATGCTCGGGATATTCCTGATGTAGATCTTGGATCAGCTGAACCTCAGGGTGGTGTGGCTCATCATGAGCTACAAAGCCCCCCAGAAAGCCGACTACGATGACCGGCGACATAGTTTGGTTCGAAGACATGACAGCCGATGATCCCGAAGATGTCTCTGAGGCATTCCTCGCCGCGTATCCCGGCAGAGCAACCACACAGGCGCACATTAGTGCGAGGAGACCGTCAGTAATGACCCACGGTCTTAGTCGCGAAGGTGAAACTACATCCCTAGAGACTCTGCAATAGTGCAAGATGGTTTTCCCGGTCGTGGAATCGGTTTGAGACACACCCGATTTTGAGATGGCAGCACCTCGACGCATACTGGTAGTACTGACAGGTGCGGCGGCGCGTCTGGCCACCGAGGCTCCGATGAGAATGCCCGATGAAACGACCCGTCAAGGACTGCCGGGGAGGGGTCTCACGACCTTTATGGTTGCCCTCAAACTAAGGGACGGCAATGGCTTAGATTGGAATCAAGAGCTCGCTCTTACGCCCAGGCTTCTAAACCTACGGCTTACGAACCGTTCGCCTGAAAGAACCGCGTTCGCTGCCGCCGCCAGTTCAGCGACCACATCGAACTTATGCACATACCCCCGTGCGCCAGCGTACAAAGCTTGACGTGCTATCTCCGGATCGTGATTTCCGGTTAAGAACAATATCGTCGAACCGGGAGAACAGTTCCGGATCTGTCGAGCGACTTCGATTCCGTTTAATCCTGGGAGGCCCATGTCCAGCACGACCAAGTCGGGGTTAAGTTCCAAGGCTCGCTGAACCGCTTCCAGCCCATCGGCTGCTTCTCCGACGATCTGATACCCTGGCTGGTCCTGCAGGATCAAAGAAACTAAAGTCCGACACGGTTCGAAATCATCGACCAAGAGAATACGCACCGTCACCGTTCCCGGATCCTCGCGTTTCGAGTTCAATGCAGAAGCCCTTCCGTTACTCACGGCATTCACCATGCAGGAATGATTGCAGAGGAGGAGTATCTCAGTCGTTGCGCCATGACAGCTCCGTACTTGCCCAAGGACAACCAGGGGGCAGCAGAGAAAACAATGAGGATGGAAAGTCGCTAGACCTGGTGCAGAAAAAGCCGCTGCGGGGCACGCACTACGATTTTGCCGCGGCTCTTGGTGACAGCGCCATTGCGCTGCCACTCGCTCAAGAGACGACTTGCTGTGAACGGTGTGACGTTGGCCGCGTTTGCTAACTGCTCGTTGGTGATGTCGAGCTCAATGCCGCCCGGGACCTTGTGGCCAATGCCCTGCGCAAGACTTGTCAGTACCCGCCCAAGTCTTTGTCGAGCGGTATAGCTGATCAAGGCCAAGTGCGAGGCATGAAACCACGTCAAATAGTCCGACGCAATTGACAATGCATTCTCCTGCAGACTTGGATAGCGTACAACAAGGTCCCGGATCACGCTGCGGCGCCAAACGAATGCGTAACTGTCTTTCACCATTTCTGTGCTGAAGAGATAGAACGATGGTTCTGGCAAGAGTGCCGAACCACCGAATACGTCTCCTGTCGCAAGCCAAAGAAGAAGAACCTTTCGTCCCTCTTCCGTGATGGAGAAATGTCGGGCGCATCCTTTCATCAATAGAAAGAAATGGTCGGCAAGATCCCCTTGGTGTGTAACTATGGAGTTCGCCATGAAGCGCCTGGGCGTTGACGCGGCCATTACCAATTCAAGGTCTGGTGCGCTAAGGCCCTGCAGGAATCTTGGTTTCCGATCAGCGGGAAACGTTGAAGCCGTGAACGTCGCCCCAGCCAGAGCCGGTGTGGACCAACGGTTCGTTGTCATCGCAGCGACTCCGATCTCAGACAATGCCCTCAGATAACAAAGGACGCCGGCTCCATCGCTAGATCCGCTCGTCGACAAAGCTCACGCGGCGGAGTAAAGATACCGAAACTGTCACAGCCTGTTCTGCAGATATCTCTCCATCCATCCACGAATGGAGGCTCGCGGCGACCCTCTCGCTCGGACTCAACGACTTGCTTGTCCTAATCTACCGCCAGCAGTCGGCGCCAAGGTCCACTCGCTGTTTCCGGCACCTAGGGTAGTTCGGCTAAGAATAAGGGGAACTGCGGCCGCCAGCTGCACTCTGATTGAGCGCGCAGTTCACCGCCATCAGTTAAGCCCTTAACTCGGCGTCTTCCAACTGTCAGAAGAAACAGTCTCGTCACAGTTTTCATCTCGCGACCTTCCGTGCAGCCTGCCATGAGACGTCTTGCCTGGGGGTGCCCGGACCCTGCGCACAGTGCGTAATCGCCAATGTGCAACCTAAGTCTTGCCCGGCCTGTCAGTCTTGACAGTTCTCACCCAAATGCCCGGACTCGTAGTATTCGACGAGTATCACTCAAGCGCTTTCATGGGCGGGGCGAGCGCATGCATAAAAAAAGAAGCGAACCACGGCCCGCACTGACGTATACGACACTGAGGGTGTTCAGTGTGGATCTTGATCGCCTTGGCTGGAGTTACTGCGGCTGCGGCGTTCCCGATGTTCGTTCGGCGCTTCCCTCGCCCGCCAGCAAGATGGAGGCAGGCCAACCAATGGACGAACCCCTGAACCCACGGCTCTCGGTGCTACGACTCAGAATGCCACCTCAGTTCCGGCATTATCACCAAACGGGTGGTATGGATTCACGGCGATGAATTTTCCATGGCGAAATGGGTCCATCGGCTATCGATGAGGCCGACATGAATTCTGCAGCCGAGGCACATCGCCAAAAAAAGACTCTATTCGTGGCGCAAGGCTTCAATTGGATCCAGGCGAGAGGCGCGGATGGAAGGGACCATGCCACTCACCAAGGCCACAGCAGTGAGTATAAGGGTGGCGACAACGAGCATTCCGGGATCAATGAGCAGCCGGATATCGCCGGCCTCCGCATGCTTAGCCATAGCACTATACAAAGTGAGTGTTCCCACGAAATGAGCGATGAGATACGACAGTACGACCCCCAGCACTCCGCCGACAAAACTGATTGTCAGTGCCTCCGTCAGAAAGTGGAAGAAGACGTCACGCTGTCGCGAACCGAGGGCCTTTTCCAAGCCGATCTCGCGAGTGCGTTGCGTCACAGACACTAGCATGATGTTCATCAGCCCAACTCCACCTGTTCCTAGCGTAACCGTCCCGATTAATGCCAGCAGGACTTTCAAACCGAGCGCCATCACCTGGAACTGGTGCACCTGATCCATCACGCTATACACGGATAGCGCACGGCGGTCCGCCGGGTTGAACTTGTGCTGTATCGCGATAACTGCACGGACGGCCCGCTCCAGCGCTAGGTAGTCGTTCACCTCGTAGTTGAACCCAATAGAGTCAAGGAAATGGGTATCAGTAAGATCTCCCATGGTGGTAAACGGTATATAAATGATGCGGTTTATGTCGTCGTCACCCTCCTGCATCTTGGGGCTCAAAACACCAATCACTTCGAAGCTGAGACCATCGATGCGAATCCGCTCCCCCAGAGCGTTACGTCCAGAGAAGAGTTTTTCTTTTGTCTCGGAACTGAGTACGGCGACACGAGCACGCTGGAGGTGATCCTCGAGGTTGTAGAAACGACCTTGCGCTGTTTCCAAAACTTTAATAGAGGCGACATTGGGACGATCGCCGGCCACTTCGAAATTGAAAGTTCGAGTGTCGTACTGGATGTTCGCCCTCTTGTACACCTCTGGCGTAATGCGGGAGATCTGGGGAACATTCTTTGTCAGCAGGTCGACATCCTCCGGAGTAAGGCGCAGGGGCGCACCTGCCTTCTGGCCACCAGCTTGCATGGAGGTGCGGCCCGGAACCAGAATCACCGTTTTGGTACCGAAGCTGGCGAAAATGTTAGTCATGACCTGGCCGCATCCATTCCCGTAGGCAAGCAGCAGCACAAGGGTAGCAATCCCCCAAGCCATGCCCAACATAGTGAGCGCAGTAGGGCGACGGTTGTGTCGCATTGCAGCCCAGGCCTCATGAAGTGTATCGAGTAACATAAACTACTATTCCTCTCTAAGCGCGTCCACGGGTTGCAGCATCGCGGCTTTGCGGGCGGGATAAAGTCCTGCGGCCACCCCCGCCACCATCAGACTGCCAACCGCCAACGCCGCCGTCATGGGCACGAGCTTTGGCGGATCAAAGCCCTCCGGACCGCGAACGGTTCCGAGCGCGGCCATTAGTGCTGTAGCCAGTCCCATACCGACTAATCCGCTGACCAGAGTTAAGAGAATCCCCTCCAGCAACAACTGAAACAGGATGTTTCGATTCGTTGCACCCACGGCCTTGCGCAAACCGATCTCGCGAGTCCGTTCGCTGATTGAGACCAGCATGACGTTGATCACCCCAATTACCCCAATCGCCAGCGTGGCCATCCCCACGCTGCCGAGGAACATGTTCATGGCATCGAAAATGCCGCCGATCATCTCGGACTGCTGAATCGTGTCCCACACCTCGAAAGCGTTGTCGTCTCGATAGTCAAAGCCGTGATTGCGAGCGATTATTTTGCAAACTTCTTGCTGCGCTAGCAGATGTTGAGCCCGCGTACGAGGCTGGTAGTTACAGAATGATATGGACCCTCGCTGCCCCTCTCCCTTTAGCGGAAAGTACCTGCTCATAACCTGGTAGGAGATGTAGCCACGCATGTTGGTAGAGTTGTTGTCGCCGCGACCGACGCGCTTCACGCTGCCGATGACCTCAAAGCGAAAGCCATTGAGCAGGATGGTTGCTCCCACAGCCGGACGCCCGGGAAAGAGATTTCTCGTCATCTCTTCACCAAGGACGATAACGTTGCGTGTCTGGCGTTCATCCAGATCGTTGAGCCAGCGTCCCTGCTTAAGCGGGAGGAACCGAATCTGATTGAACTGCGGCTCCACGCCGACGATCTCTCCGTTCGTACTGGCAAACTCGCTCACCGCGCGCACGTCATCTCGAGCGAGGACAGGCGAAGCATCGCGCACGTAGGGTGCTGTGTCGCGAACATCCAGATAATCTTGATAGGTCAGCAGGTAGTTACGGGCAGAGCGCATGCTGCCCTGTACTACTGGGGCGCGCCCGGGAAAGATGAACATAATGTCCTGCCCGAATTCCGCCATCTCTCGCTGGTTGCCCGAGCGGAAACCTTCACCGAGCCCAACCAGCAACAGTAGAGACCCAACGCCCCAGGCAATACCAAACATGGTAAGGAACGAGCGCAGCTTCTGTTCCCATAGAGTGCGGAGGATTTGCGCAAAGACATCCCCCAGCATGCGCATTAGAATCGGGAGCTGTCCGTTGAACGCTCTCACAGTTACTCCTCCCTGGAACTCGACCGCGGCACTCATCAGCGCATTGAGGACTAATACGTCGAGAAAAATGAATCTCACGACCGTTTTCGGAGCCCGCACTCCTCAGCTTTATTACCGCAGCAATTGAGCGTTGGTGCATACTGTCAAAATTTGCAGATCTGCCACGAATCATTAGCAGAGCAGAGCCTAAGCGAGATGGCGAGATTGCGCGGACAAGCAGCCAGCTAATCGGAATCTCCGAGTAGGCAGTTCACGGTCCAGTTATAGCTACTGCAGAACTGCATATCGGGACCGGGCGCGACGAGACTATGCCAGCCTAGAAACTTAGATGGAACTTTTGATTCTGTTCATGAAACTATCAACAGACGAGAACTGCCGACTCTGTAACGATTCCCACTCCCTCTAGACCGCTGTTGGTTGCTGTGATGCGTCGAATACCACCTGATCATGCCACCAGAGCAGTTCAAAGAAAGTGCGCGCCATGTCGAGGTTCGTTGTGCGGTGGGAGGGTGACAGCGTTCTTTCCAGGATATCGCCGATGCTACGGACCCCATCGATAGCGTCGAACAACCGCTTTTCCGTTGACCCTATTGGCAAGAATAGATCCCTGTAGGTATGAGTCTGGTTGATCAGAACAGCCGTCGCCCCAGGAGGCAGCCGATCTTGAACACAGATCGTGTCTGACATTCGAATGGGCACATAGCTAAGCCAGGCGTCACCGGCAAAGCTGACCTGTTGCGGGCCGCTGGCGCTGTCGTTTCGATATGCAACCACACTGTGGCGAGCCATCGTGCCCCGAAACAGTTCGATTGCGGCATACTGCTCTGGCACGGAAAGATGTGCCATCCGGGCGGCCTGCGGGATCTTTGCGATAACACCGCAGTGAACCGAGTACGGCGCTTGCCTTACCCAGCGGCCGAATGTCAGTCCTGCCTGCTCGATAAATTCGAACAATTGCGGGACGGAATAGGCGCGGTCCTGCGGGTGTAGTAAAGCATCGGCAAGCGCCGCCTCATGCCGAAAGTCCGGCGCTTGGCTCAGCACGCTTTCCAGCGGATGTCCGGGAGGCAACGCTCCGAGCGCTCTGATGAGATCCCGAATGTCACCGTCCGTGGCGCGGATTCCGATCCGTCTGCAGAAGTCTTGCAGCATATAAATGCCGGTTCGTCCGTAAGGCGCGTATACCATGAGATGCATCGCTCCGTCCGGTTTGAGCACGCTGCGCAGAGCACTGAGGCCCGCATCAGGGTCGGCGAGATGATGGAGAACACCGGTGCACACAATCTGATCGAAGCTCATCCCCAAGTCATTTACACACTCGATGGCAAGCTGGCGGACCTGAAGATTTTCCAGATTGTATTTTTCCTTTAGTTCCTCCGTATGGCGCACACTAGTTTCGCTACAGTCGATGGCGGTAATCTGAGCCGCGGGCCAGCGCAACGCATGCTTGGCCGCTTGCGATGTCCCACAGCCGGCGATAAGGATGGATTGGTCTTCTTTATAGGGTCTTGAAGGCCAAAATAGATGGTAATCCGCGAGGCGTCTCTGTGGGTCCTGCCAGAGCCGTCGATATTTTTCCAGATTATCGACCGGCGGAGGATATGGATAACGATCGTAGAAGTCGCGGACCTCTTCTGCGACATCAAGTAACGGCGAGAGGCGTTCTGCTCTTTGGCTCATGGCAAAAAACCGTGCTGCGGCTGAGCATCTCGCTTATTCACTTCTTCAACCTGAACGAATGGAGTTGTTTCATCGCAGTTCCGAAGTTGCCGAACTGGTAGGCGGACACTCCCACGACCGAAAACATGAACGTGGGAAACGGCGCAGCGAGCAGGGCGTCCAGATACTCGACTGTGCCGACGCCGATCGTGACGTGTGGGCTGTAATGCCCTCCAGTGTGACCGGAAAGATATGTCGCAACCGCGTCGATAGTGGGCTGGTTAATTTCGGGGTCCTGGGACGTGGTTGCGAAGGCGGAGGCGGTGCCGGAGCTGGCTGGCGCCATGAATGATGCAGTTGCATCGATCAGTTCCTTCTGCAGCCTAATTAGGTCGGCGGTGGGCTCAACCACGATACCGCCAAGGCCGATCTGTTTCAACGGAATGTAGTAGTACTTGAAAGCCTTCAGCTTCCAACTCGTCACCTTCTCGCTGGCCAGCACTTTGCCTGCGGCGGCGTAGATTTTGTCCAGGCTTGCTGTGTAGACATAGCCTCCCATGACCGAAATGTGTGGTGCGTGTTCATCGCCCAGCGCGTAGCCCCTGGGGAAATTCTTAAGAAGCCCCGCATTGGCGGCCTGCGCATGTTGGATCATGGTCTCGTCCGGTTCCAACACGATGTCGAGAGCCGTGATTGTGCTTGTCAGGGTCCTTAAGGCTGTGTCGTTGTCGAGGGTAGCCAGTTTATTGCCGGACATGCGTTCCTCCTATCACAATTCTCAAAAAGAAAGTGCTCTTCTTCGGACGACTCAGTGATCGAGCAGAAAACTACTCCACTGGTTTCCAATCATCGTCGGGGTTGAATGCGGTGATGGCCTTGGCTGCACCAGTGGTGTTTTCGCCGAGATTTTTTTCGAATACAGCGCCATCCTGGTTGATGAAAAACGACATTACTCCAGAATTACCGTACTCAGCTGGATAGGCCAGTATGGCAAAGCCCCCGGTCATGGCTCCATTGACGATGTAATCTTTCGCTCCGCCGTGTGCCTTTTCGCCTTGTTTTGTCAGGATCCGATAGAGGTAGCCGTGGAAAGGTTGTGGTGCCGTCGCGTTTCCAGAATAACCCTCGGCGCTCGCATAAGCGGCCAGCGGTCCGAGCGGACTGTCCGGTCGATTCTCGTCAGCGGGCTTCCAGTACAGGCCGTTCTGCTTGCCTTCGTCGCTGATGAACTTCTGTGCATACTGCCGCATTTGCCCGCCGTCGTGAGTCTTGCTGAAGTATTCAACCTGGGCATCTGCGATGGCGTTGAGAGCTTCCACAGTTGACAATTCGTTGCCACCGATCCGGCGCGCTAGTATCTCTTGCTTTGCAGAGTTGCGGTCGAAATACCACTGCCCAGATGTGTTTTTCAGCAAGGCGAAGGGAAAAGGATAGTTCTCTGCGCCGACGTCGAGGACCAATCCGCCATTTGCCAACTTGCCCCACCGGTGCATCTCATCATAGCGGCTCACGAATAGATCGAGCCCGGCTTTGTCTTGAACGGAATCGCCTGAGAAGATCAATTCCTTGGCCTCGGAGCCGAAAATCGTCATGAGAGCATTGCTGTCTCCGTTTTTTGCGGCCGTGTAAATCGCTTGGCCTGCGTTTTCCGCAGAGGCGAACGCCTGCGGTCCGTTGGCGACTGGCTGCGATTTGTTGCAGCCCAGAGACAGGGCAGTAGCCGCGATCAAAGTCGCGAAAAGCAAACTACGCGAATTTACATTCATTTTGGCAAACCTGAGACGCGTCATACGCTCCTTCATTGCACCAACCGAAAATATTTCCCGAGCAATAACCTGCCTGGGTTTCATACGGGTGTGCACTCCTAGCGACCTCTGCCACCCTTGGTTGCCACACTTTGGTTCCCGCGCGCGCTCTGCGCACGCCCTCCGCCGGATCCGGAAAATGCATTCGGACGATCGGCTTGCGCAGCGCCAGTGTTAGAGGTCTGTGGACGCTGATAACCGCGTGATTCGTTCGTGCCGGGCCGTGTACTCGGGGTCTGGTTCGGACGGTTTCCTGTATTGGCCGGCAGAGTACTCGGCGTTCCGCCGCCAGGCCTCGAACCGCCACCTGGGGCATTCGGACGATTACCAGAATTTGTAGGAAGAGTTGTAGCCGGAGGACGATTCCCCGGATACGCTGGCGGACGACCATAGCCAGGATAGCCGGGCCGGTAGCCGGGAGTGCCGGGACGATACGCGGGGTATCCCGGACGATAGCCGCCACCGTAATAGCCGCCACGCCAGTAGCTATTTCCCACGTAAACCGTGCGATTGTAGATTATGGTGTTGCCACGCCAGTTCGTGCCCCAATAACTCCAGCCCCACCCGCAGCAACCGCCGTAGATCATCGCTCCCACCATGATCCCGGCCCCGAACACAATCGCCGCAGTCGATGGGGGCGGGACGACATACACATAGCCGGGGTACGCGTAGGGAACACCGTAAACCACCGCGGGGTTGTAAACGGGCACATACACAATCTGGGGATTTGCCGGCTGAATGACGATGGTCTGTGGACTCTCCTGAAAGACTTTGATTTGTGAGCTCGACTTCAGGTTACCCGCCGCCTGCGCCTTAGCGCGCATTCTCTGAACAGCAGCCATAACGTCGGCCTGCTGTGTAGCGGAAGCTTCACCCAGGGCAGAGGTCCAAGCGAGATTCTTAGCCAGATTGTCCAGCACGGACGGAAACTGGGTCAGCGCTTTCACCGCCGGGTCCCACGGTTGTTGATCGACCGCCTTGGCCAGCCCCTCGTCCTTAAGCTGGGAGTTGTCCCTGAGCCAAAGCGTGGCGTCGACGATTTCGTAGGGAAAAGTCGCAGCACCCAGAATCTGCGCGACCAAGGCGTCGGGATAAAGCGCGATCGGAGCAACAATCCCGTCGAGTTCCTCCGCGCTAAGGGTTCCAGACTTCTCCGGGGTTCCAGACGCGGAGGCATCCTGCGCGCTTGCCCCAACCGGAAGGGTCGTCAGGACAAGAAGAAGACTCATCAATACGGCAACTGCTTTTTGCATTCGAAGCATGGCTTCCTGACGTCCTTTATTTGCTGGTTTCGAAAGGGTAAATACATTTCCAGTCCTGCTTCATGTCGACGACCGTCCAACCGTTCGCCTCGGCTTCAGTCAGAGCCTTGTCCAGGGTACCGAGCGGCGATACATCATAGGCATACTCGCGGACGGAATCGGTGTGGCGTACGAGCAATCCAAAGCGCAACCCCGTGCCAGCGGCGGTCCACTGCAGCATCTGCAAATCGCCATCAGAGTTGCCGAAGGCAGCGATGGGCCTGCGTCCAACGTGCAGGTTGATAGCTACAGGCTTGCCGACGTTATCGTCCATGAAATTCAATTCTGGCAGCCGGGTGAGCACGGGCACGCCTGCGATCATCTCGAACTTGGTTACGATGCTGCTGCCAATCACCTGCTCGGGCGGAATCCCATAGACCTTGTCCGCCCAGACACGCATGAATTCAATTCCCCCGCCGGAGACGATGAAGGTTTTGAAGCCATGAGCGCGCAGGTAAGCGAGCAGTTCCAACATGGGCTGGTAAATCAGGTCTGTGTATGGCCGATTGAACTTTGGATGCACGGCAGTTGCGATCCACTCCTCCACAATCTTTGAAAACTCGTCCGTGGTCATGCCAGCGTGGGTAATCGTCGCAAGTTCCAGCAGGCCGCGAAGGCCCCCGGCGGCGACAGTTTTCATGTCGCCCTGCAGGACCGCCGCATAGAGTGGCTTGTCTTTCCATTCGGGGTGTTGCGGAGCTAATGCTTTCAGGCGATCGAAGACGAACGCGAGCTGGAAATACGCAGGCATCTCGCTCCAGAGGGTCCCGTCGTTATCAAAGACGGCGATCCGATCCTCGGGTTTGACGAATTGCGGGTCGCCGGGAGTGGTTACTCCACGAACAAAATTTATGATGCTTTCCTTCGTGGAACCTTCGTTCCACGAAGAGAGCAGATCCTGCCCCTGGGCGTATTCTCCGGTCATAGGGAACAAAGCCAGACGCGATTTATCTTCGCCCGTCGCATCGTGATTGATCTGTTGCATAAGCAAGAGCTGACTTTCTCGTGGCAATTGGTACGTAGAGTGTTTGCAAACTCATCGTCCCGCAGCGGCTGACTTGCCGGTATCGAAGAGTTTCATATTCGCACTCCCATGACGCTTCGGAACGCTATCCGGCTCTGTCCGTCGCCGCATGGTGGGCAATGCAGCGGAATCCGATGTGGTTCATGCTGGTGTCGACCATCTGCGGCTGCCGCGCCGCTGGACGATAACGCAGGCAGTAGTTGGGCGCGCACAGGTGCGAGCCGCCTTTGACAACCTTGCGCGGAATCCGGAACTGGGCCTGCGCTGCATCGTAGCTCTTCGCCGGCGAGGTAATGTGCGGATTGACTGCCGGGCCGCAGCAGGCTTTGACCACTTCGTCGGCGTGGCGCTGGACAAACCAATCACAAGTCCATTCCCACACGTTACCCGCCATGTCGTACAAGCCGTAACCGTTCGGCGGGAAGGAGCCGATCGGGGAAGTCCCCTCGTAGCCGTCGTGCAGCAGGTTTTGCCAGGGAAACTCTCCCTGCCAACTGTTAGCCATCGCCTTGCCGCCGAGAAAATGCTCATCGCCCCAGGTATACTTCTTTCCCTCAAGACCGCCCCGAGCGGCAAACTCCCACTCTGCTTCGGTCGGCAGTTCCTTCCCCGCCCAGTGTGCGTAAGCCTCGGCATCTTCATAGGCAACGTGCACAACGGGGTGTTGTGCGAGACTTTCGAGCGAGGATTCCGGCCCCAGGGGATGCCGCCAACTCGTTCCCGGCACCCAGGCCCACCAGTTGACGTAATTGCGTAGGTCAACCGGGCCTGCGGTTTTGTGAAAGAGCATGGAGCCCGGTACGAGATTCTCGGCAGGCGCGCCAGGAAAGTCGGCAGGATTGATTGGGCGCTCCGCGAGCGTGCTATAGCCAGTCGCCTCCACGAACTGCGCGAACTGTTCGTTCGTAACCTCGTAACAATCCATCCAGAAGCCGTCCACACTCACCTCGTGAACTGGCCGCTCTTCGGGATAGAAGTCTTCCGAACCCATGCGGAACGTTCCGCCGGGTATCCAAGCCATACCGGGATGCCGTGGACTGCGCAGTGTGCCGGCTGTTTGGATAAGGTGTTCTGCTTTCATGGCAAATGCTGTGTTCAAAAACTCCCCGGCAGACCGTTGTCCACCGGGGAAAATGACTATCAAACTGCCCGTTCGTTTTCCTTCAAAAGGCAGATCCTTCGACCTCACTTTCGACCGGTCGTTAATCTGCTGCTACGGGGGCTGGTTCCACCGTTTCTGCCTGCTTCTTTTCAGCTGCCGCTTCTTTTGCCTTTTCCACCGCGATTGCCGGCCCTAACTGCGCCAACACCGAGTCCAGATTGAAGGAGGCCGCCTTCTGGCGTGGCGGGTACTTGATGAAGTTCTGAATCTGCGCCGCCACCAACGCTTGCACAAGATACAGTTGCGGAACCTGATTCACCATCCAGTCGAGATAGGTATTCGAGTTATCGATGGCTCGCTCGAACGGGTCGCGTCGCAGGTTGAATATGTCCGGCAAACGAAGCTTCGTGAAAGGCTCCTGCCATTGCCGCATCCTCGTCGCATGCTGCTCTTCGAACACCAGCTTATAGTCGCCGTGACGGACCGCCATGATACCGCCGTCATCGCTGACATAGAAGAAGGCGTTCCTGGGGCTCTCCTTCACCTCGCCTGTCAGGTAGGGAAGCACGTTAACCCCGTCGATATGCACCCTGAACGTCTTGTCCCCGGCTTTGTAGCCGTCCAGGAGCTTCTGGTTGATGTCCGGATCGCCCGCCGCTGCCAGCAGCGTCGGCAGCAGGTCCTGGTGGCAAACGATGCCGTTCAAGACCGAGTTGGCCTTGATCTTGCCGGGCCAGCGGATGAAGGCCGGAACGCGCCAGGCGCCTTCCCAGTTGCTGTCTTTCTGGCCGCGGAATGGAGTGTTCGCGCCATCGGGCCAAGTGTCGTTCTCTGGGCCGTTGTCGGTGGAATACATGACGATGGTGTTATCGGCGATGCCCAGTTGATCGAGCTTGTCGAGCATTTGGCCGATTTGCTCGTCGTGAACAACCATGCGATCGCTGTAGTCGTCCTGCCCGCTCTTGCCACGGTTCTTGTCGGCCAGGTGAGTCCTGAAGTGCATGGCTGTCGAGTTGTACCAGAGGAAGAAAGGCTTGTCTGTTTTGGCCTGCTTCTCCATCCAGCCGAGAGCGGCTGCGGTGATCTCCTCATCGATCGTTTCCATGCGCTTCTTGGTCAGAGCCCCGGTGTCTTCGATCTTCTGCTTGCCTACCCGGCCCCAACGGGGATCAGTCGTTGCGTCGTCCTTGTCAGTCGCAAAGCAGTGCATCACGCCTCTCGGTCCAAAGGCAGCCTTGAACTTAGGGTCCTTGGGATAGTCGGGCAGTTCCGGTTCTTCTTCCGCATTGAGGTGATAGAGGTTGCCGAAGAACTCATCGAATCCGTGCGCGGTCGGCAAGAATTCATTGCGATCACCGAGATGGTTTTTGCCGAACTGGCCGGTGGCATAGCCGAGTGGCTTAAGCAGTTCAGCGATGGTCGGGTCTTCGGCTTGAAGTCCGAGAGTGGCGCCAGGCATTCCGACTTTGGTCAAGCCGGTGCGGAGCGGGTTCTGGCCGGTGATGAAGGCCGCACGGCCGGCGGTGCAGCTCTGCTGGCCGTAGTAATCGGTGAAGCTGACGCCTTCGTTGGCGACGCGGTCGATGTTCGGCGTGCGGTAGCCCATCATGCCTTTGCTGAAGTGGCTGATGTTCCACATGCCGATGTCATCGCCCCAGAGAATCAGGATATTCGGTTGCTTTGTAGCCATGATTTTGTTCCTTCCTTTACGTTTAATTTTTACTGAGGTTTCCGGCGCTTGCCGGTGAGGGAATGAATCAGAGTTTGAAACGCGCCGTCGAGTCACCGCGTTCCTCCATGCGCGCCGCCGGACGATGCTTGGGACGGGAATTCGGCGTGCATTTGCATGACTCTCCGATCCTGCTCGGCGGCGCTCGCGCTCAGCCCACTGAAAGGTGAGTTCGGCGCCCGATTGCCGTGGCAGAAGCGGAACTTCTGGCCGCTCCCGCAGGGACAGGGATGATAGGGTCCGCATCTCGCGTCCTCGGCAGCGATCAATGCCATCACTTCGGAAGGCGCGCGGCCCCGCTGCAACAATTGGGCCATTGTTTGCATCGCGGGGCCGGTGTGGGTGAAGAACAACTCCAGGCCTGCACAGAGGTAGTTCTGGCCTGGATCGCCGTCGCGCGAGACTGCGAAACGATCCTTCGGACACCCCCCGTTACAAAGCCCTTTGACCTCACAACGCTGGCACTGTGGGGTCAGCGAATCGCGTTTGTCATCGCCGAACTTGCGCTGCTGGGCCGAAGCCACGAGTTGCACAAGGTGCGTCTCATGGATGTTGCCCAACTTATAACGCGGTTCGACGAAATGATCGCAGGAGTAAACATCGCCGTTGTACTCCAGCGCCGGGCCATATCCGCAGGTGGGTGCGTGGATGCAAAGTAAATGGCGGCCGAAATAGGCCTCGAGCGTCACGTCGAACATCTGGACGAAGACCTTGCCCACGTCATGGCGCACCCACTCCTCGAAAATATCCACGAGGAAGCGGCCGTATTGTTCGCCGCCGACCGAGCGCTTCGTTACCAGGTTGCCGGACTGCGTATAGAGCAGGCGCTTGCGGCCGGGCTGCTCGCTCCAGCCCTGGTTGGCGATATCGATTGTCTCCTCGGAGGCACGCTCGACGATCGGGATGAACTGCACCCACTTCGCGCCCATCTCATCGCGGAAGAAACGATAGACCGCGCGCCCGTGTTTCTCGTTGGCTGCGTTGACCGTACACAATATGTTGAACTCGACTCCGTGCTCGCGCAGGTGCCTCCAGCCCTGCATCACACGGTCGAAAGTCCCCCGTTTGCTGCGGTCGAGGCGGTACGCGTCGTGGAGTTCGCGCGGGCCGTCGACACTCAGGCCGACCAGGAAATTGTGTTCCTTGAAGAAGGCACACCACTCATCATCGATGAGGATGCCATTGGTTTGAAAGGTGTGTTCAACGACCTGTTCAGGCCGGCGGTACTTTTCGACGAGCTCGACGGATCGCCGGAAGAAGTCCACCTTCATCAGCGTCGGCTCGCCTCCCTGCCACGCCACTGTTACAGTGGGCGTGCGGTGCGACTCCAGCAACTGGCGGATGTAGGCCTCGAGCGTGGCATCGGACATCCGGTGCTTTTCGTTCGGATACAGCGCCTCTTTGGACAAGAAGAAGCAATAGGTACAATCGATGTTGCAAGTGGACCCGCTCGGCTTCGCCAGCAGGTGAAAGCCCGGTGGCGTATGGGCCGGCCAAGTATCGTCAGTCATCAGAGCCATTTTCGTAGCGTCTTTGTGATGGCAACCAAGTCCGCTGCCAGTCCTGATTGTTTTTGCAGCAACAGACTAGGCCCGCACGCTCCAATCGTGTAACTGTCAAAACGTACAGGGTGCGGGATGGCGTACCGAATGCAAACAGGGGATGGGCGAACGGCCAGTCTTCGTTACTGTCTCGGCCCGGGGTCGACCCACGTCCCGGTTTAACCGACCGGGCGGGGTAGTGGCGAGAAGCAAAAGTGTTACACGTCCGTCAGGTTAACGCGCGAGAGCATGGGTGGGCGTTGCGTGCGGGGCTGTGACACTTTGAATTCGTTTCCTGAAAAGGAGCTTGCACTGAAGGAAGTCCCGCAGCGGCAACATCTATTCGCGGGGGCCCGGCTCAAGCAATTCGCCGCGTACTTCTCTTAGGGTGCTCAAGCAGGATTCTTTCGATATGCACCTGTAATTCGTCTGCCATGTTCTTTTTGGCATCTTCGAAACTACTGCCACGAACCGTGACCGACAGGCTCTTACATAGCCCCTTCCAGCCGTCATCTTCCGACCAGAAATCGCAGTCAATCGGTATCCCCGCGGCCACCTTTAGCTTTACCACTTGAGAAGTCATAATTACTCTAATCGAACTCTGTTCTGCAAATGGATGATCGTTCTCCAAGAACGCGACCGTGCGAGATAGGTTACAACATAATTGGGACAAAGGTTTCAGCGCCTGCGCTACGTTGCGAAGTTTCTAGCCTGGCACGAATCGAAACGTCTGAAAGAGGTCGTGCGTTCCCCTTGATTCTGGCTAGCGCCAGTATCCTTTATGAAACACCCAGCCGCCTCCGCTTGCGACCCAGCGGGGAGACACCCAGATGACACCGGCACGCGGCGGACGAACCCAATGCCCGGCGACCCACACATACCCAGTGCCATTCCAACGCTGGTATCCGCCAATCCAGACATATCCTGATCCGGGTGCGACTCCTACCACCCCTACTCGGACAGGCGGAGGTGGCGCAATGCGAACCACCGTCTGCGCAGCTCCGATTACTCCTCCCAGCAACAGTACTCCGCAAAGAGCGGCGCGAGTGAAGTACATTTCATGGTCTCCTTTTAGAGCTCCCTTTAGTCATAGGCAAGTCGGAGCCTGAGGCCAGACTATCTGCACCGATGAGGCTGGTGAACTGGCAAAACTCACAGTGACCGCGTTGACGGCATCGCGCTTCAACGCGCGGAAGAATAGGTAATTCTGCCAGTCGCGCACCATTCCATCATGGTTTACAAAGAGGGATGTAGCGTCCGGCTGCACGGAGTAATCAGGTCGGGCAGACCCGCATTGGACTTGCAAACTACAATGCGACACACATTTGCATTCCCGCTTGCGGTTCTTGCGATAACCCTCCTCGCGTGCGCGCAAGACGCTGTACCGATCTTCAAGACGCAAGCCATGAGCGCATTTGTGTGGGGTGAGGACAACATCCGCGGAGCTGTCTCATCGAGTGTTCGTGATCCAGTCACTAACAATGAAATCCGCAAGCTAATCCACGGGGACATCGAGGTCAGCTCAAGAGCAGGATTCGAGAGAGTCAGACCTGGAGAAGCCGGCGAGCTTCTGAGCTTTACGACTACGATCGTCAATAACACCGAATCCGAGCTTTACGTCCGTCAAGGCGGAGCGAGTGTAGATGGACGCCTCATTTCGCCACTTCCTGTGGTGCGTACAAAAAAGGGCGTCAGCAAAAAAGAAAGGGATCAGGTGCGGGAACTGGCGAGCATGAATTGTTTCACAAACGGTTTCCTGCCGAGTGGTGCCTTCTTGCCTCAGAGTGTTACGTCGAAGCCTCTTGCTGTGAATCCAAAAGCGGCACTAACGGTTTCCTTCGTCACAAAAGACCCGCGCTACTATCCCATCCTGTGCTCAGTGGAAGGTTGCTATCCGAAAGGAACGATACGATTCTTCGTGACGGTCAACGCAACCGATTTCATTTTCATTTATCTAGGCAGGGCCATGATCGATTGTGGAAGGTAAGTAGCAACGGTGAGCCATGTGCTCTCAGTGCGTAGTTCCCTTCATCAATGGTAAACGTACGCCGCCATCAGCGCACTGGCGACGATCGCCGCGAGGAACCACACCGTTACGATTGCGACGGGAGCAGCGACGGCGGCCACCCATCTCATTTCTTCTTTCCTTCGCGTCTCGGCGGCCTCGGCAAGCTCACGACATTCGGTGAGCACGTCCGCCGGGGTAATCCTTTGAAGCAGCTTTACCCCCAAGAACAGAACCAGAAAGTCGTCCAGAGTGCCGATCACTGGGATAAAGTTCGGAATGAGTTGAATGGGACTAAACACGTAACCTGCGGCGCATGCTGCTACCAGCCTTGCGTACCAACGCGTGCGGGGATGTCTAAACACAAAATAAAAGACATGCGCCTCTTTCTGGAGTCGCTGCGCCCGTCGCCTCCAGTTCACTGCAAACGCAGGTTCAGATCGTTCCATGTTGGGAGCCAGACACAGACTGGGGTTCTATGCTCGAACGGAATCGCTGTCCACCGTAAGCCCTACAGTTAAGCTACGAGTCGGTTCACGGTGCCACAACTGGCAAATCTAACAGCAGGGAAAGACCATTATTTGAAAACGATTTTGACCAGAAATTTCACCAACTGTGCGACTGAAAACATCGTCAGCAACAACGGCAACAGAGGCGCGGCGGTAGCGGCGGCGAGGCGAGTTATATCTTCCGTTCCGAACGGAACGAGGCGCATCTTGCGCACCATCGAGTAGATGTTTCCCATGTCGGCCAGGGACTGAATGTCGGCACTGCCGAGTAGCGCGCTTGTTTCCGAGGCTCCGCCCGTGATCCATTTCTTCTCAAACCCGGCCAGATACCGATTGGCTAGCAGACCATATTCGGCCGAACCCTTCCGCTTAGTACGCCAAAGCCGGGGGGTAAACATCACCAACGGACCGAGGATGACCAAAACGAAGAAACCCACCAATCCGGCTGCCTCCATTTTGAAGGACAGCAGACCCTGTCCTTCATATAGGACGCGGCTGGCGATCAAGCCTGCCAGCAATGCACCTTGGGCGAAAAGTATGGGCGCGAAGGCGTAGGAACTTTTCCCCAGAAAACCAACCCCGCCGGCTCGATCCGGGTGGGCCGCACTCAGGTGCAGGTTGAGTCTTGAAATCTGCCACAGAAGCCGAAACCAGATCACGAGCCGCACGTACCATCGCAGCAAAATGAACTGAAAAATAGGAATACTCACGAAGACGTACCAGTAACCTGCTAAGGTGAGATTCAATTGCTTCGCTGCCGGCGCCGCGTACCAGGTGGGCTCGTCCAAGGCGATCTGGCTCCGCCACATCCACAGCCCCAGCAGATAGATCAAAACCAGCAGCGTCCCTTCCACCGCAACAGAGTCGCGCACGCGCAGCGCTGAATTGACCGCTGTGTTGAATCTTGGCGAGTCTGCGGCCACCACAATACGCCTTTCCACGAACCGTCGAACCAGCGGACTAATGCGTTGATGGACTGCAAGCTCGGCAAAGATGAGCACTGGCAACGCGACCAGGAATCGAACGTTCGCTTCGACATCGTGCAGGAATGGGATCTTGATAGCCCCGCCAATGGCGTGCCTCTCGATCACCGACAAGAACAGGAGTGGCAACCACGCTAATAATGTGATAACCAGTACTTGGCGGTGCAACAACTCCAGAGCATCCCCCGATAGATGCGAGCGCCGGCACAGTTGAAACAGAGGTCCGCCGAGGACTAGTGAGAAGGCGGGTGGCTCCTGGAGGGTCTCCATTACCAATGAGGAGTCAGGTGGCTCCAGGGTGGTCTTCATTTTTCTCCAGAATCTTGGGAGACCAGTTAGGCGCTCCGCACACCAATCTAGGAGTTCATACACGTCTTAACCACTGGCAAATGTGACAGGTGGGTCGGATCCTGCGCATTGCTTCTTGAGGGTCGAACTACACGCCCTAAGCCGTGATTCACTTTTTGCGTCATGATCCGTTCCGTCCCCGCGTGCGCAGGAAGCATTGCGCAAGTTCTGACAGTTGTCTCACCATCCCACTGCGCCTATAACCCCTCTAGCCTTCAAATCGTGCAGTTGGTTACCGCGGCCGAAAGGAGACACTTGGCCGCGCTAAGGGAGGATGAATATGCGAACTGCTTCGATAGCTGTTTCCCCGGCAACTTTGATGCGCCCGCGGACACCCGGTGTAGTTTTGCTCGCTCACGACCTGAACATACTGATCCGCCGACTAATCCGCGTTGCGAAGAGGCTACGCAAGCTTTGATCTCGCCAGAGCCGGTGGCGGCCTCTTGGGAAGAACATTTTGAAGCCGTTCCTACACCGCGAGATTCTCGAAACCTGTAAATTCTGACAGTCGTCGCACTTTCCTCCGCCAGCTATAACTTCTTCAGCTTTCGAAAACACACGATTCGGTTGCTAAGGATTAAGGTCCAATGGATCTCTTCCCACTAAGTTTCCGTGAGGGCCTGGGTACGCACGTGGCATCGGCGGTGATCATTAGACCGCGACGCCTTGCGGGCTGCGGCGAGCCATTGTGAGGAGAGACCTGAAATGAACCTGCCAAGTTTTCCGCACGTCGACTTGTTCTCCGCAGGGATCAATGCCCTGTACGGGGTGCTCGTCGCCCGCCAGCCGTCGCACAATCGCGGCTACACTGTGGCGGGACTGCTGATCATGGCCTTCTTCGGCGGTATCGGCGGCGGCGTGACGCGCGACGTGCTGCTCAATGAGATCCCCTCTCCGATCAAGGATCCGACCTATCTTCTCGTGTGCCTTCTGATGGGTTTACTGGGACTGGCGATTTATCGCTACGCCGACTCGATGGAGGAGCGGTTCCGCACGAGAACGCTGGCCTTCTTCAAGTCTTTCACGCTGCCCTGGTTTGCCATCCTGGGCGCGCATAAGGCGCTCGAGCACAACCTTGGGATCTTCGCCGCGATCGTCGTCGGGGTGATCGCCACCACCGCGGGCGGGGTGCTGATCGACCTCTTCTCCGGGGTCACTCCGGAGGTCGTGAGGCCCTCGGAGCAGCTCGTCACAACAGCGGTGCTGGCGAGCACGGTCTACACGCTGCTCGCGGTGTGGGAGAAAGGAAGGCTCTCCTTCTTTCCCGTCACGCTGATCGCGGTGCTGGTTGCGTTCCTCTTCCGCGTGGGTGCTGTCAGGGAGCACTGGCCGTCGATCGTGCCGCTCGCCGCTCCCGCCGAAGGCCCCGAGATTGTAGCGGTGGCCGCGCCCGCCGCCGGCCGGGAGATCGCGCCGCGCGGGTAAATGCGTTCTGAAAAAGATCGGCGACTCGTCCAGGTTTCAGTCGCCATAGGGATCATCACCACGAAAGGGGGCGTTATGAATCAAATATGGGAGCGCGTAGGCAGTCAGTTGCTCCACCGTGTCATCGGCGGGCCGATGAAATTCAGACTGGTGCTTCAGCCGTGCATGGCGGCGTTCTTTGCCATTCGCTCTGGGTTGGCCGATGCCAAGGCCGGCAAGCCGCCGTATTTCTGGGGCCTTCTCTCGGATTCCGGCCAACGTGCCGACATGCTCAAGGACGGGTGGAAGAGTGTTGGCAGAGTGTTCATTTTTGCGATGGTGCTGGACGCCGTGTATCAGATCATTGTGTTGCGCTTTGTATATCCAGGGGAAATGATCATCGTCGCCTCCATCCTGGCGATCGTGCCCTACCTGATTGTGCGCGGACTGGTCACGCGCGTGGCTCGAGGGAAGAAGGTGGCGGCGCCAATGCCGGCGACTGAAGCTAACACCCCCCCTCCTCCTCTGAGGAAGGTCTCATGAGCCTGGTTGAAACAGCGCCAAAAGATAGGGGAACGGTTCTTGCCGAAGAGCGAACCGATCTGGCCCTACAACGCACGATCATCGCGTCGGAAAGAACGCTGATGGCGTGGATCCGAACCGCAATTTCGATGATCGGATTCGGCTTCAGCATTTACAAGTTCTTCCAATACCAGGCCGAAGAAATTGCCGCCGGTAACATCCGGCGTCCTCAAGCGCCACGCAATCTGGGAATGAGCCTGATTGCTCTGGGCACTCTGGGATTATCGGCCGCAGCTTGGCAGCACCGGAATTTTCTGAAGGAGATTGGGGCGACCCGAGTACGGCATGTGTGGTCCATCTCCTTCATCGTAGCGATTGCCGTCATCCTGATTGGACTCATCACGTTTTACGGTGTTCTGCTGCGCCACGGGCCGTTTTAGCCGACGAGTGCGTTCCGAAAAGAACGTGCAGTTATAAGGTCACATATTTTGCCCTACCCATACACCTTTGCAGCGGCGCTGCTGCTGGCCAGCGTTTATGTCTTCGGTAATAAGCTGCGTGTCAGATCACACCGTCGGTGGTGGGTTTCCATTGCAGGGGGCGTCTCTGTTTCTACAATCTTCATCGACCTCCTGCCGGAAATCTCCGAGAGGCAAGCAAGATTCTCAGCCAGCGCTCACCAGGGCGGGTCACTTTTCCCGGAGCAAGCCATTTATCTCGCGGCCCTGATGGGATTCGTGCTCTTCTACGGGTTGGAATACTTGATGTCGGCATCGGTTTCCGCGGAAGGCAAGCCTGGGGGTATTTTCTCCTTATTCCGAATCACGGCGTTTGCAGGATACAGCAGTCTCATTGCCTATCTCCTCGTCCACAACGTCTGGGATGGTGCTCGATCCCTGGTTCTCTACGCGTTGGCCATGGCATTTCATCTGCTCATCGTGGACTACTCACTCTCCGGCGGACACTATGGCTTGTACGAAAGCCACGGTCGATGGATTCTTGCCTTGGCCGTCTTAGTCGGTTGGTCCGCCGGAATCCTTATATCGATACCAGAACAGTGGCTGGCCAGGATCACGGGGTTCGTCTCGGGAGGAGTAATCATGAACACCCTGGTGGTTGAATTGCCGGAGGGACGTGGAGGACGCTTCTGGCCTTTTGTGTTGGCTGCCGCAGCGTACACGCTCGTGCTCATCGTCGTTTTAGGTTGAATTGCACGCGCGTTTCACCTGCCGCTCGTTGGTTGAACCATTTTCCGTCTGGCCACCGAAGCTATCACCCCAAAACCGTCCAACGGAGGCGGTTGGCCGGCCTTGAGATGATCATTGAGGCCCTCGATGCCCCTTGTAGATTCGCGGAGCGGGCGCCCAATCTCTTCACTCGACTCTGGGCGAGCAACTTCTACTCGCTCACCTTTTCCTTTTCAGCCGCCAGTTCCACGCCGCTGGCTTTCGTCGGACCGTTACGGTTAATCAGGCTCACGTAGTCTTGCGATTTGAACGGATACTCGCGAGCTGACTCTTGCCCGGTTGGCTTCGAGGTGATATCCACCCGGCGGTTGTAGGCGTACACAATTGTCTGTATTTTCTGGAGGGCCTTCTGCCGGTCTTCTGCGCTCAAGCTGGCATCCTGTTCCACCTGTTGCTTCACTTGATCGACACTCAGGTTCTGCTCTTTGCCATAAGCCTGAGTCTCAATTTTGGCTTCGGGAATCCCCTGTTCCACCAGGAACCGCTTGGCGAGCGCGGCACGCCTTTCGGAGAGAGGCTGGTTGTAGGCCTGCGGTCCGCGCTTATCGGCGTGTCCCGAGAGCACCAGGCGAGCATCGGGTTGGTCCGCAAGATATTGAGTGAAAGCAGCCGCAATGGATTTCAGAGTCTCCTGTTCGCTATCGAGGAGAGCGTCTTCTGACTTGAGCGACCGCGGCCGATCAGTCGGGAAATAAACGCTGCGCGAGAGTTTGATCTCCGGTTGCACAATCGAGCCCACGATGTGCAGAGTGGCGGTTTTTGTTTCAGTTCCGCCGCAACCATTACTGGCGTTGAGCGTATAGGTGACGGTTTCATCGATTGTACCGGGATCGGTCTTCTTGGGAGCGATCTGCAAATCACGGCTACCGCTGGGACTAACCGAGCCCAATGGGTCAATCGAAACCGTCGAAGCGTTCGCGGCGGTCCAGTTCAACGCCGTGCTGTCCTCCACCACGACCTTATCCCCGACGCGCTTATAGTGGACCTCCGCTGGCGAAAGTCCCAGATTGGCTTGGATGGCGCTGTTCACATTGACGGTGGCGCTGGAAGTCGCGGTGCCGCCCGGCCCCGTAGCGGCCAGGTTATAGCTGGTGGTCTGCATGGGTTGGATGGATTGTTGGCCCGAATTTGCGACCGGCCCAACCGGGGTAATCTCAACATGAGCAGCGTCGGAGGATGTCCAATTGAGTTGCGAGGCATCTCCGCAATTGAGTTGCGCAGTAGTTGCCGATAGTTGAGCGGTAGGCTTGGCCACAGCGACGGTCGCACTGGCCACGCCCACGGTGAAGCGGGGTATCGAGCTCAGCTTTTCCCCGCGTGGCCAGGCAACAGTCTCGCGGACACCCTTCGGGATGTCGATGACGACACGCCGGTTAGCAGGGACGTCGACCGAGCCCGACCAAACCTCCTTGTCACCTGCCTGAGCCGAAACCTGGTAGGTGCCAGGTGGGACAACGAGCTCCTGCTTCCACAACCAGTCGTTGTTGAATTCGTCGCCGTGGCCGACGAAGTAATCGGGCGTTTTCCCGTTCAGCAGAATCGCGTATCGGTCAGCTCCGTTGATCGTCATAGCGCCGAAGGGCCCCGAGACGGTTCCGCCCGCCGGTGTCAGGGTGACGCGGAGGTTGGTGGTCTTGCCCGCGGTGATGGTGATCGTTTGGGTCGAAGCAGCATAGCCATAGTTGACCAGTTCAATCTTGTGCTCGCCCGCGCTCAGCTTCAGGTAGTAGATTTTGCTCGCTTCGCTAATAGCGCGACCGTCTGCGAAGACGTAGGCCTGATCCGGTCTGACATGAAGCACGAGTTTTCCATCCTGAGCGAAGCTTGAGATTCCACTCGCCGACATTAGCAGAGCGGCACTTAGAAAGAAACCGGATACGGGGGTCTGGACTTTCATAGCGAACTCCTTATTTCGAGATGGGACTGGGGACGATTCCACAACGGGATGACCCTCTGACTACTTCGCCAGCTAACGCTCACGGGCTGTGTTTCCTTAATTTTGAATTGGACACACCCGGTCCTGGTGGCTAACGATCACTAGTTCAACACTACGGCGCTTGTTTGTGAGCTGTCACTTTTGACAGGCGGCCACGCCTATGAGGGCGTCTTGCGGAAGTGTGTAATTTTGAACAGACAGACGTTCCTTGGACATGATCAATGCGGGACGGACACTCGGGTGGAATTCACTGCTGAGATAAACATCCATTTCCGGACCCCTCAGAAATATCGATAGTCCCGGCATTCTGGTATTCTCGAAGCTCTTGGTCTCTCTGGAGTGCGGCTTTTCACGGTTTACCATTCCGGAAACCGAATTGGCGCTGCTTGCAATGTGTTCTCCTGAAAGTGAAACCTCAACCCGAATGGGGATGTTCGCGATGTCGTACTCTGCCGCAGAGACTGCAGCTTGAGTTGGGAGGGCGAAGCGATAGTTCGCCTATGTGCTACTGACAAAATGCTTTTCCAGGAGAACGGCATCCACAGCGGCCAATAGGTCGCTTCCTGCCCTTGCTTTCACAACGTAGCCCCATGCCCCCACACTAAGCGCTTCTTGCACCACGTGAGGAGAAGATTCCTGACTCAAGAAGATTACTTTGGATTCCGGGGCAAGGTTGCGAATTTGTCGAGCGGCCTCGATTCCATTCAGCGTTGGGAGTCCGATGTCGAGCAAAATCAAATCTGGTTTCAGTTCCTCCGCTCGACGAACCGCTTCTAATCCGTCTGAGACCTCGCCGACGATCTGCAATGCTGGTCTTTTTCCTAGCGTCAAACATACAAATCGCCGGAACGGTTCGTAATCATCGACTACAAGAACCCGGACTGTTGACGGGGACATTATTTGTGCGACGTTGCACCGCTTCACCTCCTCGACAACACATGCGTCGGATTTCGGCGCACACGTCGAAAATAGAAGTGTTTGAATCGTCCGAAAGCGGAGCCAGCCGGGAGAGCTCTCCGCTTTCCGGAGCCACGCGGGAGATACTTTCGCCCCCTCAACGCGCGCGGCACTCTTTTTGTCAAAAACAGCCCAGGGGAGGGCAGGACCGCAGGATATGGGCGAATCGGAGTTCTGTCTTTGCCCCAGAGCAAACAAGGACGAATTAGTTCCTGGGAGCAGCAGGAAAGGCTGATACACCAACTCCGCTAGTCAATCATGAGCGCTTCGGGAGCATGGAGCAGGACCCGGCCGCGTCCTTTGGACAGAATTCCGGCGCGCACCCATTTTCTTAACACGCGGCTGGCGGTAAACGGGCTGATATCCGCCAACGCTCCGAGTTGATCGTTGGTAGCGTGGATTTCGATTCCGTTGGGATGAACCTCGCCGGATCGGTCACCGAGCTTAAGTAAGGTCTCTGCCAGCCTCTCCTCCGCAGTCTTGGTAACCAATCCAATATGGCGTTGGGCGTAGTTTCGCAAGTAGCCAAGAGCGATGTGCAAACCATTTTCTCCGAGCAAAGGATGACGGGCGACCAACTTGCGTATGACGGTGTGCTCCCAAGCCAGGAGTTCACAATCGGAGGTTGCTTCTGCGGTCGCCATATAAGCAGACGGACTCTTCAGCAGGGCCACCAACCCGATGACGTCTCCCGGCACCAGCCATGCCAGCAGAACTATCTCTCCCTGTTTGGTGAGGTGGTAATAGCGTGCCCGGCCGCTTTGAACAAGGAGCAAATGAGTAGCCCGATGCCCCTCGGAAGCAATGTTGTGCTTGGCGGAAATCCGCCGGATCTGAGCTGCGGCAAGGATGGCCTGCATAGCAGGCTGCTCAAGGCCTGTCAAAAAGCTGGAAGCCTTGGCAGCAGCCAATGTTGATCGAGAATTGATCATGTTGTATGACCCACGGGTTGGCTGAACTGCTGGCCCTCGGTGATCACTTCAAAAAGCGGCAAACGAGTATCACTTCAAAACCGAAGGGGATCAAGTCGCAGCTTGACCATGATTGGGACCGTGGGCTTTACAGTGCCACCAAAACCAGCCGCCCCGCTGATCGATGTCTCCCCTCTACTTTTCGATTTGCGGATTGCAGTTCAAGAAGCAGCCTACGTTGGAGCCGCAAGCCGGAAAACTGTCTATATTGACAGGTATCGGGACGTGCCTTCGTTCGATAACTCCCGTGTCGTCGGCAAAAACACCTATACCTTAAAAGTAGGCCGTCGCTCGGGAGCAATCTCCAAGGTGTCAGGAATGGCCACATCTCCGGCTTGCGCGATCAAACTCCTACGAGTTGTGGGTGAGACTTCAGCGTGGAAACAAGCGAGACGCGCGTGGGGACAAGTTGTTTACTGCGCATAGGCCGAACGTGCCTGTCACATTTGACAGTATCTCCGAGCCAACATCAAGTGTCATAGTCCAAGGGTCGTTTCGGATTCACTTGGTTGTTCTCATGGCAACCAACGGGAGGAAGTTTATGTTTGAAAGACTCACACTCAGCAGCATGCGATTAGGTGTCCTATGCCTCTTAGCGTCCTCCGTGCTTCCGGCACTAAGCCAAGAGGCGACTCCTGTTTTCGTGATTACTCCGGAAGAAAGCAAGATTACGTTCTATGTGAAGGCGTCGGTGGCTCTAGAGGGTACTTTCGAAAAGTGGGACGCCCCTCTAACATTTACATCTCCTGATGTCACGACCGGCGTTTTGGATATCAAGATTCAGGCCGACAGCGTGAATACCGGAAGCGGAATGAAAGACGGCAAGCTGAAGAGCAAAGATTTCTTCAACGCCGACGAGGATCCGTTGATCACGTTTCACTCGGACAAGGTTGTCCAGACCGGCCCCAACACCTTTGATCTGCCTGGAACGTTTACCATTCGCGGGGTGTCTAAGCCCGAGACACTAACGTTTACGGCCACTGGCAAGGGGACAGGTTCAGGTGAGATTAAAGGGACCATGGCCTTCGACCGTAAGGATTACGGGATGAATAAAGGCATTCCCTTCGTCAAGATCGCCGACCGTGTCGAGGTGACTGTCAACCTCAAGGGGAAGCGGGTCAGCGGACCTCCCTTGGTCTTTAAGCAATAGGCAGCCTGCAAATCTCCCGGCTGCCGCCACCGTGACGCGAACACTTGCTTTAGCTGAGTCACCGCATCAAGGCCTCGGCCAGCGGTGATCTATCCTCAAGACAGCCTTTGGTAAAGAGATGCTCGCAGCCATTGTTCTCATAGTCTTTGCCGCGATCGTGAAAAAAGGCCTGCTTGTGAAACCAATCCCAAATGAAGACTCGAAACGTAACCCGCTCGAACGCACAGCGCTACCCGTGAAAAACGCTGACTGGCTTGGGACTCCAACAGGAGAGTGGACAGTAGCGATAGGGCTCGTCGCCATAGCGGTATCCCTATTTGCATTCACGGTCCAGGACGTTTCGGTGCTGCTAACTGGAGACTTGTTCAGGCTGGCCCTGTTGAGGAGCGTCTGGTACCTGCTTTGGGCTGGACTGGCCACACTGTTTTCGGCCGTTTGTGTCTTCATCTTGCGACCTGCCTTGCCGAGAATCGTGATCGCTCTATTTTCTGTTGCGATGGCATCGCACATCGTGGAGAAGTTTGTTAGGATGCCCGCGCCGCAACTGAGGCTGCTCGCTCTCTGTCGCCTGTTTGTTTCTTTGGGCGTAGTTCTTGTGTACTTACGTCATCGATTCGATGAACCGGAAACCTTGAACTGAACAAGAGTGATTGGCGTAAAATCGCCGTCTCTGACAATGTCGGCGGTGTCAAGCGCTTTTCGATCGCAGTTTCGACATGCACTCGGAGAAGAGCGCCATTTCGTCCTCGATAGTAATCGCCGATCCAACCAAGGCTCGCTCGCAGTCAGTTTTCACGCTGGCCAGCTTGTACCGCGGCAGAGCGCTAGCGCATTCTCATACCATCTTCTTGCAGGATAGCGGCTCGATCAGTAAGTGGTTAGGCTAACGGCACGATCCCGGCCAGCTGAACAAAAAAACGCACTATTCTTTCGGCTTGGCTGAGTTCCTCAACTATTTTCTTGGCAGCTGTCAGATGTGACAGTAGCCGCACATCGGCATTTGCGGTGCAATCGTCTGTCTGGAGTTGATTGGCTTCAGAGACTCAACCTAAATAGAAGGACGGACCGCCATGATTGGGAGAAGATTTGCCGCAAACCTATTAACTATGGCCCTGTACTCCCTGCTGCCTGTTTTTCTCGCAGCAACCGGACTCGCTTCTGCCCAAAATCAGAAGAAGACGAGTGCACCTGCACCCGGCAGCTCCAATCAGGGCAAGCCGGCTGCGAGTGCGTCGCACGCTGCCCCGGCGCAGCACCCGAGCGGAAACCGCAGTGGCGCTCAGCAGCCTGGGAAACCGAATGGCACAAATGCCAACAAGGGTGGTCCGACGGGCGCGAACAAAGGCAGTCCGGCGAATGCCAACAGAGGCAATTCGACGGGTGCGAACAAAGGTGCTCCTGCCAACGCCAACACCGGCAATCCGACGAGTGCGAACAAAGGCAGTCCTGCCAACGCCAACAGAGGCACTCCAACGGGTGCGAACAAAGGCAGTCCTGCGAACGCCAACAGCACTCCAACGGGTGCGAACAAAGGTGCTCCTGCGAACGCCAATAGAGGCACTCCAACGGGTGCGAACAAAGGTGCTCCTGCGAATGCCAATAGAGGCACTCCGACAGGCGCGAACAAAGGTGCTCCTGCGAATGCCAACAAAGGCAATCCGACGGGCGCGAACAGAGGTGCTCCTGCGAATGCCAATAGAGGCACTCCGACGGGCGCGAACAAGACCCTTCCTGCGAACGCTAACAGAGGTAATCCGACGGGCGCGAACAAAGCAGGCAACCGGTATCAGCCGGCAGGAAGCAAGACCGTTGTGCTGAAGCAAGGCGGGACCGCGGTCTACCGGCAGAATGGCCAGGTTCGCACGATCCAGACTCACGGGATGACGATCAATCGTGGGATGCACGGCAACACGCGAATCGTGAGCACGCGCAACGGAACCACGGTGGTGAGCTATGGAAGGAGCGTAGGTTACAACCAGCGCTCCTACTACAGCCACGGCGGCCGGGTCTATGTCCAGCGGACCTACTATGTAAGCGGGCGCTACTACGCGTATGGCTATCGCAGTTATACCTGGGGTGGACGTGCCTATTACGGTTACGCTCCTCCCTATTATTGGGGTCCCTCATACTACAGATGGGCTTACAATCCCTGGCCCGCACCGGTTTATTACGGATGGGGTTGGGGCGGCGCGCCATGGTATGGCTACTACGGCCCTTACTTCGCGCCGTACCCGGTGTATCCGACAGCCGCATTTTGGCTGACGGATTACTTGATTGCGGCGAACCTGCAAGCCGCCTATGCAGCTCAGCAGGCCGCCGCCCAAAGCGGGGAAGCCGCCCCCCAGCCGCTGGCAACGGAGTCGGCCGACGAGATCGCTTCGTCGTGGACAACCGATCCGCTGATTGCCGCTAATCTCGAGGTTGCCTATGGAGCACACATGTTGGGTGCGAGAGCACCGGCGGAAACGGGCACTGCAACGCAACTCAGTCCTGAGGTGAAGCAGGCGATCGCGGATGAGATGAAGCAGGAGATTGCGGCGGAACAGGCTGCGGCGGCAAGTGGGCAAAAGGATACTCCGAGCACGGACCAGATTCCTGCGGCGCTCGATCCTAAAATACGCATCTTCGTAGTCTCCACCGATATGGATCTGACCACGTCGGAGAGCGTGGAGTGCGCACTTACTCCCGGCGATGTGGTCTATCGTACAGGCGACAAACCGGACGATGACAACATGGTGGATGCAACCGTCAAGAGCAGCAAAAAGGACGAGTGTGCCGTCGGCGCAACCGTCGGAGTCGATACCGGGGATCTGCAGGAGATGCACAATCAACTGCGGATTCAGATGGATGCCGGGCTTAAGGAGCTGGCCGAGAAGCAGGGGAAGGACGGAATCCCGCCTGCTCCAGACACCAAGACTCAGGCCGGTGAGGTTCCAGCACCTAAGCCAGACACGAGCGTTGGAAGCGAATTGCAAGAGCAGCAAAAGGACGCTGCCCAGGCGGAAGCGCAGCTGCCGAACTGAGTGGGGAACTCTGATTACGTTCGCCTGGATAGCTTCAAACCGGTAAGCTATCCCTGTCTGGCATATCTTGAATAACGCGGCGATCGAGGCCGGAGTGCGTCCACTGGGGACGCATACTCTTCGTCACACATATCGTTCCTGGATAGACTCAGTCGGAACTTCAGTAGCCGTGCAGCAGAAGCTGATGCGGTATGCTGACATGGCCGTGATGAGGCGAGGACAATGCTCAGACGTTTGCGAGCAGCGCACAGATAATTTGAGCGAGAATTGCGGTCGGCATATCCTGAGAAACAGGGTTATATCAGTAGGTTCAAATCTCGATTGAAGAAACCAGTCCCTTACGCTCGGAATGAACATCGTGACCACAAACGCGATGTTTCGCGAGTAATCATGGTTTTAACCTTCGGCCAATGAGTGTTGTCCGGCTACGTCGCGGAGAGACTTGCGGACAACGCTTATGTGAACGACTCTATCCGGCTACGGCAGATGTCGAGCAACTCCTGGCCGATTTTCTCGGCTTCCGCTCGATATTCGAACCCCTTGGGCAGCGTGATTCCAGCAACTGCCTCCTTTATTCGCCCCAGCATCTCGTCAATCGTTGCATCAGTGTCGCTGGCTTTCAATCCGGCCGTGCGGGCGAACGCACGAAAGTCGGCGCGGCGTAGCCTGTCGTCCTTGCCGTTTAGCTTAAGCGCCATGCGATCGTTCTTGAGACGTG
>OCZU010000115.1_pt1 | contig 59778 bp, 53 predicted proteins | sample 1539001 | NCBI WGS metagenome assembly OCZU01 (sample SAMEA3539306, study PRJEB22396) | soil metagenome | biome: tundra; feature: field; material: soil | place: USA | collected 2010-05 | depth 0.15 m | reverse complement strand
TCGCGAAGGCGGTCACACCGTTGGAGCTGGCGCAGTAGCTGAGATCATCGAGTAAACGATCACGGACGGCGACGAACGAATTCAAGATAGTGAGCGATAAACATGCGTGAAATTATTACTTTGCAATGCAACGACTGTAAGAACCGAAATTACACGACCACGAAGAACCGGAAGAAGCATACCGACCGGCTCGAGACGAGTAAGTTTTGCAAATCGTGCCGCAAGCATACGCCGCACAAGGAAGTGAAGTAAACGTTCGCGCGCGATTGGCGGTTTTGGCCATTGGTCTGGGTGAAGGGGAGTAGGTTCAATGGTAGACCTCCGGTCTCCAAAACCGGCTGTGGGGGTTCGAATCCCTCCTCCCCTGCCATTCCGGCTATGAGTGGCGAGTAACGAGACTCGCGAGAACGAAGCAGGAAGCGAGCAAAGATTGGAACGGATCGTTTGCAAGGGACAATGATGAGGCGGGAATGTCCACCACGCAGGAACAAAAAGTGAAGACGAATTCAGAACTACCGGAACGTTCCGACAAGCCCGCGCGCGAGCGTCCGGAATGGCTCGAGGATTTGCTCGGTTATCCAACCCGGCTGCAAAAATTTCTGGCGGATGTTCGCGCGGAAATGAAGCTTGTTGTATGGCCGTCACGAAGCGAAGTGTCAAACACCACTCTGGTCGTAATCATGACCACCATACTTTTTGCAGTGTTTTTGTGGCTCGTGGATAAAGGCTCGGAGCGCGCCGTGTCAATGGTGTTGAAGGCGTTCAGCCGCTAGGGACGCGCCGGCTGGTGAAGAAATCATTTTGCGAAACGGGAACGGCAAAACTTTCAAAGTTGTAACTGAGCTGGGCACTTGCAAATAACCGAAGTAGCGCGAGGCGAAAACGACCGTATGGCGAAGCAGTGGTACATCATCCACACCTACTCCGGGTTTGAGCGGAAGGTAAAGGAAAGCCTGGAAGGCCGTGTTGCCGCGTTCGGCTTGGCCGACAAAATCGGTCAGGTGCTGATTCCCACCGAAGACGTGGTGGAAGTTCGCGGCGGAAAAAAAGTTACCGCCACGCGGATGTTTTATCCCGGCTACGTGCTGGTCGAAATGGAAATGGATGATTACACCTGGCATGTGGTGCGGAACACTCCGCGCGTGACGGGTTTCGTCGGTTCCGGGCAAACACCGACGCCGCTGAGCGATCAGGAAGTTCAGGACATTTTGCATCGTGCCGCCAGTCCCACCGAGCGGCCGAAGCCGAAACTTAAGTTTGAGCGTAACGAGCAGGTGCGCATCGTGGACGGTCCTTTCGCGAATTTTACTGGCGTCGTGGAAGAAGTGAATTCCGATCGCAGCACGCTCAAGATTTCAGTAAGCATTTTCGGACGCTCAACGCCAGTCGAACTCGATTTTATGCAGGTTGAAAAGATCGCTTAAAGATTTCTCGCGCAATGATTCGTTGCATTGGGAATCGGTTAGCAGGGGACAGAGAAGATGGCAAAGAAAGTACAAGCAATGTTGAAGCTCCAGGTGCCGGCCGCGAAGGCCGCGCCGTCCCAGCAATTGGGTACGGCGCTCGGTCCGCAGGGCGTAAACATCATGGACTTCTGCAAGCAGTTCAACGCGCGCACCGCGAAAGACCCCGAGGGAATGGTTACCCCGGTGGTCATCACGGTTTATAGCGACCGCACATTCACTTTCATTACGAAAACTCCGCCGGCTTCTGAGTTGCTAAAGCGCGCGGCAAATATCGTGAAGGGTTCCGCCGAGCCCAACCGCAACAAGGTCGGCAAAGTTACCAAGAAACAGGTTCAGGACATCGCACGCACCAAGCTTCCTGACCTGAATACAACAAATCTGGAAGCGGCCGTACGAACCGTGACTGGCACAGCGCGGAATATGGGCCTGGAAGTGGTGGACTAAGAATGAGCCGCAAACCTGGCAAGAAAATCGAAAACGCGCGCAAGCATATTGAAGCGCGTCCCTACACGCTGGTGGAGGCTGCAGAAGCGCTGAAGAAGGCGCACTTCGTCAAGTTTGACGAGACTGTGGACATTGTCGTGAATCTGGGTGTTGACCCCAAGCATTCCGACCAGATGGTTCGCGGCACCGTTGTTCTGCCGCACGGCCTGGGCAAATCCAAGCGCGTGATCGTAATCGCTACCGGCGAGAAAGTTCGCGAAGCGGAAGAAGCGGGCGCGGATTTCTGCGGCGGCGAAGATCTCGTGCAGAAAATTCAGGAAGGCTGGACGGATTACGACGCCGTTATCGCCACGCCGGACATGATGAAGTCCGCCGGACGCCTGGGCAAAGTGCTGGGCCCTCGCGGCCTGATGCCGAACCCGAAGACGGGTACGGTTACATTCGATATCGCCAAAGCCGTGCGCGAAATCAAAGCCGGTAAAGTTGAGTTTCGCGTGGATAAAGCCGGAATCATTCATTCCCCGGTGGGCAAGATTAGTTTCGACGCGCAAAAGCTGGCCGAAAACGCGCAGGCGTTGCTGGGCGCGGTTGTGAAAGCAAAGCCCGCGGTAGCCAAGGGCAAGTACGTCAAGAAGGTCACACTGACCTCGACCATGGGTCCGGGCATTTTAATTAACGAACACGAAGTGGAATCCGCCACGGCTGTGGCGGCGTAAGACAGCGGAGATTTTTAATGAAAAAGCGAAGTGACAAAGAAAAAGATCTCGCGATCCTGAAAACAGATCTCGCAAATGTTTCGACCATTATCCTGACGACGTTTCAGGGCACGACGGTCGAAGACGATACCAAGCTCCGGCGCTCCGTGCAAGCCGCTGGCGGACATTATCGCGTGGTGAAGAACTCCCTGGCCGGACGCGCCAGCGCGGGAACGCCCCACGAAGCAATTTTGAAGGATTTGGCTGGGCCGAATTCCATCGCATACACGACGGCAGATCCCGTCGCGCTCGCAAAAGCGCTGACGAAGTATGCAAAGGACGTGCCCCTATTTAAGTTCAAGTCTGGCATGGTGGAAGGCCGCGTTCTTTCCATCGCGGAAATCCAGCAGCTCGCGCTTCTTCCATCGAAGGAAGAGCTCATCAGCAAGATTATGTTCCTGCTGAATGCGCCAGCGCAGCGCGTCGCTTCGGTCGTGTCCGCGGTATCGCGGAATATGGCCATCGTGGTCAGCGAAGCGGCGAAAGCTAACAAGTTTGGGGCGGGCGGGTCTGAAGAAACTGCTCCCGTATCTCAATAACCCGGTTTTGAATTTTTTTGAAGGAGAGGATAAAGGAAATGGCGAACAAGGTAGAAGCAATTCTGGAAGAAATCAAAGGTCTCACCCTGCTGGAAGCTGCTGATCTGGTTAAGAAGATGGAGGAGGCCTTCGGCGTTTCAGCGGCAGCGGCGGCTCCGGCAGCAGCAGCCGGCGGCGCGGCGGCGGGCGGCGGTGCGGCGCCTGAAGAAAAGACGGAATTCTCCGTCGTGCTCACCGAAGTCGGTGGCAACAAGATCAACGTGATTAAAGCGGTCCGCGAAGTCACCAGTCTGGGCTTGAAAGAAGCCAAGGACTTGGTCGACGGCGCTCCCAAGCCGGTCAAAGAAGGCGTCAACAAGGACGAGGCTGCTTCGATCAAGAAGAAGTTCGAAGAAGCCGGCGCCAAAGTCGAAATCAAGTAACCGGTTTCCGGTTTCAGACTGGGCTCTCTTCAGCGGCGTGCGGCAGCGCCGCACTGGAAGGATTTGTATTACGCGTTTTACGAGCCGCGACACTGGAACCTTCAAACGAGTCCTGCCGGGACGGCAAGCTGTTCTGTCTTTGGGCAGGGAGAGCGCCCTTGCTCGCCCTGCCGTTTTGGCGTCCCGCACACCCGCATGGGCATGAGGTAAAAAAGAATGCAGACTAGCAATCATCATAATCGTGAACGTCAGCGCCTGGATTTTTCAAAAATCCAAAGCTCGATTGATATCCCGAACCTGATCGAAGTTCAGCGCAATTCCTATCAGCGTTTTCTGCAGATGGATTTGCTGCCGAGCGAGCGCGAAGACGCGGGCTTGCAGTCCGTTTTCAGCTCGGTCTTTCCGATTCAGGATTTCCGCGGACTTTCGCAGCTTGATTTCGTGGACTATGCCATCGGCAACTGGGAGTGCAAGTGCGGCAACTTGAAAGGGCTGCATCACTTGCGCGCTACCTGCCGGAATTGCGGCGCGTCCGTTGTCACCAATCCGTATCAGACCGGCGACGTAATTTGTACGAAGTGCGGTACGTTCAACAAGAACACGCCGACCTTCTGCAACAAGTGCGGCGACCCGGTCGGCATGCAGCTCAAATACGACGTGAACGAGTGCCAGGAACGCGGCATGACGTATTCCGCGCCTCTTAAGGTCACTATCCGTCTGACCATTTACGACAAGGATCCTGACACCGGCGCGAAAAACATTCGCGACATCAAAGAACAGGAAGTATTTTTCGGCGATATCCCGCTGATGACCGATAACGGGACATTCGTTATCAACGGTACCGAGCGCGTCATCGTCAGCCAGTTGCACCGTTCGCCAGGCGTTTTCTACGAGAACGCAAACAACCGCACCTATTTCCTCGGCAAGATTATTCCCTACCGTGGCTCGTGGGTGGAATTCGAGTACGACACCAAGAATCTGCTCTATGTCCGCATAGACCGCAAACGCAAGTTCCTGGGCTCGATTTTCTTGCGCGCGCTGGGCATGAAGTCCAACGAAGAAATTCTGCGCACGTTCTATCAAGTCGAGCGCATCGCGCTGCGTGATGGCGAACTTCACTGGAATATTTCCGAAGGGCTGATGGACCGCAAGCTTTCGAAGGAAATCAAGCACCCGAAGACCGACGAAGTTATTGTCGCGGCGCACAAGCGCATCACCGAAGCTCTTTACAAGGAACTGGTGAAAGCGCGCGTTGGCCACGCCACCGTAACCGTTGCCGATCTCGAAGGCGCATACACCGTCGGTGACCTGGTAAACCGCCAGACCGGCGAAGTTCTGGTGGAAGCCAATCGTCCAATGACGGCCGAACTGTATGCCGCCGTGGCCGAAGCGGGCATCACTGAAGTGGATGTTTTCTTCCCGGAGCGCGACGAAATCGGAACCGTACTGAGCCGTACTCTGGATAAGGACGCCATCCGCTCGCCGCGCGAAGCGCTGATCGAAATCTATCGCAAACTGCGTCCCGGAGATCCACCGACGCTCGAAACCGCGACCGCGCTCTTCAACGGAATGTTTTTCGATCCGCGGAAATATGATTTCAGCCGCGTTGGCCGCTTGAAGTTCAACATCAAGCTTGGCCTGGAAACTCCGCTGGAAACGCGCACGCTTGACGCGACCGACTTCACCGCTTCCATCCGCTACTTGCTGAAGCTGCGCAAGAACATCGGCACGGTGGACGACATCGATCACCTTGGCAATCGCCGCGTTCGCGCAGTGGGCGAGTTGCTCGAAAACCAGTTCCGAATCGGTCTGGTTCGCATGGAGCGCGCCATCAAGGAAAAGATGTCCGTGTATCAGGAAATGTCCACGGCCATGCCGCACGACCTGGTGAACGCGAAGCCGGTAATGGCCGCGATCCGCGAGTTCTTCGGCAGTTCGCAGTTGAGCCAGTTCATGGACCAGACCAACCCGCTTTCCGAAATTACTCACAAGCGGCGTCTTTCCGCGCTGGGTCCAGGCGGACTTTCACGGGAACGCGCGGGATTCGAAGTGCGCGACGTCCATCCAACGCACTACGGACGTATTTGCCCGATTGAAACGCCGGAAGGTCCGAACATCGGTTTGATCAGCTCGCTTTCCAGCTACGCGCGCATCAATGAATTCGGATTTATCGAATCGCCCTACCGCAAGGTAAAGGGCGGGCGCGTGTTGGACTACGTGCAAATTTTGAACGCTGGCGACAGCGAGTTCAAAGTTGGCGACACCGTCGAGCGCGACAAGGTTGAAGGCGTCAACGACGAACTGAAACGCAAGCGCGTCACCTACGAAGCGCATTGCTTCTATCTTTCCGCATGGGAAGAAGACCGCTACGTCGTGGCGCAGGCGAACGTGCCGCTCGAACCAAACGGCAAAATCGTCTCCGAACTGGTGAACTGCCGCCAGGCCGGTAACTTCGTTCTGAAACATCGCGATGAAGTGGACTACATTGACGTTTCGCCCAAGCAGCTCGTCAGCGTCGCTGCCAGTTTGATTCCCTTCCTGGAAAACGACGACGCGAACCGCGCGTTGATGGGTTCTAACATGCAACGCCAGGCCGTTCCGCTCATCCGCGGCGACGCGCCTCTGGTCGGCACCGGCATGGAACGCGTCACCGCTCGCGACTCGGGCGCAGTGGTTCTCTGCCGCCGCGAAGGCATCGTGGATCAAGTGGACTCCGAGCGCATTATCGTTCGCGTGGAATCCGATCACTCCGGCGTGCTCAGCCGCGAAGTTGGCGCGGATATCTACCAGCTCACGAAGTTCAAGCGCTCCAACCAGAACACTTGCATCAACCAGAAACCGCTGGTGCGAGTCGGTGACCGTGTCACGCAAGCGCAAGTTCTTGCTGACGGTCCTTGCACGGACCGCGGCGAACTCGCACTGGGCCGAAACGTCTTGGTCGCGTTCGTACCATGGCGCGGATACAACTTTGAAGACGCTATCCTGGTGAGCGAAAAGCTCGTCAAGGACGACTACTACACTTCGATTCACATTGAAGAATACGAAATCGAGGCTCGCGACACGAAGCTTGGTCCCGAGGAAATTACTCGCGATATTCCCAACATCAGCGAAACGTTCCTCCGCAATTTGGACGAAAGCGGCGTCATCCGCATCGGCGCAACTGTTCGCCCCGGAGACATTCTGGTCGGCAAAGTAACGCCAAAGGGTGAAACCACTCTTACGCCGGAAGAAAAACTGCTGCGCGCCATCTTCGGTGAAAAAGCCGGAGACGTTCGCGACGCTTCGCTCTACTGCCCGCCGGGCATCGAAGGCACTGTGGTGGACGTGAAGATTTTCTGCCGCAAGGGCGCCGAGAAGGACGAGCGGCACCGCGCCATCGAAGCCGAGCAGGTATTCAAACTTGAAAAGAACCTCGCGGACGAAATCCGCATCCTGACGGACGAGCGCTTGAAGCGTCTTTCCGATTTGCTGGGCGAACAGAAACTTGTCGCCGACCTGCACGACGAAAAGACCAACAAGAAACTGCTCACCAAGGGCACGGAGCTGACGCGGGACATTATCGAAAAGATTTCCACGCGCAACCTGAAGCGCTTGCGGTTGAATGACAAGGATCCGCTCCTCATCGAAAAGATCGACGAAATTGAGGAGATGACCTCGCGCCAGATTGACGTGCTGCGCAAGATCACCGAAGAGCGCAAAGACAAACTGAAGAAGGGCGACGAACTTCCTCCGGGCGTAATCAAGCTCGTGAAGTGCTACATCGCCATGAAGCGCAAGCTTTCCGTCGGAGACAAGATGGCAGGGCGCCACGGCAACAAGGGCGTCATCGCCAGAATCGTTCCCGAAGAAGACATGCCTTACATGCCCGATGGCACGCCCGTGGAAATCGTGCTCAACCCGCTCGGCGTTCCTTCCCGTATGAACGTCGGCCAGATTCTGGAAACGCATCTTGGCTGGGCGTCGAAGGAACTCGGACGCGCTCTCGGCCGTCTGCTGGACCGCGATGTGCGAGCCGAACAGGTGCGCAAGTGGCTGAAGGAAGTTTTCGGCGATACGGGCATCTGGCGAAACATGGCTGGTAAATCCGATGACGAAATGCTGGAACTCGCAGACGGCTTCCGCGAAGGAATTCCATTCGCCACACCGGTATTTGACGGCGCGCGCGAAGTGGAAATCCGGCACTTGCTCGAACAAGCCGGACTGCCTTCCGCGGGCAAAATCGAACTCTTTGACGGCATGACCGGCGACTCGTTCGCGCAGAACGTCACCGTCGGTTACATCTACATGCTGAAACTTTCTCACTTGGTCGACGACAAGATTCACGCGCGCTCCATCGGGCCGTACTCGCTCATCACGCAGCAACCGTTGGGCGGCAAGGCGCAATTCGGCGGACAGCGATTCGGCGAAATGGAAGTCTGGGCACTGGAAGCATACGGAGCCGCTCACATTTTGCAGGAATTGTTGACCTGCAAGTCGGACGACGTGTACGGACGCGCGAAAATCTACGAGGCCATCGTCAAAGGCGAGCCGGGCATCGAGCCGGGCGTGCCCGAATCATTCAACGTTTTGGTGCGCGAGTTGCAATCGTTGTGCCTTGACGTTGAACTGATGAAGCGCCAGCAGAAGACGGCGCTTCCGGAAGCCGCCGACTAAAAGTTTTTTTAGTTTTAGCTGTTTCAAGTTTTTTAAATTTTAACGCAGGGGGCGCCGTGAGTTATTGCGGCGTTCCACGCAGCGAAAATCGGGTTTATTGCTCCTCGGGAAACCGGGGATGCCCGGAGGGCCAAGCGCCATCCGGGAGGAGGAATCAACCTTGTATCGTAGCAGCCCTTATGATCGCGCCAGTCTAATTGCAGATTTCGATTCAATTCGCATCAGTCTGGCTAGCCCCGAGCGCATCCGTTCCTGGTCGCACGGGGAAGTAACCAAGCCGGAAACCATCAACTACCGCACGTTCAAACCGGAACGCGACGGCTTGTTCTGTGCCAAAATTTTCGGGCCGGTAACGGACTGGGAATGTTTGTGCGGCAAGTACAAACGCATGAAGCATCGCGGAGTGATCTGCGATAAGTGCGGCGTGGAAGTCACGCTCAGCAAGGTCCGCCGTGAACGTCTGGGCCACATTGAGCTGGCTTCGCCCTGTTCGCACGTGTGGTTCTTCAAGGGATTGCCTTCGCGCATCGGCAACCTGCTGGATATCACCATGCGCGACCTCGAACGCATTCTGTACTTTGAAGGCTACGTGGTCGTGGATGCCGGCGATGTGCCGGGCATCAAGCAACGCGAAATGCTTCCCGAAGAAAAATACCGTGAACTGATCAAGGAATATCCCGGCCAATTCGTCGCCAAGATGGGCGCGGAAGCCATCAAAGAACTTCTGAAAATTGTGGACGTAGAAAAGCTCAGCGACGAGCTGCGCGAAAAAATGAAGAATGACCAGAGCCTGCAGAAGCGAATCAAATTCGCCAAGCGCCTCAAAGTCATCGAAGCTTTCCGCAAGAGCGGCAACAAGCCCGAATGGCTGATTCTGGATGTGATTCCGGTGCTACCGCCGGAATTGCGCCCGCTTGTGCCTCTGGATGGCGGACGCTTCGCCACATCCGACTTAAACGATTTGTATCGCCGCGTCATCAACCGCAACAACCGCTTGAAGAAGCTGATGGAATTGCACGCGCCGGACGTAATCGTCCGCAACGAAAAGCGCATGCTGCAGGAAGCGGTTGACGCGCTGTTCGATAACGGCCGCCGCGGCCGTGTGCTGCGCGGAACAAATAACCGTCCACTGAAGTCGCTTTCCGATACGCTCAAAGGCAAGCAGGGCCGTTTCCGCCAGAACCTGCTCGGCAAGCGCGTGGATTATTCGGGCCGGTCCGTCATCGTCGTTGGCCCGGAACTGAAGCTCCACCAGTGTGGTTTGCCGAAGAAGATGGCGCTCGAACTTTTCAAGCCGTTCATCTATCACCGTCTGGAAGCCAGCGGACACTGCACCACCATCAAGCAAGCGAAGGAAATGGTCGAGCAGCAGGATCCGATCGTGTGGGACATCCTGGAGGAAGTGATCCGCGAACATCCGGTGCTTCTGAACCGCGCGCCGACTCTTCACCGCCTAGGCATTCAGGCATTCGAGCCGGTATTGGTCGAAGGCAAAGCCATCCGCATTCACCCGCTGGTTTGCACGGCGTTCAACGCGGACTTTGACGGCGACCAGATGGCCGTTCACATTCCGCTTTCACCGGAAGCGCAAATCGAAGCGTCGGTGCTGATGCTCGCATCGCGCAACGTTCTTTCTCCGGCAAACGGTCTTCCGCTGGTTGTGCCCACGCAGGACATGATTCTGGGCATCTACTATCTGACCAAGGCAAAGCCGGGCGCCAAAGGCGAAGGCCGCGCGTTCAGCTCCGTGGAAGAAATCATTCTGGCGCTCGAAGCCACTGAAGTGGAATTGCTCACTCCTGTGCGTCTGCGCTATACCGGCGAAGTCATTGATCTCGGCACCGCGTATGACGACCAGGACGTTGTCCACACCGAGGCGATCAAGCTCGAAAAGCAATTCATCAACACAACCGTAGGCCGCGCGATCTTCAACGACTCCCTGCCCACGGGCACGCCGTTCGTCAATGGCTTGCTGAAAAAGAAGGGCGTGCAGCAACTCGTTCACTACGTTTATCTGCGCTACGGAATCGAACGCACCGTCCTCATGCTCGATGAATTGAAAGAACTTGGTTTCCTGTACGCCACCAAGTCCGGCATTTCCATCGGCATTGACGACATGTTGATCCCCGGCGACAAATCGAAACTCGTGGAAGCCGCCGAACGCGAAGTCGTGAAGGTCCAGGAGCAATATCACGACGGCGCCATCACCAACGGCGAGCGATACAACAAAGTCATCGACATCTGGGGCAAAGTGACCGAACGCGTAGCCGATGAAATGTTCAAGGCGCTCGAGCAGCAGGATAAAGAAGGCGTCATCAACCCCATTTACGTTATGGCAGACTCTGGCTCGCGCGGATCGAAGCAGCAGATCCGGCAGCTTTCCGGTATGCGCGGTCTGATGGCCAAGCCCTCGGGCGAAGTTATCGAAACGCCGATTACTTCAAACTTCCGTGAAGGGCTCACCGTGTTGCAATACTTCATTTCCACGCACGGCGCTCGTAAGGGTCTGGCGGACACGGCATTGAAGACCGCCGATTCCGGTTACCTCACCCGCCGTTTGGTGGACGTGGCGCAGGACGTAATCATCTCTGAAATCGACTGCGGCACCACCGACGGAATTTACGTCGAGCCGATTCTCGAGCAGGGCAAGAAAGAAGTTGAGCCGCTGCGCGATCGCGTCGTTGGCCGCGTTTCTCTCGATAAGATCAAGGACTTCGAGGGCAACGTCATTGTCGAGGTTAATCAGGAAATCAGCGAGGAGCTGGCCAGCGCAATTCAGGCGGCCGGCGTCATGCGCGTCAAGATTCGCTCGGTGCTCACTTGCGAATGCCGCCGTGGAGTTTGCGCGCGCTGTTACGGCCGCAACCTTGCCAGCGGACGCACCGTGGAAATGGGCGAAGCGGTGGGCGTTATCGGAGCACAGTCCATCGGCGAGCCCGGCACTCAGCTTACGATGCGCACCTTCCACATCGGCGGAACTGCAAGCCGCGTGGCCGAACAATCGGAACTCGAAGCACGCAGCGCAGGCTTCGCAAAATACGTGGATATCAAACACGTCAGCGGACGCGGCGGCACCACGGTGGTTATGAACCGCGGCGGTCACGTTGTCGTCGTTGACGAAAAGGGCCGCGAGAAAGAACGCCACGAAGTTCCTTACGGCGCGCGCTTGCTCGTACAAGAAGGCCAAACCGTTCAGATGGGCCACAAGATGGCCGAATGGGATCCGTACACCTTCTCGATTCTCACGGAAGTTGGCGGCTCCATTCAGTTCAAAGACTTGCAGCCCGGCATCACCATTGAAGAACAAGTCGACGAAGTCACTGGCTTGGCGCAGAACGTCGTTATGCTTCCGCCGGAAGACGAGAAGCATCAGCCGACGGTCATGGTTCGCGATTCATCAGGCAAGATCCGCAAGAAGTACCTGATGCCTTCGCGAGCCCACTTAATGGTTACCGACGGATTCGACGTGATGCCCGGAGACGTGCTCGCAAAGATTCCTCGCGAATCCACGAAGACCAAGGACATCACCGGAGGCTTGCCGCGTGTCGTCGAGCTATTCGAAACGCGCAAGCCGAAGGATCCCGCCGTCATCAGCGAAATCGACGGCGTGGTGAAGTACGGAGAAATCAGCAAGGGCCTGCGCAAGATCTATGTGGAAAGCGAAGACGGCAGAACGCAGAAGGAATATTCCGTTCCTCGCGGCGTCCACATTCAAGTGCAGGAAGGCGAGCGCGTCAAGGCGGGCGAACCCCTCATTGACGGGCCGCTGAACCCGCACGACTTGCTGGCCGTCCTTGGCGAGCGCTTCACGCAGGCTTATCTGGTGAATGCCATTCAGGAGGTTTACCGCCTGCAGGGCGTTAACATCAATGACAAGCACATCGAAACCATCGTCCGACAGATGATGCGCTGGGTGAAGGTGGAAGACGTCGGCGATACATCCATGCTTCTCGAAGAGCAGGTGGATAAGTTCCGCTTCCGCGAAGAAAACGATCGCGTCATCGCCAATGGTGGACGTCCCGCAACCGGACGCCCGCTGCTGCTCGGCATCACCAAAGCGTCGCTTTCCACCGACTCGTTCATTTCGGCGGCAAGCTTCCAGGAAACCACGCGCGTGCTTACCGAAGCCGCTGTGGCCGGAAAAGTGGACTATCTCCGCGGCCTCAAGGAAAACGTCATCATGGGCCGCCTGATTCCCGCCGGTACGGGCCTCGAATGGTACCGCAACATCCAGTTGCTCACGGAGGTTCCGGAACCGATGCCGCAGGATATGTCCATCACTCCGGATCTTTCGCCGGAAGAAGCGGCAGCTCTGGAATTCCTGCGCAAAGATGCCGATGGCGCCATAGCCGAAGGCTAAAACAGCGCAAACAACTCAGTGCTTTGCAAAACGGCCCGGTTGCCAAATGGCATCCGGGCCGTTTTTCGTATAAATGATTGAAGGTTAAGACCGTCCGAGAAATTCCAATCGTAGGGGCGGGTCTACGAACCGCCCGCCTCCAAAATCCTTCATCACACAGAGTCGAGGTTATTACTTTTTCGTCGTCGCAGCCGGAGTGGCATCCACGCCAAAATCCCAAACAAAATAATTCAGTCCATCGGGCAGATTGACCGTCAACGCATATTCGCCCGGTTCCATCGGCTCTGCAATCGTGTAGCGGTACACTCCCTTTGCAACGTCCCATTTCAGCAGAGCCACGGTTTTGCGCTTCTCTTCTTTTTCCCCGACGATGTTCGTGTTGATAGTCTCCAGCACCCGCAGATCGCCCTTCTGCTGCGCGCGCATTAACTCTACGTCCGGTTCCACTTCGTCCGCCGAAATCCGGTAATAAAATTCCAGCTCTCCGGCAGGCACCCGGACTACAGCGCGCTTCCCTTTTAGTTCCATAAAATGCCGCGTCGGAATCATCGGCACGCCCGTCAGAACCTTTTCCACCTGGCGGCCTTTATCAATTCTTATCTTCGCCATACTTTTCGTAAGCGGCACAACATCCTTGCCCGCCAGCGCGAACATTCCCAATTGCTGCGGCAGAAATGTGCCCGGCGCCACCAGCAAACTCGCGTCCACATCAAGCCGTTCCATCGCGTGTTCGTTCGTGTCGCGGACCTTCACTTTTTCTGCGAATTCTTTCTGCTCTTTAGCCGCATCCGCCTCGGCCTGCGCCGTAGCCTTCCAATCCACAAGCGTTGCCGGAATTTCTTCCCACGCCGAGCGCTCTACGCTGTAGTAGCGCACTGAATCGCCCTGCTTCTCGTAGCTCCGCACAATCTGGAATGTGCCATCCGTAAGACACAGTTTCTTTCCTCGCGGAAGGTACGCCTGCGCGGGCAAATCCTTGTCGCTCTTCTCCTGCTCGGAATCCGGAGGAGCTTTTTGCTGTTGCGGTGGAGGCGTGGCTTGTTGTGTAGATTGTTGCTGCGAGCCTTGCTGTGAATCCTGACGCGCGTAAAGCGCCGCGCCGCCGCTCATCGCAAAAGCAAGCACGAACCAACAGGTAACATGGCGCGCTCGATTGTGTGTTCGCTGTTTCACGATGAAGTTCCCGTGCCGAATAGGATGCCGCTCAACTGCGAATGGTTTTTTCGCGCCGAACGCCCGCGCCTCTCACCATCACCAGCCGAGTATACGGGACTCGTTCAGAATAGCTCCGCGCTGTTTGATGGGCAACATGCAAACCGCCAAAGCCCGACACATGCACACCCGTCGCGTTGGTCATCGCCGGTCAGTATGGTAAATTGCCCGCACAACTCAGCAATGTAATCTTGGAGGTTTACATGAGAAATTCCGTTGGCACCCAACCACGAAGCATCGCTCTCCTGATCGGGATTCTACTGGCGGGCGCACTTGTGGCCGCGTTAACTTCAGGGCCGATGTTCGCTCAAGCGCCAGCCCAATCCGCATCGCAATCGTTCGAGATTGTTCCCGTAGCCAGCGGAGTCTACGCCGCCATCGGCAAAAACGGCGTCTTCGGCAACGGAGCCTTCATCGTCTGCCCGGATGGCGTCGTGGTAGTCGATACGCAGCTCCGTCCAAGCTGGGCGCGTGACTTAATCGCCGAAATCCGTAAAGTGACTGACAAGCCTGTGCGCTACGTCATCAACACGCACTGGCATGGCGACCACACGCTAGGCAATCAAGCGTACGCCGCGGCATTCGGACCAAATGTCGCATTCGTCGCGCAAACCAACACGCGCGAAGATCTAATCGCCCGTGGCGCGCCTCAAATTGAAGCCCAGCGCACGAAAACACTTCCCGACAGCATCGTTGCGCTCGAAAAGCAGCTCGCCGACGGAAAAGACGCCAAGGGCACAGCACTCACCGACGCGACCCGCCAGCAACTACAAGCTCAGCTGGTTGCCCAGCGCGCCCAGTTGGCTGAACTAAGGGAAACAATCATCATGCCGCAGACGATTACCTACGACACCAGCATGGTCATCCACCTGGGCGACCGGGAAATTCATCTGCTCCACTGGGGAAATGCCCACACACGCGGCGACACCGTCATATATCTTCCGAAGGAGCGCGTGGTAATCACCGGTGATCTGCTCACCAACGGCATTCCAGTAATGCGCACCGCATATCCTGTGGAATGGGTGGCAACTCTCGATGCAATCGACAAGCTCGACTGGAACACCGCCATTCCCGGCCACGGAAATGTTCAGCAGGGTAAAACGCAACTGGAAACTCTAATGGCCTACATGAACGATGTCGTCGCTTCCGTGCGAGATTCTGTATCAAAAGGGCAGACGCTTGAGCAGGCCGAAAAATCCATCGATCTTTCCAAATATAAAGCCGCCTTCCCGAATTTCGATTCTGGCGGAAACACTTCAGCGATCGAACGTACCTGGACGGAAGTCACCGGCAAGCCAATGGAATAACTAGTCCCAAGCGGGTATTCGTATCGGCAGGAAATTCCGGACGAAAAAAAAGCGTTCCGAAAGTCTCGGAACGCCGTCAACTCGTCCCCCGTATGCGGGTAGATACTTAACTATGAAATCGCGGGTACAGAACGGTCAGCACCATCAGATCAGAAAGCGTAAAGAGCAGACTCGCCGCCTGTTGTTCCGCGGCTTCGGCCGCGCGGCTCAGGAATCCCAAGTGCCGGCTGCGAGCAAGCTCGCGCAAATCGTACAGACTAATCCCCGTTAATGAGGAAACCTCATGGTCGGTGAAAAGTTTCTGGCTTGATCTGACCTTAACCACTTTCGCTGCTCCGTTCGCTAAACCACTCTACTATTCTGATGCAGTCTCGATAATAATAGCCGCATGAATTCCCTGCAATAGTGCTTCCGTTCTATCGTGGATAGGACTCGCGGCCTAGTCTTCACCTAATTCCTTCACTAACAAGCATTTAGCGCAAGACGCGCGGTTGATCGCACGAATAATCCTTTGCAGGAGTGTGACAAAAATCGGCACCTTCTACACTTTATTGGAAAAACTAATGCACTTGCGGATTTTTACACACGCTCCACCAACGCTTACAGCTGACCACGGATTCAAGTCGAGCGAAGACCTGCAGATAAGGCGCAAAGAATTGCGCGGGAACTGAAGCTAGTTCACGTTTGTTGTCTGCTCGAATGCATGTGCCAGCTGCAGCACTTTCGCCTCGCCAAAGTGCGGACCGAAAATCTGCAAGCCCACCGGCAGTCCTTCCGGAGTAAGTCCACACGGCACGGAAATCCCGGTCACGCCCGAAAGATCGCCCGTAACTGTATATATATCAGCAAGATACATAGCCAGAGGATCGTCCGTCCTTTCACCCAACTTGAAAGCTGGCGCCGGCGAAGTCGGCGTCACAATCAAATCCACTTTCTTAAACGCATCCTCAAAATCCCGCGTGATTAGCGTCCGCACCTGCTGAGCTTTGCGGTAATAAGCGTCGTAGTAGCCCGCGGAAAGAACGTAGGTCCCAAGAATGATCCTCCGCTTCACTTCGTCGCCGAAGCGGTGCCCTCGCGTCGCTCTATACATTCCCATCAGCGTTCCGTCGCCCACATCTCGCGGGCCGTATCGCACGCCGTCATACCGCGCCAGATTCGAGCTCGCCTCGGCCGTCAGCAGAATGTAGTAAACCGCGATGGCGTACTCCGTGTGCGGCAGGTTCAGCTCGACGGTTTTGCATCCAAGTTTTTCTAGCGCGCCGATGCCCGCCTCGATGTTGTGCCTCACCGCCGGATCCATTCCCGGCCCAAAGTATTCGCGCGGAATTCCAATCCGCAGCCCCTCCACCGGCTCGCCCAGCGCAGCCGTGTAATCCGGCACCGGCGCCCGCGCCGAAGTAGCGTCATTCGCGTCGCGCCCCGCGATCACGTTCATCACCTCCGCGGCATCCCGCACGGTAGTTGTGAATGGACCGATCCGGTCAAGCGAAGACGCCAGCGCGATCAATCCATACCGTGACACTCGTCCGTACGTAGGCATCAGAGCCGGAATTCCGCAGAACCCTCCCGGCTGCCGAATCGAGCCGCCCGTATCCGTTCCCAGCGCCGCAACCGCCAATCCCGCCGCCACCGCCGTCGCCGATCCTCCGCTCGATCCACCCGGCACTCGATCAAGCGCGACGGGATTGTGCACCGGCCCATACGCCGAGTTCTCATTCGAGCTGCCCATCGCAAATTCGTCGCAATTCGTTTTGCCGAGCAACACCGCGCCCGCAGATTCCAGCCGCGCTACCGCCGTCGCGTCATACGGCGGCACATAATTTTCCAGAATGCGCGAGCCGCAAGTGGTCGTCACTCCGCGCGTGCTGATTACGTCCTTGATCGCCACGGGGACGCCGGCCAGCGCGGGCAATTCCGCGCCGCTCGCTACCATCGCGTCCACCCGCGCAGCCTGAGCCATTGCCCGCTCCGGCGAAAGCGCCAGAAACGCGTTCAACTTCGGATTCTCACGAGCAATGCGCGAAAGATATTCCTCCGCCAATTCACACGCCGAAACGCGCTTGGCCAGCAGCGCCTCGCGGATCGAGCCAATCGTCCAGCGCTCGCCATTCGCCGAATTGGAAGATGTAGTCATCAGTTCATCGAATCATTTCGTAGGCACCGCCTTTAGGCGGTCCGCCTCGCAACCACAACTATCGGTCAATCACCTTAGGCACACGAAAATACGGCGCAGCCGCATCTGGCGCTCGTTCCAAAACCTCGCGCGAAATATCGCACGGAACCACAACGTCATCCCGAAACGTAGGATTCGGATCGCCCGCCGCTTTTGCATCGCCGGTAACATTCGCACCACCCGCCGTATCCGCCAGAACCTGCGTCATAGGCTCCACGTTCGAAGTATCCACCGCATTCAGCTTCGCGATGTAATCCAATATCGAATCAATCTGCTCCCGATATTTCGCAACCTCCGACTCGCCCAACTCCAAATGAGCCAGCTCCGCCACGCGCAACACTTCTTCACGGCTGATTTTCATTTGCTACTCCACAAATTAAAGGACCCAGAAGAACGCTAAGAATAGCACACGGACACCCCACCTTCCGGCGTAGGGGATTGTCGAATGGAAACGTCAGGTACAGTTGTTTTCGTGCCCAGAAGGCAATCGACTGCAATTACTTTTAGTCATGTTTGAGCCAAAAGATTGGCTGCCGAAATCCGTTCTGGCCCTTCGCCATTACTCGAAACGCCAGTTTCTCTCCGATTCGATTGCGGGCGTCACCGTCGGACTGGTTGCTTTGCCATTGGCCATGGCGTTCGCCATCGCTTCGGGCATGTCACCGCAATCGGGAATTTATTGCGCGGTCGTAGCTGGCTTCCTGATTTCCGCGCTGGGCGGATCGTCCACGCAATTTGGCGGCCCTACAGGCGCTTTCGTCGTGGTTGTATTCGGTATCGTCGCTCGCTACGGAGTAGATGGCCTTTACATGTGCACGCTTCTGGCAGGCGTGATTCTAGTAGTGCTTGGCGTTACAGGACTTGGCACAGCTGTAAAATTCATCCCTCGCTCCGTCGTAGTCGGATTCACGAACGGAATCGCCGTCATCATTGCCAGCACACAGATCAAAGATTTCTTTGGCCTGAAAGTGGATAAAGTGCCGGGCGAATATTTGGCAAGATTGGAAACACTCGCAAGCAATTTCCGCACCATATCATCTCAGGAAACCGGCCTCGCTTGCCTGGCGCTGCTCATCATCATTGTCTTCGCCCGGTATTTCAAACGCGTCCCCGGATACATCGTCGCCCTTTTTGTCGGCACCGCGCTAGTCTGGATTCTCAAGTTGCCCGTAGAAACTATCGGTACACGCTTCGGCGGAATTCCTTCGGGACTGCCTACGTTGCACATTCCGCAATTTCACGCGGATATGATCCGCCCGCTCTTCGCCCCCGCGATGACGGTCGCCATGCTCGGCGCCATCGAATCACTTATGTCCGCCGTCGTTTCCGATCGCATGAGCGGAGACAAGCACAATCCGAGCGTCGAATTGGTAGCCCAGGGCGTTGCGAATATTTTCTCACCGCTATTTGGAGGCTTGCCCGCGACCGGCGCAATCGCGCGCACCGCCGCCAACATTCGTTCCGGAGCGCGAACTCCCCCGTCGCAGGAATGATCCATGCGCTCACGTTGCTCGCCATCCTGCTTTTCGCTGCTCCTTTGGCCCGTTTTATTCCGCTTTCCGTTCTGTCCGCCATATTATTCGTGGTTGCGTACAACATGGGCGAGTGGCACGAAATTCCCGAACTCTTAAAGCTAACGCCTCTGGAAATCGGAACCTGGCTGATCACCTTCGCGCTAACGGTTTTCGCTGATCTCACTGTCGCAGTCGAAGCCGGAATGATTCTCGCCGCGCTGGTGTTCATCCGTAAAGTTACGGCGACTACCAAAGTTTCGCGGGTAACTTCTGAATATATTGAACACGGCCGCGCTCACAGCCTGCAGGACAAAGTGATTCCACCCTATGTCACAGTATTCCGAATACACGGCCCATTTCTATTCGGCGCCGCCGATAAACTCGACAAGGTCGTGCACTAGCTTCCTAATTTGCCGCCGGTCATCATTCTCCGCCTGCGAAACATGACCGCCATTGACGCGACGAGCCTTCAGGCCCTTGAGAATTTCGCGGATCAAGTGCACAGCTCCGGCCGGGGATTAATTCTCTGCGGCGCTCCCGAGCAACCCTCTCGACTCATGCAACAGGCGGAATTTGAAGAACACGTCGGCCGTGAAAACATTTGCAAGAACGTCGCCGAGGCGCTCGCCCGCGCAGGTGAAGTTTACAAAGAGGTTTCCTCAGTTCACGTTGAGGTCCGAAGGTTCAAGCCAGTCGAAACCTAAAAACAGCGATGTCTAGTCGCAATGAATCGGCCTATTCCACGGAATCAAGATTGAATTGTTTCACTACGGCGGGCAAACTTCGTAGAAATGTAATCATCCACCAGCGCCTGAAACGCGCGCGAAAGCTCATCGTAATTCCCCTGAAGCGTGGTGAATTTCTGCCCGTCAATATAGACAGGGCAGCGCGGCTCTTCACCCGTACCGGGCAAACTGATTCCGATATTCGCGGCCTTTGATTCACCGGGCCCGTTCACGATGCAGCCCATCACGGCCAATTTCATTTCCTCGACGCCCTCGTATTGCTTCTTCCACGTCGGCATCTGCTTGCGGATGTATCCCTGAATATTTTCCGCAAGCTCCTGAAAAGTTTCGCTCGTCGTGCGCCCGCATCCCGGACACGCAGTAACGCTCGGCGCGAAACTCCGCAGTCCCAGCGCCTGCAACAATTCGCACGCCGCATAAACTTCTTCGCGGCGATCACCGCCCGGCTTTGGTGTCAGTGAAACGCGAATCGTGTCACCGATTCCCTCGTGCAGCAAAACTCCCATCGCCGCTGAAGACCACACCGACCCCTTCAATCCCATTCCCGCTTCCGTCAGTCCGAGATGCAGCGGCTGTTCGGTTTTCGCAGAAAGATCCCGGTAAATTGTTATCAGGTCCAGCGGCCGCGAAGTCTTGCACGAAATAATAATTTGATTGTTCCGCAGTCCACACTGCAATGCCAGCTCCGTGGATTCCACCGCCGAAATCACCATGCATTCATTGATAATTTCTTCCGACGTGAATCCCAAATCGCCGTCGGTGTTTTCCTGCATCTTGCGCATCACCAGCTCTTGATTCAGCGAGCCGCCATTCACTCCGATGCGCACCGGCTTTCCGTGATCCCGCGCGATATTGCAAATCGTGGAAAATTGTTCATCGCGCCGCTTCCCCGCACCAACATTGCCCGGATTAATCCGGTACTTATCCAGTGCGTCCGCGCACTTCGGATATTGCTTCAGCAAAACGTGCCCGTTGTAATGAAAATCGCCAATGATCGGCGCCGTGCAACCGGCATCCAACAGCCGTTGCTTAATTTCGGGCACCGCCGCCGCCGCTTCCGGCACATTCACGGTAATTCGCACCAACTCCGACCCGGCCTGCGCCAATTCCAAACATTGCTGAAATGTCGAATCCGCGTCCGCCGTATCCGTATTTGTCATGGACTGCACCACAACCGGCGCGCCCCCGCCGACCATAATGCGTCCCACCTTCACTCCGTAAGTTTTCTTGCGTGGAATATTCGAGACATGCGCAACAAAACTCGGCACCGCCGCTGGGATACCAGCACCGTTGCCGGCCGCCGCACCCGTCTCCGATATGCGCACAAGTGGTGTTCCGTATTTCATCTTCTCTGCCATTGGGAATCTCTATTATATCGCGGAAGGGCAAAGCATGCTGGGAATCAAGGCATTTTCGGCGCACGAGAGCACACTAATACTAACCAGACCCAGCGCGTTCAGCGCCGGGTCTGGAATTGAAATTCCGCTCCAAACTTCAGGAAACTAGAAGTCAATATTAATTACATCTGCGACGCGCCAGTTTCGCTGATCGACCAGCACGATGTGCCCACCAAGCACGTAGTAGTGAAAGTGCGGCGGAGGCGGCGGCAATTCACCGTAAAGATCCACGGGCACCGGGTGCAGTCTGTGTCGCCAGCCCGTATCCAGTACGAACCCTACCTGCAAGCGCGGTTCCCAATCCGCAGGCAAACGGTCTTCCACGCGGAAGCCGATCAACGGATGCTCTCGATGACCGCCCCACCATCCACGCACTACTTCCCGTTCGTGGTCGTCGAATACCGGATGGTCCTTATCCCAATGATGCTCGTGACGCTCTTGCGCAAATGCCGGTCCGCTAACACATATAACAAATGCGGCTGAAAGCAATGCTGCCAGCCAACGTGATTTCATGATCGCTCCTCTCTAAATTTCTGTTAGGCGGGGCCGCACCTGCCCGCTCCGAACACGCACAACCCGGCGAGCGGGTACTAACCCTCCGAAATTGTGATGCTCGGGTACCCCGGATGGTCTCGTTTTGCAGGGCGGAGGATTTGCGCAATCCTTGGCAACCGCGCCGAGTTTATGGCGCGCTCGAGCACAAACAAAAACCGGACCCGGCACGTTCAGCTGCCGGGTCCGGTCGTGTTCCAAAACAATTCCTCTTGCCGAATTACAATTCGATGTGAATCACATCCGCAACCCGCCAGTTGCGCCGGTCCACCAACACAACATGACCACCGATAACGTAATAGATAAAGTGCGGCGGCGGAGGTGGCAATCGGCGGTAGAGCTCAATCGGCACTGAATGTGCTCGGCGGCGCCAGTCGTTATCCAGCACAAATCCTATCTGCAGACGCGGTTCCCAATCCCGCGGAAGCCTGTCCTCAACGCGGAATCCGATGATCGGCCGTTCGTGACGTTCGCCCCACCACCCAGTGACCACTCCGCGCTCGTGGTCGTCGAACCTCGGATGTTCCCGGTCCCATTGATGTTCATGGTGCTCGTCTCGGTCGTGACGGTCTTGCGCTAGAGCGGATCCTCCCACAAACATCAAAAACGCAGCGGCGACAATCGTAGCTACGATCCTACGTGGATTCATATTTTCTCCTTGATTATTTGATTCACTCAGACCTGGCATTCTTTGCTTCATAGACGTGGAACCATTCGTCGAACGATTCAGTTCCACTTTGTTTCTTATCCATTGTGATGCTCTGGCCGCATACATGGATTCGCATCCGATTCTGTGGCGGAGCGCTGGAGACGTGGTAGATGCTGTCCGCAGTCAATCAGAGTAGAAGGACGCGTTCAATTGCTCCTCTTGAATGTGTCTGCAGGATTGCCGATAAATAGCCCGCAGGGTTCCCTCGTCAAGCTCTGCATGATTGGGAATAGTTAGCGTTTGCCGTTCACCGCTCGGGCCCACGCGGCGTAATTTAATGTGGCTTCCTCAGCGAGATTCTTCGATAAATCCAAATGAAACAAGAATGGCGATTACATCTCGGACGGAGAGGACTTTAAGCCGGGGCATAGGACGCCGCTTCGATTTCAATGCTGGCGAGGATCGATGGCTTTTCAGCCAAACCACACGTCGCGGGATGTTCTCCTTCAAGTTGAAGCGCGATTGCCTCCCTTAGATTGCTGGCGAGTTTATCCAGAGTCTTGCCTTGAGTCGCCACAGGCAGATCTAGGCACTCCGCAACAAAGTGTGTTTCACCCTTGTAAGTGTGCACTTGAATGATTTTCTTCATACGTTCACGTTAGCGGTCTGACGGCAAAAACCAAAAATAAAACGCTCGAGGCTTTCCTAGTGATCGCCAGGTTGTCTTTTTTTCCTCAAACTCCCGCCACGATCCCTTTCAACCCGAGCTGCTCGGCCACATCTCGCATTGCTTCAATACAAAATGAAATATGCTCGGGTAGCGGCACGCCCAATTCTTCCGCGCCGCGCCGCACATCATCGCGGCTTACCCCGCGTGCAAACGCTTTATCCTTCATCTTCCGCACAACGGACTCGGTCTCAACTTCAAATATGCTTTTCCCCGGCTTCACCAGCGAACACGCCGTAAGAAATCCCGCCAGCTCATCGCAGGCAAACAGTGTCTTGTCCAGCGGCGTTTCTCTTTTCACACCCGTGTAGTCGGCATGCGCCAGAATCGCGTGGACCATTTCTTCAGGATATCCCCGCTCGCGCAATATCTTCGATCCCTCAAACGGATGTTCCGCATCGGCGCGGTGAGCATCGTTCGGCCAGCGCTCGTAATCGAAGTCGTGCAGCAGCGCCGTCGTCCCCCAGAGTTCCTCATCAGCGCCAACCTTCCGCGCATATGCCCGCACGCACGCCTCGACGGCCAGCGCGTGTTTTCTTAAACTCTCATTCTGCGTGTACTCGCAAAGCAAGTCCCAGGCAGCATCACGACTCGTGCCCATCGTCTCTCCCAAAATAAGAATCGTCCCCGGAAACCGGCCCATTACGGTATCCGAATCACTGAAAACATACATTACCGCAGTTTTCGGCTTTTCTAGGCACTTCTTGGGGTTTCACAGGGCATTAAAAACCGGCCATTAGTAGAAATCGTCAAAATGTGCAAAAAAGGACTTGACACAGAATCCCGTTGCCTCCACAATGCCGTCGCGCCTGTTTCTGTCTCCCCCTCTTAAGGGAAGTTCCTCCCTCCGCAAGCCAGAAGAATCTGCGAGGCAACAGTGTTGGAAAATACTGTCAATAAGGGCTCCCATGAGCTCGATCGTGAAGTAACTCGCTGCAAGACGTGCGGCTTGGTGCAGTATCGCACCAAGAACGACGTTTGCCGGCGTTGCCTACACTTGCTGCCGCCCAAGGTGGAATTTCTAATTCCTCCTCCGGCGCCCCAGGAATTGCCGGGCGATGAACGACAACTTTTCGAGAAGTGGCCGAACCGCGAGACCGTTGAAAACATCGGGCAGCGTATTCGCCAGCTTCGCGAATCGCGGGGTATGACGCAGAGCCAGCTACAGGCCCGCTCGCGCGTCTCGCGCTCCTATCTTTCCCGTATTGAAAGCGGACAAATGACGCCCAGCCTCGGAACGCTCGAAAAAATTTCCGAAGCGCTGGGAGTCGGCTTGAATCGCTTCTTCGTTCCGGAATCCAACGGCGAAGCGCTTCTTGAAGACGCTTTCATTCAAGGTCTGCGGCCGTTCCTGCGTCAGCTTGATTGGGAACAGTGGCAGTCCATTCTGAAGCGTTTGGCCGCGATCAGCGACCACGTCGGCTCGGCGGTTCCCAGCCCGAATATGGCCGGAATCCGCACGATGCCGCAGCCCGCTCGCATGGCAGCTCCACCAATGACGAGACGCCCTACTCCTAGCGTCGCGGTTGGTCAACGCTAAGCCCAGCGGCGCTGTAAGCAGGCAAGTTAGCGAAACGCAAAGGCGGCACGCCTCGCCCGTCCGATGTACTCGGATGGTGAGACGCGCCGCCTTTATTTCTTAGGAATTACATATCTAACTCTCTGCCACAGCTGGCTGAGATGTGAACCAGTAAAGTAGGGGCGGCGTCCTTACAAAAGGCGGCCCAGACATGCAGAGATCTCGCGGGAATTACATACCTAACTCCTTCCCAGTGCCGATTTGAATAGCAAACTCTCGATTGGAGGTGGGCGTCTACCTAGGAGGGCTTCAGACGTGAAGAGATTTGACGATGTACCTGGAAGCCGTAGGAAGTTATTTCTCGCGGTGACCGGATCGGTGGGCTTCGCCGTTGCGTGCACGTGTGGTCTGCTGGGAGCAATTCCAAGCCGCGTTCAGTCGCAGGGTAAGAACGCAGCCACTGTTGCGCCTGTGTACGAATTCGAGGCCGCATCGATTAAGCCGAACAAGTCTGGCCTCACTAGTTTCGCGCCTGGATACACGGTCGACGGATACAGGGCGGAGTGCGTCCACGTGGGATCGCTGATTCGAGAGGCATATGGCGTCCAAGACTATGGGCTTTCAGGAGTACCAGACTGGCTCCGCACTGAATGCTACGATGTTGAAGCGAAGATGGAAGCATCGGTCGCCGATGCGTTGAGCAAGCTTTCCCCGGACCAGCTCAAATTAGCTCGACAGCAAATGCTTCAGGCACTCTTGGTGGAACGCCTCAATCTGAAGATTCATCGGGAGACCAAAGAGATGCCAGTGTATTTTCTGGTCATCGGGAAAAATGGCTCGAAACTCCATGACTCAAAGCCCGGCGACACACACACGTTTCCCGGCCCTGATGGCGGCGCGGTGCGAGGCCACATTCAAATAGGCCGCGGAAATGGAGGCGGCCAAAAGGCCCGGGCTTTTTCGACCTCAATGAAGATTCTGGAAGAATGGCTGTCTATAGAACTGACTCGATCCGTGCTGGATAGGACAGGGCTGACGGGCGCATATGATTTCACGCTCGAGTGGATGCCAGATACCGGCCCAACCCCGACGCCTGACGCGGCAAACGCCGACAGTCTTCCCGGAATCCCGGGAGCTTCAATCTGCACTGCTCTTCAACAGCAGCTTGGCCTGAAATTAGAGTCTGGGAAAAACCCATTGAAATCATCGTGATTGATCACGTTGAGAGGCCTTCGGGAAATTAACAGCGGGCGGGCCCGAGAAATAATTAAACTCGGATCGGCTCGCTTCCAGACTTACTGCGCTTCACTTCTCCCCATCCGCGCCAAATCAATCTTCGTCCCGTCGCCAATTCCACGCTTCAACGACACAATCAGAATTGCTGGCCCGCTCTGCGAAATATAAGCAATTTCGCCTGTCTCAATGTGTACCGTCGTACCCTTCACTTTCAACTCTGAAGGCCCCGGCCCCTCGCGCTGAAAATCCTTATCCAGCCGGCCGCGATACCAGTCGTCCACTTTCTCGATCGAATCCGCGGTCGTATAGTTCGCCCCGCTCACGCCAGATTGCGTGCCGTTCGCCGACGTAATCTCCACGCCGCCAGCTTTGCCTTGCGTTGACGCGCCCGGATACACGGGCAACCCAGTGTCGGCCGTTTCGCCGGCGTGAATTGTCATCCCCCCCGGCACCTTGATCTCCACACCTTTGCCATTGCTCCCCACGCTCAGATTCGTTCCGCGTAGCGAGTGCAAAATCATCAACCCCGCGAACATCATGCACACAAATAAAATCCCGATTCCCGCCAGAATCCACAACATCACATTTTGTCGCGGCGGCGGAATCGGCTGTTGTCCCATTCCTGGGTTGTTACCCGGAAGTGGATTTGGTGGCGTGGACATAACTATCTCCTGCGAATCAGTCTAACAGTAGATACGAGAAAGGCTGCCCGGAAGTTCCCCAGATAACGCGCATCTACCATTGCCTCTAGGAGGTACCTGGAATATTCTACGCCCACATCAATGAATGCTGGTTTCAAGGGAGAACGATAATGAAGCGCTATCTGTCTGCTTTGCCAATTTGCCTGCTCGCGTTAATTTTCGTCGCCGCGTTTCAACCGCAATTCGAGAATGCCGCGCGCGCCCAAGCGCAAGTACAGACGCAATCGCAGCCAACCACCTACGACGCGCAATTCTTCAAAGGCATGCGCTGGCGCAACATCGGCCCGAACCGCGGCGGCCGCTCCATCGCATCAACGGGAGTTGTCGGTCGTCCGAACGAATATTATTTCGGCGCAACGGGCGGCGGACTCTGGAAAACGACCGACGGTGGCGACACCTGGAACCCGGTAACTGACGGCCAGCTACACAGTTCGTCCGTCGGGGCGGTTGCGGTTTCAGAATCAAATCCCGACGTCGTTTACATTGGCATGGGCGAAGCCTGCTTGCGCGGCAACATCATGCAGGGCGACGGCGTTTACAAATCCATTGATGCCGGGAAAACCTGGCAGCACGTCGGTCTGGAAAATACGCAAATCATCTCTCGCATTCGCATCAGCCCCACAAATCCTGACATTGTTTACGTAGCTGCGCTCGGACATCCCTCAGCTTCCAACGATGATCGCGGAGTTTTCAAAACAGAAGACGGCGGCAAAACCTGGAAGAAAATTCTTTTCCGTGACAATAAAACCGGCGCAATCGATCTCGCCATGAATCGCAATAATCCGAAAGTTCTCTACGCCGCAATGTGGGAAGCGTATCGCGTCTCCTGGCAAGCCTCCAGCGGAGGCCCCGGCAGCGGACTTTTCAAATCAGTAGACGGCGGCGAAAACTGGACGGAGTTAACTAGAAATCCCGGCATGCCGAAAGGAATTATTGGCCGCATCGGCGTCGCCGTTGCGGACACGGATTCCAGCCGCGTCTACGCGCTCGTCGAAGCGGATGATGGCGGCGTGTACCGCTCCGATGACGGCGGACAATCCTGGACCAAATCAAACGAAGACCGCAAACTGCGCCAGCGCGCCTTCTACTACACACACATTTTCTCCGACCCGCAAAATGCCGACACCGTTTACGCGCTCAATACGGGATTCTACAAATCCACCGACGGCGGTAAAACATTCAACATCACTCTCCGTCCGCAGCATGGAGACAATCACGACCTGTGGATTGATCCCACAAATCCAAAACGCATGATCGAAAGTAACGATGGCGGCGGAAACGTTTCCACTAATGGCGGACAAACTTTTACTCGCGAAGAATTTCCCACCGCGCAGCTCTATCACGTCGCCACAACACATGAATTCCCGTACCAAGTTTGCGGCGCGCAACAGGACAACAGTACCGTCTGCGTGCAAAGCACGGGCGGCGGTCGTGGCGGAGGCGGCGGTTCGTTCGCCGCAATTTACGCGGTAGGCGGAGGCGAAAGCGGCTACATCGCGCCAAGTCCCAAAGACCCGAACATTTTCTACGCCGGAAGTCAGGGCGCGCTGCTCACCAGATACGATCGCCGCACCGGAATGTCTCGCGACATCGAAGTCTACCCGCGATTTTTCTCCGGCGAAGCGGCTGCCACTCTTCCCGATCGCTGGCAATGGACGTTCCCCATCGTCTTTTCACCATTCGATGCGAACACTCTCTACACCTCATCGCAATTTCTTTACAAAACAACGAACGACGGCCAGAGCTGGCAGAAAATCAGCGGCGATCTGACAAAACACGACCCGAAAACTCTCGGCGATTCCGGCGGCCCGATCACGCACGATCAGAACGGTCCGGAAATCTTCGGCACAATTTTCGCGATTGCTCCTTCACACAAAGAACCAAACACAATGTGGACAGGTTCCGACGACGGCCTCGTTTACATCACCCGCGACGCCGGAAAAACCTGGACGAACATCACGCCGCCGGAAATGCCGAATCTAATCCGCGTGAGCTTGATCGAAGCATCTCCAAATAAAGCGGGCACAGCGTACGTCGCCGCGAAGAATTATCTGCAGGACGACCGCGCGCCGTATCTCTACAAGACCGACGATTACGGCAAAACCTGGAAAACAATCGTAAATGGAATTCGCAAAGACGATTACGTCCACGCAGTTCGCGAAGACACCAAACGCCCGGGCATGCTCTACGCCGGAACCGAGCATGGCATCTACATTTCATTTGACGACGGCGCAAACTGGCAATCACTCTCGCTCAATCTGCCCGATACGCAAGTCTCGGACATCATGGTGCAGGATCACGATCTCGTAATCGCCACGCACGGTCGCTCGTTTTATGTGCTCGATAACATTTCTCCGCTGCGCCAACTCACCTCGCAAGTTGCGGCCACGACCGCGCTGCATCTCTACGCGCCCGAAAATCCAATTCGCCGCGTACAACCACTCTCGATCGATTATTTTCTGAAAACTAAAGCCGACAAAGTCACCATCGAACTTCTCGATGCAAAAGGTGGCGTAATTCGCACATACTCCGGTCCGCCGCCGGAACGAAACGCCGCGCAAGCATCCGACACTTCTGAAGACGAAGGATTCCGCGCGCCGCAAGCGCGCGTCGGACTTGATGCTGGTCTGAATCGCTTCACATGGAATTTGCGTTATCCCGGCGCGATCACATTTCCCGGAATGGTTTTGTGGAGCGCAAGCGTGAACGAAGGGCCGCTCGCGGTTCCGGGCGCATATCAAGTTCGCGTGACGGCAAACGGCACAACGCAATTGCAATCATTCCACATCACAGAAGATCCGCGCATCACAGTCAGTCAACCGGATCTCCAAGCGAGCTTTGATCTCTCCAAAAAAGTCCTCGATAGAGTCGGCGATGCAAATCAAGCCGTGATTGACGTACGCAAGCTACGCGATCAAATTAACGACCGCCTGAAGAAGACAGATGCCGCGCAAATTCATTCCGCCGGCGATGCGCTGCGTGCGAAACTTACGGAAGTGGAAGAAGCCGTCTACCAGGTGCGCAATCGCAGCGGACAGGATCCGCTGAATTTTCCAATCAAGCTGAACAATAAAATCGGACATTTGCTGGAAGTGATCGAAGGTGGCCAGGACGCAAAACCAACCGACCAAACTTACGCCGCCTTCAAAGAACTTTCCCCAGAATTAGATGTGCAACTCGCAAAACTTAAATCAGCATTGACGACCGACTTGCCAGCATTCAACGCACAACTCACAACGGCAAATCTGCAACCCATAACGCTGGAGGCCGCCGCAAGTAAGTAAAAATCGTTTTTATTGCGGCGTGTGAACAGGCGCATTCGCGCGCATCAGTTTGAGTTGCGCGGTTCCCATGATGGCGTGCAGCGTCACCGCATAATTGGTGTCGCCTCGCTTGCACGTATACGAGATCGCGCCCCGATCGAGTGGAAATGGAAACGCTTTGTCGCCAAGGACCGCCTGATTCTGGCCCGCATCCAGGCGTATGAACTCAGCGCCAAGATTTTGGTGATACCAGTCGTCCACTTTCTCGACGGAATCCTTTGAAGAATAGATGGCCTGAGTTATGGATTGTGTCCCGTTTTTCGGAGTGGGAATGGTCATCTCCATCCCCGTCGCGTGGGCAATATCTGCGCCGGGATAAATAGGAAGGCCAACATCCTGCGCTTTTCCGGCGTGCATGGTCATGCCACCAATCTTCATGTCAACTTCGCCGTTAGGGCCCACATGAAAGTTCTTCATGATTGAACGAAATGCCAGAGCTCCAACGAGAACAAGCAGCATGATCGCCACGCCGCAGCCGCTCAGAATCCAAACCAGAATATTTTGATTTTTCTTTGGAGGAGGACCTCCTGGCGCCTCGGGTGAAATTCTCGGAAGCGGAGTTGGTGGCGTGGCCATGGAGGTTTTCCTTAACTCCTTCCAATCTTCGAGACCGAACCTACTCGGCTTCTAGAAGAAGCGAACTTTTACGTCTTTGCGCTTCTCAAGATGAACCGTGTCAATAAATCGAACCTGGCGGGAATCAAGAGTAAGAATCAGCGAGTGCGTGCGGATTCCTTCGCCGAAAAATCGCACGCCGCGCAGCAAATTTCCGTCGGTTACGCCGGTGGCGGCGAAAATAATTTGACGGCCAGGCGCCAGATCTCCCTGGTCGTAAATCCGTTTCGGATCTTTCACGCCCATTTGCGCGAGGCGCTCTTCATCTTCTGGTTTTGCAATCACCAACCGCGCGAGAATCTGTCCATTCAAACAGCGCAGCGCCGCAGCCGTTAATACTCCTTCAGGTGCTCCGCCTGTACCCATAACCGCGTGAACTCCAGTGCCGACAACGGCAGCGGAAATTCCCGCGGAAAGATCGCCATCGCCAATCAAGCGGATGCGCGCGCCGGTGGCGCGAATATCGTTGATCAACTTTTCATGCCGTGGCCGATCTAAGACAATCACGACAAGATCCTCGACGTCGCGATCGAGACGCCGCGCGATAGCGTGAAGATTATCTTCGACCGGCGCATCGAGTTCCACGGCGCCTTTGCACGAAGGGCCGACAATAATTTTTTCCATGTACAAATCCGGCGCGTGCAGCAATCCGCCGCGTTCGCTCGCGGCAAGTGTGGCGATGGAATTCGGCTCGCCCGTTGCGCAAAGATTTGTGCCTTCCAGGGGATCCACGGCGATATCCACGGCGGGATATGGGCGAGATTTATCGCGCTGCGCCGCACCAACTTTTTCGCCGATGTAGAGCATCGGCGCTTCGTCGCGTTCGCCTTCACCGATTACGATGGTTCCGTCCATTCCGACGGTGTCCATCGTGGCGCGCATGGCTTTTACGGCTTCATCGTCGGCTTTGTGACGGTCGCCCAAACCCATCGTGCGAGCGGATGCGATCGCGGCCTGCTCAACCACGCGCAAAAACTCGAGGCTTAATTGCGATTCCATTGAATCTCCCGTTCCGTTTTTCTTCTGCCGCTTCTCGTTAAACTCGAAGCACACAGGCTGAAGCCTGTGTTACAAAGCCACTTTGAGCGCCGCTCATCATAGCCTAACGCGTTCATGCTACCAATGCTCGAAGGCAGCGTTGTTAAATCGCCACGACAACTTCAATCGCTACCGCAACTTCTGAATCGTTGCGTTCACTAGATACGGACTATCGAATTCGGTGCGGTCGCCGGCTTTTTTTCCTGGCACGGGAAACAATCGCGCGGTCAGCGGCTTTTTCCATTTGAATGCCAGCGAAGCAACGTCGCCAATTATTTTCGCGAGTTGATCTTCGGTTGTGTCGCCCGGAAGCGGAGCGGTATCAATGCCCGTGCCGCAAACGGCGGAATACGCGAGCAATGAGTCGAGCGTCAGGCGGCCTTCGCTCCAACGCTGAGCTAATCCTTTATCTTCAAGAACAGGCATCATCAAGCCGTTGTATCCAACGCGCAGCGCGGGTGCATCCTTCAACGCGCTGGTGATGAGCGCAGCGGCAGTCATCGTGCCAGGAGATCCCATAGGACTGCCGGTGAGTTTTTCGATCGCCGCGCCGATGGAAACATCCTGCAGCGGCGCGGTGGAAGCATCCAGGCCGAGATATTCCCAACCTGTTTTTCGTGCGACTTGTACAGCTAATTGCTGAATGCCGGGCAAATCTCTTCGCAGAATAGAGGCCAATCTCTCGCGCGCGTCGTCGAAGTTTCCATGCGCGGCAGAAAACGCTTCGTCCACGAATCCGGCGCCTTGCAGAGCGATGGCAATCTGCTTGTTGGGAATAATTGAGTAGCTGGCAGGAAAGAATGGAGAGTGTTCTGGAACCATTGCGGCGGCGGCAAAACCGAAGTTTCCTTGTCCATTCTTGGTATGTGCTTCCAGATACTTGATGACAAATGCGGCTTCGCGAATCGCGGGCCAGTGAACTCCATTTTCATCCGCTACGATCACGCATCCATCGAGCGATGGATGCGCTGCCAGAACTTCAGCGAAAGTCTCGACCCATTTGTGATCCACGTCATGCAGAAACGCAGGGCCAATCGCCGAGATTATGTTTTCCTTTTCGATTGCAGCGGCATACTTATTGAAAAACTCAATCGCTTCCTTCTGGGTCATGTTGCGGACGAGTGTTTGAAATGGCGGAGTACTGATGCGGATTGTCTGAACCGTGTAGCCCGCCTGCTCGAACGATGCTTTCGCGGTCTTGAGCGTGACGACCGCGTCGTGAAGCGTTGAATCCAGATATGCGGGAGAAATATCCGCGAAGACGGTGATCGCGCGAATGACGGGTTTGTCGGCTGCGCGTACGGCTGGAACAAAAGTGCACGCAACGAGTGCGATCAGCGCGGCGCACAATTTCATTGCGCGGGCGCAAAAGTGAGCGCAGGCGTCGCCGTGAACGCGAGCGCGGAGTCGCGCTCGGCGTGATTGTGAAATTAAATTTTTCGTCATACGATTCACGTGTATGCCGGAATGCCGGTGATGCGTTCGCCGATGATCAGGCGGTGGATGTCGTGCGTGCCCTCGTAGGTGTACACGGATTCGAGGTTGTTCATGTGGCGCATGATGCAGTAGTCGTCCACGATGCCGTTTGCGCCCAGAATTTCGCGCGCTTTGCGTGAAGTTTCCAGCGCCATCCAAACATTATTCATTTTCAGCATCGAGACGTGTGTGAAATCCACTTTGCCGGAATCTTTACGGCGTCCGACGTGCAGCGCCAGAAGCTGCGCTTTGCTGATTTCCGTGATCATGAAAACCAGTTTATCCTGCACCAACTGGTGCGACGCGATTGGTTTATTCGCGAATTGTTTGCGCGTCTTCGCGTATTGCAAGGCCGTGTCATAACACGCCATGGCGGCGCCGATGGCTCCCCATCCAATGCCGTAGCGCGCGGCGGTCAGGCAACTCAGTGGACCGCGCAAACCTTCGACGCCGGGCAGCACATTTTCCGCGGGAATTTCGCAATCCGTCATTGCGAGTCCCGAAGTGATGGAAGCGCGCAGGGAAAGTTTCCCGTGAACGTCCCAGGCTTTAAATCCCTTGGTTCCTTTTTCCACCAGGAAGCCGCGAATCTTTTCGTCTTCGCACTTGGCCCAGATGAGTGCGACATCGGCGACCGAGCCGTTGGTGATCCACATTTTTTCGCCGTTCAAAACGTAGCGATCGCCGTGGCGCACGGCGCGAGTCAACATGCCGCCGGGATTTGAGCCGAATTGCGGCTCCGTCAATCCGAAGCAGCCAATGGCTTTGCCGCTTTGCAATTGCGGCAGCCACTTTTCTTTTTGCTTCGGCGAACCATACGAGTGAATCGGGTACATCACTAGCGCGCCCTGCACGCTGACGAAGCTGCGCAGTCCGCTATCGCCGCGCTCGAGTTCTTGCATCACCAGTCCGTAGGAAACGTTGGACATTCCCACGCAGCCGTAGCCGGTGAGGTTCGAGCCGAAAAATCCGAGCTCGCCAATTTGCGGAACCAGTTCCATGGGGAACGTGGCTTCGCGATTGTGCTTTTCGATGACGGGCAAAATCTGCTCGTCCACGAACTGGCGCGCGGTTTGGCGGACGAGTTTTTCCTCGTCGTTCAGCAAAGAATCAAAGTCGAGGAAATCTACTCCGGGGAACCCGGGCATTGAGAGTCTCCTATGGTTCTGTGTCCGCGTATCTTAGCAGGCGGCGTTTGCGGCCAGCAAGGAAGGCGGGGTGATGGTTCGCATTGTGAGTCTCCGTGAGCGCAGGGGCTTCCCGGCTTAAAGCGCCGGGACGCAACAGGCGCGAAAGATCTGAGCTACAACGGGGAAGACGTGAATGACGATAGCGGGAACGCGGGTAATGACTGCTATAATTCCGCCGCCGGAGTAGAGCACACCGGAACGAGGCGCATTGACGGAATTTCGCGCCAATGCTATAAATTTTTGCCCCCCTTCAGGGCCGGAAGTAATTACCGCCAGAAGTGCCGATGCCGTGGGTGTGCGTCCGGTAAGCGGGTGGTGACGTAGACGACTGCGAGCAGGAATTAGAAGCAAAATTAATCATGGAAATGCTGCGCCAACTCGAGGATTTGTTTCAACAGTCGATACCTACCATCATTATTGTGCTGCTGTTTTACGCGGTGCTGAAATACACGTTTTTTCAGCCGCTGATGAAGACGATGGACGAGCGGACCGAGCGTACGGAAGGCGCTCGGCGCGAGGCAGAAGCGAGTCAGGTTGCGGCGCGCGAAAAAGTGCATTCGTATGAAGAGGCTTTGAAGAAGGCGCGGGCAGCGGTTTACGCGGAACAGGACGCGGCGCGGCGGGCGATTCTGGATGAGCGCGCAAATAGGGTGCGCGAGGCGCGAACGCGCGCGATGGAATTGGTGCTGAGCGAGAAGGCGGCGATCGCGAAGGAAGTGGAGGCGGCGCGAGCGCAACTGGAAGTGACAGCTCCGGATTTGGCGGCGGAGATGGTGCGGACGTTGATTGGGACTCAGCCGGGCGGATCGAATCCCGGGCAGAAGCTAGCTGGCGGTGCTCGATGAGGAACGCGCGGCGGCGGTTTGCGTTTGGATTAGCGCACATTGTTTTCATAGTCAGCAGCGTTTTTCTGGGTGCGCTGCTTGCGATGCCGGCGCGGGCGCAACAGCCGCATGAGCCGACGATGCGGTCAGAGGAAGCAAAGACCGAAGAAGGGCCGGATCCGCTGAAGGGAACGGCGGCGAAGATACTGCGCTGGCTGAACTTCGGGATTGTTGTGGCTGCGGCGGGATATTTCATTGTTAAGAAGGGCGGGCCGGCATTCCGAGCACACGCGAATGATATTTCGGCGGGAATTGCGTCAGCCGCGGCCGCAAAGGCTGAGGCGGATGCGCAACTCCGCGCGGCTGAAGCCGGATTTGCGCGGCTGCCGCAGGATTCGGAGGCTATGCGCGAGACGGCTACGCGGGATTTTGCTACGGAATCCAAACATTTGCGCGAAGGAACTGAACGAGAAGTGACGCGGATTGAGACGGCGACGACGGCGGAAGTGAGCGCGGCTCAGCGGGCGGCGCGATTGGGATTGCGCGAAGTTGCGGCGCGACTGGCGGCGACGCGAGCGGCTGAGCTTGTGGGCAAGCAGATCACGGCGGCGCAACGGGCTGCGCTGGTGCAGAAATTTGTGGATGGTCTGCCGACGGCCCAGCAATCGGGAGGCGTGAATTGAACGCGATGGCGGAACGGTACGCGTCGGCACTGCTGGATGTGGCGCTGGGCCACGGCGACGCGGAGAAGGTTAAGACGAATTTGGTGGAGTTTGCGGCGGTGGTTGGCGACTCAAAAGATTTGCAAAACTTTCTGGCGAATCCGGCGGTGCCGAAGGAATCGAAGCGAATTGTGCTGCGCGAATTGTTGAACAGGATTGGTTCAACGGTGACGATGCAGAATTTTCTGAATGTCGTGGTGGATCACCGGCGCGGCGGGTTGTTGCCGGAGATTGCGGATGCGTACACGCGGAAGCTGAATACGAAATTGGGAATCGCCGAGGCGGCGGTGACGTCTGCGAACGAATTGAGCGCGCCGGAAAGAACTGGATTGGTGGCCGCGCTGGAACGCGCGACGGGATTGAAAATTACGGCGAAGTACGCGGTGGATACCGAATTGTTGGGCGGCGCGTCTGTGAGAATTGGGTCGGTAATTTACGACGGGTCGGTGCGCGAGCAGTTGCGGCGGTTGGAAGCGGAATTGGCGACGGAGTAGCCGAAGAGATTTGAGGACAGGAGCAAGGAATGGCGACGATTAAGGCAGACGAAATTACAAAAATACTGCGCGAGCAGATTGAGAATTACCAGCAGAGCGTTTCGGTGGAAGAGGTCGGCGCGGTGATCTCGGTGGGCGACGGCATCGCGCGCGTGCACGGGCTGGAGCGCTGCATGTCCGGCGAGATGCTCGAATTTCCGAACGACGTTTTCGGAATCGCGCTAAACCTGGAAGAGGATCAGGTGGGCGTGGTGCTGCTGGGCGATTACACGACAATCAGGGAAGGCGACACGGTGAAGCGCACGCGGACGATTATGTCCGTGCCGGTGGGCGACGCGATGATTGGGCGCGTGGTGAATCCGCTGGGACAACCGCTGGACGGCAAGGGACCGATCGCGACGACGGAACGAATTCCGCTGGAGCGCTTGGCACCGGGCGTGGTGGATCGTCAACCAGTGCGCGAGCCATTGCAAACAGGAATTAAGGCGATTGATTCGATGATTCCGATCGGACGCGGGCAGCGCGAGCTGATTATCGGTGACCGACAGACGGGAAAGACCGCCATCATTCTGGATACGATTATCAACCAGAAGGGCGGAGACATGATTTGTATTTACTGCGCGATCGGGCAGAAGCGCTCAACGATTGCGCAGATTATTAAAGTGCTGACGGACGCGGGCGCGATGGAATACACGATAATCGTGGCGGCTTCGGCGACGGAACCTGCGACGATTCAATATATTGCGCCGTATGCGGCGTGCTCCATGGGTGAATATTTCCGGGATACGAAGCGGCACGCGGTGTGCTTCTACGACGACCTCTCGAAACACGCACAGTCGTATCGCGAAATTTCGCTGTTGCTGAGGCGCCCACCGGGACGCGAAGCGTTTCCGGGCGACGTTTTCTATCTGCACTCGCGCTTGTTGGAGCGCGCGGCGAAATTGAATGACGAGAAGGGCGCCGGATCGTTGACGGCGCTGCCGGTAATTGAAACGCAGGCGGGCGACGTATCTGCGTACATTCCGACGAACGTAATTTCGATTACGGACGGGCAGATTTACCTTGAGGCGGACCTTTTCAATGGCGGCATCCGGCCGGCAATTAACGCAGGTATTTCGGTAAGCCGCGTGGGAGGCAACGCGCAGATTAAGGCCGTGCGGCAGGTGGCCGGCGCGCTGCGTTTGGATATGGCGCAGTACCGCGATTTGGCGGCGTTCGCGCAATTCGGTTCGGAATTGGACAAGGCGACGCAATCACAGCTTTCGCGCGGACAACGGCTGACGGAAGTTCTGAAGCAGAATCAATATTCGCCGCTGCCTGTTGAAAAACAGGTGATGATTATTTTCGCGGCGACGAATGGATACATGGACAACGTTGAAGTGGGCGACTGCATGCGATTCGAGCAAGAATTCCACACGTTCATGGATACGAATTACAAGGGATTGCTGGCGCGGCTTGTTGAGAAGAAAGCATTTGATGACGCGATGAAGGCTGAAATGGTTGCGGCGATCAAAGCGTTCAAGGAACGGTTTGTGGCTACGGCGAAAGCTACTAGCTAGGCGCGAGTTTTTTCGCAAATAAATGCCCACACTTCTTGATTATCGGCGGCGAATTCGCTCTGTGAAGAGCACGCAGCAGGTTACGCGCGCGATGAAATTTGTCTCGGCGGCACGGCTGCGGCGCGCGCAGGAAAAAGCGATGGAAGCGCGTCCGTATGCGAATGCGATTACCGAGCTGGTGCGGTCGGTGGCGGCGCGAATGGAAAATCCGGCGCATCCGCTGCTGTCGCGAAGGCCGGAGAAGCGGGCTCTGCTGGTGATTGTTACGGGCGATCGCGGACTGGCCGGAGCGTTCAGCTCAAATTCGGTGCGGCGCGGCGTGGAATTTCTGAAAACGCACACGGCGGAGAAAGTTGAAGTGCTGCCGATTGGCCGGAAGGGGCGCGACGCATTTCGGCGTCTACAGAAGTGGCCGGTGGTGAGCGAATATGTGGGGATTACTTCTCGCGCGGAATTTGCGAAGGCGCGCGAAATTGCCGCGGGAGTGATCGCGCAATACGCCGAGGACAAAACCGACGCGGTGTATTTGCTGTTCCAGGAATTTAAGAGCGTGATCACGCAGAAGATAGTGTTTGAAAAGTTGCTGCCGATTGATCCGGCGGCGCCTGACGCTTCGGGCTCGCAGGTGGACTACATCTACGAGCAGCCTGCCGAGCAAATTTTGCACGGGCTGATGCCGCGTTACGTGGAAGCGAGAATTTACCGAATGCTGGCGGACTCGTCCGCCGCGGAACACGCGGCGCGCATGACGGCCATGGACGCGGCAACGAACAACGCATACGACTTAATTGAATCACTGACATTGCAAATGAACAAAATCCGCCAAGCCGCCATCACGAAAGAAATTATTGAAGTGGTGAGCGGAGCATCCTGGAGCGCGTAGAAAGTTAGGAGACTGGAATGGCAGAGAAATACGCCGCAATCGGGCACATCGTGCAGGTCATCGGGCCTGTGGTGGACGTGAAATTTGATAGCGACAAAGCGTTGCCGGAGATTTTCAACGCGCTGCGCATTACCAGCGAAGGCTACGACATCGCGGACCCCATCGACATTATTTGCGAGGTGCAACAGCACCTTGGCGAAAACCGCGTGCGCGCGGTGGCGCTGCAGCCAACCGAAGGTCTGGTGCGCGGAATGAAAGCGTACGACCTGGGAGAAGGCGTAACAGTTCCCGTCGGACGCGAAACGCTGGGGCGCGTGATGAACGTGCTCGGGCAGCCCGTGGACAAACTCGGGCCCATCAACGCCAAGACGCATTATCCGATTCACCGGCCGGCGCCGTCGCTGGAAGATCAATCAACCACACTGGAAATGTTCGAGACGGGAATTAAAGTTGTGGACCTGATGGAGCCGTACCTGAAGGGCGGCAAAATCGGATTGTTCGGCGGCGCGGGCGTCGGCAAGACAGTTTTGATTCAAGAATTGATTCACAACGTAGCGATGAAGCACGGCGGCGTTTCCGTTTTCGCGGGCGTCGGCGAGCGCACGCGCGAAGGAAATGACTTGTGGCTGGAAATGCAGGAGTCCGGGGTAGTTGTGCCGGGCAATACGGAAAAGTCGCGTTGCGCACTGATTTACGGGCAGATGACGGAGCCACCCGGCGCGCGTCTGCGCGTGGGATTGACAGGCCTGACGGTTGCGGAATATTTCCGCGATGAAGAAGGGCTCGACGTGCTGCTGTTCATCGACAACATTTTCCGATTCGTGCAGGCGGGTTCGGAAGTATCGGCGCTGCTGGGCCGCATGCCCTCGGCCGTGGGATATCAGCCGAACTTGAATACGGAAATTGGAGAGTTGCAGGAACGCATTACGTCCACGAAGAAAGGTTCGATCACTTCGGTGCAGGCGATTTACGTGCCTGCCGACGACTACACGGATCCTGCTCCGGCGGCGACGTTTGCTCACTTGGACGCGACCACGAACTTGAGCCGCGCGATTGTGGAGCGCGGGATTTATCCCGCGGTCGATCCGCTGGCCAGCTTCTCTCGTATTTTGGACGCGAACATTGTTGGAGCCGAGCATTACAACGTGGCGCGCTCGGTGAAGTCAGTCCTGCAACGCTACAAGGATTTGCAGGACATCATTGCGATTCTGGGTATTGAAGAATTGCCGGAAGAAGATAAGCAAATTGTGGCGCGCGCGCGGAAAATCGAGAAATTCCTTTCACAGCCGATGTACGTGGCCGAGCAGTTCACCGGACTGGCGGGCAAGTACGTGAAGATCGCGGATACGGTGCGCGGTTTTAAGGAAATCGTCGAAGGTAAGCATGACGAAATTCCGGAGCAGGCGTTCTACATGGTGGGCACGATTGAAGAAGTGCTTGAGAAGAACGAAAAGATAACGGCGAAGGCATAAAAGGCGTCATTCTCAAAAGACAAAACCAATGCTTCCAGAGTCGCTCACACTTGAAGTGGTTACGCCGGAACGGCGGGTAATCCGCGCGTCCGCAGTGGAAGTTCAGCTTCCCGGACTGGACGGCTACCTGGGCATTTTGCCGGGGCACGCTCCCCTGCTGGCTACGATGGGTGATGGCGAGCTGAGTTACCGTGAAGGCTCGACAATTCATTACGCTGTGGTTCTGGGCGGATACACGGAAGTCTTGGCGGAACGCGTGATCGTGCTGGCGGAAACTGCGGAGCGAGCGGAAGAAATCAACGCAGATCGCGCGCGGGCGGCGAAACAGGAAGCCGAGAAAATTCTGGCCACGCCGAATACTCCGGAAGAACAAGCTGGACCTGCACGGTTGGCGGTGGCGCGCGCGGAATTGCGGTTGAAAGTGGCGGCGCGCGGGCCGCGTAGCGCATCAGAAGCGGGACATTCCTCTTAAATCTTCGGACGCTCGTTGAATCTTCTTAGGTCACATCACATCTAATCTATTGGAGTAATTCTTCTGCGTTCGTTTGATAATTGAGTCTATGGCCGCGGCAAAAATGTATACGACAGGATGGTGTCCGGACTGCCGGCGCGCGAAACAGTTTCTTCGCGACCGCGGCATTACCGTGGAGGAGATTGATATTGACGAATCTCCGGATGATGAAGATTTGGTGATGAGTGTGAATGATGGCCGCCGGAGAATTCCGACGTTTGAAGTGGATGGAAAATTTTTTGCTTGCAGCCCGTTTGATCCTTATTTGTTGGCGGAGAAGTTTGGCGTGCCGTTCAATCCGTAGAATCGGCGAGTTTAGTTGACACCTTCCAAGGAAAACGAATCCCCGAGCAAATGAAAAAGGCGCAGCAACCAGCGCCCCTTCGACATTCAGGCGAGTAGCGAACTTTGAAGGCGGGCGGGTCGCAAAGCCGCCGCTACGACTCCAGTCCAGCGCCGCGAGTTACTACCCGCGAAATTTGCAAGTTTGAATCGAGGAAGACTAAGTCTGCGTCGGCACCTGCGGCGATGATTCCCTTGCGAGATTCGAGGCCTAGCAATCGCGCGGGATAAAGCGTCAACATGCGTACGGCTTCGTCGAGCGGAACTCCTAATGCGACGACGTTGCGCAGAGCGCGATCCAGGGTGAGGGCGCTGCCCGCGAGTTTTCCTTCGGAGTTGCGGACTACTCCGCCAGTTACCTGCACATCGAAATTTCCCAGGCGATATTTTCCATCGGGCATTCCTGTGGCGGCCGTGCCGTCGCTGACGAGGATTACTCCGCCTGGTTTCGCGTCGAGTAGAAGTTTCATTGCGGCTTCGTGTACGTGAACTCCATCGGCGATTAGCTCGGCTGTGACTTGCGGCGATGTGAAGAGTGCGCCGAGGACGCCGGTATCGCGATGCGAAAATGGACGCATGGCGTTGAAAACGTGAGCTGCGTGACGCGCGCCGTGAACGATGGCGTCCATTGCCTGTTCGTAGGTGGCGTCGGTGTGTCCCAGCGCAGCGACGATTCCGGCTTTGCGCGCGGCGTCAATCAGGTCGAGGCCACCGGGAATTTCAGGAGCGAGCGTCAGAATGCGCGCCGTGCCTGCAGCTGAGCCGAGCATCCGCGCGAGAAGCGCCAGCGAAGGCGCGGCAATCCATTCCACGGGATGAACGCCGCGGCGCGCCGGGCTGATGAACGGGCCCTCGAAGTGAATGCCGAGGATTTCCGCGCGTTGTGCTGCGGCCGCGCCGTTCTGTGATCGCGTTGCGATGTATTTCGCTATGCCTTCGGCGCTTTGGCAGAGAGCCTCAGGCGCAGCGGTCACGGTTGTGGCGAGCAGTGACGTGGTGCCACCGCGCGCTAGCGTCGTCGCAACGGCGTCCAGCGCGGCCGGCGTGGCTTCCATCACGTCGTGTCCACCTGCGCCGTGAACGTGGACATCCACAAATCCGGGAACGAGCGTGATGCCGCGCGCCTCGACGCGCTTCGCGTTAGCGGGCACGGTAATCTCATTGCGCGGACCGGCCGCGGTGATGCGGTTGCCTTCGACGATTACTGTGGGATCGCGGATTTCGTTCTGCGGCGTGATGATGCGTTCCGGAAGAATGGCGTACGCCGTCATAGAGGACATATCCTACCGCGCATTATTGGAAATCGTAGCGTGGAAAAACAAAACGAGAGAACCCGTTGCCGGATTCTCCCGTGATGCTTGTCGGAGAAAACTTTCTTACTTACTTGCCGCCGCCAGAAGCAGGGGCTGCAGCTGAAGCCGTCTGAACTTTCGGTACGCTCAGATAGCCTACGATTTTATCCTTATCAACTTTGTTGACGACGAGTTCCATGGACGCGCGATTGCCTGCGTAGAAAAAGATCGGCTCGTTCACTGCGCGATTCTTCTTTTCCAAACGCATGTCGTCCACATAAAGCTCGACGGTGTACTGGTGGCGTTTGACATTCACGCCGTGCAATTGCACGGAAATGTTGCCGACCCGTTGCCTGGCGTCTTTTCCGGCCAGCGTAAATTCAAAATAATCACGCTGCCCGAGCCTGCGAAGCGCTTCGATATCTTCATGGGTGCGCGCGATTTGCGTACCGAGTTCGCCCTTCGCATCCAACAAGCTCTGCTTGGTGGCGTCGAGGTCGGTCTTTACTCCGTTGATGTCGGTGGAAACCGCTTTCACGTCATCGGCGCTAGCTTTTGTCGCAAGCTGATCTTCGTCGGCTTGCACTTTGTCCTGCATCGCGGTCAGTTTCTTTGAATAATCTGATTTGATCTGACCGGCAGTGCGGCGTGACTTATCCAGTTCGCCCTGAGTGAGCTGCAGGCGGTCGGTAACAACGCTGAGATCGCCCTGCACCTGCGCGCTTGCGGATTCCGCTTGCGCGAGGCGCTGCGTTACAACATCCAGATTCTGACGCAATGTCTTGTTGTCATTGGCGGATGCCTGTTGCGCATCACGCACACGATTTGTGGCGCTCCAGCCTACTCCTAGAGCGAGCAGCGAAACGGCTGCTAGGGCGACGACGGCCACGCCCATCCAGCGCGGCGCGCCTTCACTTGTGTGGATCACCTCTTCGTGACGTTCTTCGGTTAGCATTTTCGTAAGCTCCTTATCGCAATTCCCTTGCGCTATGGTAAAGAGCACGCCCCTAGCCAAAGGTCGGAGTAGGTTAAAGTACGTGTAACATGCTGATATATAAGGAGATAGAGGCAGCCCTATCACCGTTGCCAGAGCGTGTCAAACTGGGGAGTGTGGAATTCTTTACAAGAAGCGTGTTGTTTCTCTGTGTTGGTGTTTAGGGCAAATTTATTAAGAAATCCAGCGCTGTATTTTCAGCAAGGCTTGGGAACGGATTGATTTGGTCGGGCCGAATGATGAAGAAGGGCGGGAGGGTATCACCGAAATCTATCGGATGTGCTAATCGGTGCGCAACAGAAGGCGCGGTTATACAGCGTGCGGATGCGGTAAGCGGCTTGGATCGGCGTCAAAGTAGACTTCGAGCGTTTGTTCCGCCGCATCGAGAACCTGATAGCAGGTCTGGCATTTTGTAAGGTGGGTCGAGATTTCGCGCTCAACGGACGGCGCTAGCCGACCTTCGAGATAGTCGCAAATAAAGCGGATTGTCTCCTGGCATTTCATAAAGTCCCCCCTGCCCTACTATGGCATAAGCAGTTCGCAGGCCAAATACGTCTGCAGCGGGCGGTATCGCAACTCCATGTAAACGCGGCGCTTACGGGACGACCGAGAAATCTGCGGGAATGAAGGGAGTACTAGGACGACTTCCTTTATGCACGACAATGAAATTCTGTCCCTCTGTCCCCAAGATTAGATGCGATGATATCTGACGCAGGTTCAGTTCAACGCCGGCGGCGCACTAGCGGCCGATGGTCATGTTCTGAAGAATCGCGATGCGTTCACTCAATGGCGGATGGGTGCTGAACAGTGCGGAAAATACGGCACGGGCGCTGAGCGGCGCAACGATAAACAGAGACGCCGTGGTGGGCGGCACGTTCATTGGAATACGCTTATTGTATTCGCCGAGCTTCTGAAGGGCGGAGATTAGACCGTAAGGATGGCCGACAAGTTTTACCCCTGCGGCGTCAGCGGCATATTCGCGCTGACGTGAAATGCCGAGTTGCAGAAGCAGCGCGGCGATGGGTGCAACGATAATCATGAGCAACATCGCGATGGGATTTCCACGGCCACGGTCTCGTCCGCCATAGCCGGTAAAAATCATTCCCCAGCGCGCAATGTGTGCGAGAACGGTGAGCGCGCCAGCCAACATGGCTGCGACGGACGTAATCAAGATATCGTAATTGCGAACGTGAGAAAGTTCGTGAGCGATTACGCCCTCCAGCTCATCGTCATTCATCAGCTTTAGCAATCCAGCGGTGGCGGCGACGGACGCGTGGTTCGGGCTGCGGCCTGTGGCGAAAGCGTTGGGAGCTTCCTCTGGAATTACATACAACTTCGGCATTGGAATATTGCCTTTGGCGCAGAGGCGTTCCATGACTGCATAAAGTTGCGGCGCTTGCTCGCGCGTGACTGGCTGGGCATGGCTGGATTTCAGGGCAATCTTGTCGGAGAAAAAATAGGCGCTGATGTTCATTACGAATGCGATCGCCAGTCCGAGCAGCATGCCGTTCTGTCCGGAAATTGCTTCGCCGCCGAGCACGAGCAGCAGCGTTAGTGCAATGAGCAAGAAACCAGTCTTAAGTACACGCATGACGAATGATCTCCTCTGGGGAACACGAACAGTTTAGAAACCCTGACTCCTTACGTCAACTTCGACTAGGTACTTCGGCGCTGCGCTGATGCGCGATTTCGAGTAGGCGCCACCGCCAATTCATTTCGATTTAGATCGTGAACGCGTCGCAGTCGCCGCGGCGGCCGCCGCGCTGGATTCCCGAGCGGCCGGTTCGGCCGACTGTTTCCGTACAAATTTTATTTTGCGATTGGCGGGATCGACGTCCACCATCACATGATCGCCCGGTAGAACGGTGCCGGCGAGGATTTGCATCGCGAGCGGGTCTTGAACCAGGCGCTGCAGTGTGCGGCGCAACGGACGAGCGCCATAGGCGGGATCGTAGCCTTCGTCGAGCACAAGCTGACGCGCCGCAGGAGTAAGCTCCAGCGTAACATTGCGATCGGCGAGAAGCTTCGCGACGTCTGCTAGTTGCAGATCCACGATGTGAGCGAGTTGATCCTTGCCCAGTGGATTAAACATTACGATTTCATCCACGCGATTCAGAAATTCCGGCCGGAACGCTGCACGCAACGCTTCCATTGCTTCGCGCCGCGCTTCTTCAGGATCATTCACACCCAATTCGGAAATTGCGGCCGAACCAACGTTGCTGGTCATCACCAGGACGGTGTTGCGGAAGTCCACAGTGCGGCCTTTTCCGTCGGTCAAGCGGCCATCTTCCAGAATTTGCAGCAGAATATTAAATGTGTCTGGATGCGCTTTTTCGATTTCGTCGAATAGGACGACGCTGTACGGATGCCGGCGAACCCGTTCGGTAAGCTGGCCTCCTTCTTCGTAGCCGACATATCCCGGAGGCGCGCCGATTAATCGCGCGACAGAATGCTTCTCCATGTATTCGGACATGTCTAGCCGAATCATGGACTTTTCGTCGTCGAAAAGAAATTCCGCGAGCGCGCGGGCGAGTTCCGTTTTTCCAACTCCGGTAGGTCCCAGGAAAATAAATGAGCCGATGGGACGCTTTGGATCGCTCAAGCCCGCGCGGCTTCGTCGAATGGCGCCAGCAACGCGAGCGAGAGCGTCATCCTGACCGAGTACGCGCAGCCGCAGACGCTGTTCCATATCCACAAGTTTCTGCGCTTCTCCTTCGAGCAGGCGGCCGACAGGAATTCCCGTCCATTTGCTGACGAGCGCTGCGATATCTTCTTCGTCCACTTCTTCCTTTAGCATGCGGCCGTTTTTTTGCAATTCGGCGAGATGCTCTTGCGCGGCCCTTAAATCGCGCTCAGCCGCTGAAAGCTTTCCGTAGCGAATTTCGGCGACGCGGGCGAGTTCGCCGGCGCGCTCGAAGCGCTGTTCCTCCGCTTTGAGCTGCTCAATCTGTTCCTTCAATTTGCGGATTCCACCGATGGCTGTTTTTTCCGTCTGCCAGCGTGCTTTCTTGGTGGAAGATTCCTCGCGCAATGAAGCGAGTTGCTGAACAATTTGCGCGAGACGCGCCTTCGAGTGCGCGTCCGATTCCTTTAGTAAGGCCTGGCGCTCGATTTCCAATTGCATGATCCGGCGCTCGATTTCGTCAATTTCCACCGGCAGCGAATCGATTTGCATGCGAAGGCTTGCGGCAGATTCGTCAATCAGGTCAATCGCTTTATCGGGAAGGAAGCGATCGGAAATATAGCGATGCGAAAGAGTTGCCGCGGCAATGATCGCGGAATCCTTGATACGCACGCCGTGATGAACTTCGTAGCGTTCTTTTAGGCCGCGCAGAATCGCGATGGTGTCTTCGACGGAAGGTTCGGGAACCAGCACCGGTTGGAAGCGGCGTTCGAGCGCGGGATCTTTTTCGATATATTTGCGATATTCATTCAGAGTAGTGGCGCCAATTGCGCGAAGCTCACCGCGAGCAAGCGCGGGCTTCAGCATATTGGAAGCGTCCATGGAACCTTCGGCAGCGCCTGCGCCAACAACAGTATGAAGCTCGTCAATAAAAAGAATCACCTGGCCTTCGGCGTCGGTCACTTCTTTCAGAACGGCCTTCAGGCGATCCTCAAATTCTCCGCGATATTTTGCTCCGGCAACCATCGCGGAGAGATCGAGAGCGACGAGGCGCTTCGGTTTCAGAATTTCGGGAACGTCACCGGAAACAATTCGCTGCGCCAGACCTTCCACGATGGCGGTCTTCCCTACGCCGGGTTCGCCAATCAGCACGGGATTATTCTTTGTGCGGCGAGCGAGAATCTGCATCACGCGGCGGATTTCAGAATCGCGTCCAATGACGGGATCGAGCTTGCCGCGTCGCGCGAGTTCGGTCAGATCTTTTCCGTATTGTTCCAGCGCGCGATAGGTGGATTCAGGATTGGGAGACGTTACGCGCTGACTGCCGCGCACGCCTGCAAGAGCCTGCAGGATTGCGTCATGGCTGGCGCCGTGAGACCGCAGCAATTCGGCGGCGGGATCGCGGCCCATATCGGACATGGCTAGCAGCAGATGTTCGTTAGAAACATACTCGTCGTGAAATTTTCCGGCTTGGGCGAATGCCTTTTCAAACAGTTCGTTCACGGCCGGACTCAAATGCTGTTGCGCTACGCCTGAAACTTTGGGAAGGCGAGCCAGCACGCCCTCAACCGCATTTGCCAGCGCTTCTGGCGGCGTGCCGAGGCGGGTAAGCAGCGGACGCACTACGCCATCTGTCTGGGCAATCAGGGCAGACAGAAGATGCAGCGGCTCAATCTGTTGCTGATCGTGCCGCGCAGCTACTTCCTGCGCTTCTTGAAATGCTTCCTGGGCTTTGATTGTTAGTTTGTCGAGGCGTAGCATTTTTCACCCATCAGGCAGTTAGATGAGACGCCCATACGAGCGTGACATCAGTAGACACCCAATCGAAACAATTACAAGCGGCAATTAGTTTGGCCGTAATTTCCGGAGATCCACGACTGGTACCCAAGTTGCCAAATTCAAGTCTTTGTCTGCATTGCCTAACAATTCCTCGACAAGCCTGGAGACCTGTTCATGAACCGGCATATCCGGATACGGCTCCCAGCGAGTGTCCCAAATCATTTTGAACTCCTAAGCGTCATAAATTTTACGAGTTGCAAGCATATAATATGAGCGTGTTATTGTCAAGTATTGATTAGATATCAATCAATTCTGCTTAATATTTAATAAAATCAATGAGATAGCCGCCACTTAGTGGGCCGGCAAGTCTAGCCCAACGAGAGTACTGGGCTAACCCCTACTCGTCAATATCGAAATCGAGGGAATTCAGCTAGAATCGACCAGATTTCGGCGGTCACCTTGAAACTCAAAGACTTCTCGTACGAGCTGCCAGAGAATCGAATCGCACAGCAACCCCTGTCGCAGCGGGACGCTTCGCGACTTCTGTTGCTGTCGCAAGCTGAAGGCACATGGGAGGACCGCACGTTCGGAGAGTTGCCGGAACTTCTGCGCGGAGACGAACTTCTGATTGTCAACAACGCGCGCGTGATTCCGGCGCGCTTATTCGGGCGACGACGGGGAGACAAGAGTGAACCGCCAGGGAAGCAAAGCCGACACCTCGCCGAATATTTGAGCGCAGAGATCGAAGTGCTGCTCACTCGGAACGTTGAAGGCGATGTTTGGGAAGCGCTGGTGCGGCCCGGACGTAAGGTGCGCGTCGGCGAGTATATCCTATTCGGAGCGGGCGAGCTTGAGGCCGAGGTAATCATGCGAGGCGAACTCGGGCTTCGCCAACTTCGATTCAGTTGTCGTTCTGGTGACTTGTCGAAAACTGTGACGGAAGCATTTGAGCGGCTCGGACACGTCCCTCTTCCACCTTACATTCGCCGCAGCGACGATACGAACGACCGGCTGCGATATCAAACAGTATTCGCGCGGCGCGGAAGCGCTGTAGCTGCTCCGACCGCTGGACTGCATTTTACGGATTCGATTCTGCAGCGATTACGCGCTCGTGGCGTTGAGACTTGTGAACTCACGCTGAACGTTGGGCTGGGAACATTTCAGCCGATCCACGAAGAAGAGATCGAGCGGCATGCAATCCACAGTGAAAGCTATGAAATAACTGAAGAAGCCGCGGAGCGAATTTCAAGCGCGAAAAAAAGCGGGCGTTCGGTGCTGGCTGTCGGTACGACCGTGGTACGTGCGCTTGAGGATGCGGCGCGAAAAGCGTCGAACGCTCTTGAAAAAACTTTGATTCGTGGCGGAACTGCGGAAGCTGATATTTATATTTATCCGGGACACGAATTCCGCGTCGTGGATCAGGTACTCACCAACTTCCATTTGCCGCGCTCAAGTCTGCTGGTGATGATCGCGGCCTTCGCGGGTCAGGATTTGACACTGCGAGCTTACCGTCATGCGATTACAGCGAATTACCGTTTCTATAGTTATGGCGATTGCATGTTAATTCGTTGAGTTGCGAGCGGTAAGGAAGCGGTGCCGATATAGCGGTCCGCTTCCGCCGCAAGTGACGTGGAGGTGTTACAGATGAAGACGCCAGCGATTACATCGAGCCGATTACGAAAGCGCGCTTCTCACCAGAAAAGCGGATCTCGATAATCTGACCGTCGGCGTCGCTTAACACAGCATTCCCGTCGTATTTCTTATCGCGTGGCTCCCAATGGCCAGTTACCTCAGCAACGACTTTATTCCGCAGTTCGACGACCATTTTCGTGTCGTCAACCTTAAACGTATAATCGTCGTTCTTGAGTTGTTTGCCGGCGATCTTCTGATTGTCTACGATCGTGATGACCTTCGACACCGGTTTGGCAACTGCCGGCATTACAAGAACCCCCAGTGCCAGCACCGCTACAAGGGACTTCAAGGAATTCATTCGGGACTTAGAAACATTGCTTCGCATGTCGTTACTCTCCTTTTCGATAGTGGAATCGTGATTTGCAACATTGTGGTGCGGGCGAAAGAAAAGTTGACAGGCCTGCGGGACGGCGCGTAGTCTCGCCGTGAGACACAGACCTCCTGAGCGCACAGCCGGTGAAGTCCTTGTCTCCGGGCCCCGCGGTCGCCGCCGCGGGGCCTTTTTCTTCACCGGAACTTGTTCTGGTCAACCTGAACAGAGCTGAAGAAATTTCGCCGAATTGTCTGTTCTAAGCATAAGACGGATGACGGATGTGAAATGTTCCTGGAGCGAGCGTTAATTTACTTTCATTTACCAGATCGCAAGCCGCTGGGATCGTTTTGGCGCTTGCGAAGCTTCGTCTATAATCATCCGGCCTTGCGGACACATTATTGCGCTTCCTAATACTTAGCGATATTCACGCGAATTTAACCGCGCTGCAGGCGGCGATTGCCGCTGTTGAAGGCCGCTGGGATCGCGCCCTTTGTCTGGGAGATGTAGTTGGCTACGGGCCAGATCCGAATGAAGCGCTGGATCTTGTCCGGTCGCTCAATCCGGTAATGATTCGGGGAAATCACGACAAGGCAGCGTGCGGCGTGACCGATGCCTCGGATTTTAATCCTGTAGCGCGGATCGCGGCAGAATGGACGACCTCGCAATTACGTCCAGAAAATCTTACCCTGCTGCGCGAATTGCCTATGGGTCCGGTACAGGTGAATTCGATCACGTTGGTGCACGGCGCGGTTGCCGATGAAGACGAATACGTTTTTGCTCCGGGGCAGGCGCTTGACGGCCTGCTGGAATCACCGTCGTCGGTAACATTCTTCGGTCATACGCATTTTCAAGGCGGCTTTTCGTATCGTGGAACGCAATTGGAAGTAATCCAGATGAAACCGCTGCCGGGCGCAAATTTTTCCGCGCTCGAACTGGAAGAGGGCACACGTTATTTGTTGAATCCGGGATCGATAGGCCAACCGCGAGACGGTGATCCCCGGGCGGCATTTGCGATCGCAGATATGGACCATCGCGTGACAGAATTCTGGCGCGTGCCATATGATGTTGCCGCCGTCCAAGCGCGGATGCGAGAAGCGAAATTGCCGGAAGTGCTGGTGCAACGTCTGACGTTCGGCCGGTGACGATACAACGAATGGTTGTGGTTCAAGGAATGATGCGATGACCGATACACAAAATGTTCCGCAAATCGGAGAGCCTGAGACCGGACGTCAATTCGGTGTCGCGCTAATTGCGGGTTTGATCGTTGTGCTTATCCTGGCGGGCGGCGCTTATTTTTGGATTCAGAAGACGAGCTCGAAGCCGGTTGCAGAGGCGCCTCCGTTACCGATGGGCGCGGCGGAACAAGCGTACGCTTCGCAGATTGAGTTCGGAAGTTTTGATCTGAGCCGCGCGTCAAATTTCCTGAATCAGCAGGTGACCTATGTCAACGGAGTGGTTTCCAACCGCGGCCAGCGGGATGTGGTCGAGATGGAGGTTAGTTTGGAATTTCGGGATGTCGCGCAGAACGTGATTCTACGCGATAAGCAAAGAATGTTCGGATCGAAGGAAAGACCGCTGCAATCGCTTGAGAAACGCGCCTTTCAGCTTAATTTTGAAAATATTCCCGATGGATGGAACCAGACTCCACCGACGTTTATCATCACCGGCTTGCGCCTCCAGTAGCAGAACTCTGCGCCGCATCGGTAAACTAAATTTTGGAACCTAACTAACTTATACTCCTCACAGTGGTTGACTTGCTTGGCGTGACGCGCGACGGGCGGCTGGCAATTCTGGAATTGAAAGCGAATGAAGATATTCATTTGGTGCTGCAAGCCGCGAATTACTGGCTGCGCGTTCGCTGGCACCAGCAACAGGACGACATCCCGCGCTACGGCTATTTTCCTGGCGTAGAAATTCGCCCCGAACCGCCGCTGCTTTTTCTCGTGGCGCCGGCAATTCGATTTCATCCCGCGACGAGCGTTATTCTGCGGCATCTTTCCAGTGAGATTGAAGTTGCGCGCGTTGGTTCGGCGGAAAACTGGCGGTGCGGATTGAGCGGAGCGTTGCGGCCGTAACTTGTGGAATAAAGTGCCCGGAAAAATTCGCCGTAAAATAAGAGAAGCAGCCTTGCTTGTGGCAAGACTGCTTCCCGGGGTGTGTCCTAGAAGTGGTGTTACAAAATTAGATGCGAGACTTGCGTAAAGGTTGCATATTTCCGAGTGGCCGTGCGGCCGTGAGTCGGGCTGCGTAAGTTTCAGTAAAATAAATACTTACGCCACTTCTCGTCTTTGTGGCCGATCAACCGCATCAGCTGCCGCGACGTGTGCAGTGTGAACGGCCGCGGCCGGCGTGAAAGCTCGATGCCCGCTTCTTCCGGAGTGCGATCGCCTTTGCTGTTGTTGCAGGCATAGCAGCACGCCACCAGATTTTCCCAGGACGAGCGCCCCCCGCGCGAACGCGGCATCACGTGATCCAGTGTTAGTTCCGACGCGGGGAACGTCCGTCCGCAAAACTGACAGGTGTTGTGATCGCGCAGCAAGATATTCTTGCGCGAAAGAGCGCGCGTCTGCTGCGGAATGTGCCGGTACGCAAGCAAACGAATTACCGACGGCACTTGCACGGACTTGGAAGTGGAATGAACTTGTGCGGTGTTCGATTCTTCCGCCTGGGCCACGCCTTTTAACAGAAGGACGAGCGCGCGGCGAACAGCGGTCACGTTGATCGGCTCGAACGTGGCGTTCAGGACTAGTACCGGTTCCTGCATTACAGCAGGACGTCGATGCTGGCGGGCAGCCAAACGCGAAGCCGATTCGGGCACAACCGCGCCAGCTCTGGCGGTGCGCCAGGGTCGATGGACAGGTTGGCCTCCGGTGCTCATGAACCAAGCACTCCAGGCTGCTCGCGGATATCTTCGGTGGCCATCCAGTTAGGCACTGAGCGGGCCACGGTCAAAGCCGTCACACGAGCGGCTCCGGCTTTGCGCAACATCCTCGAACAGGCATCTAGCGTCGCGCCAGTCGTCATTACATCATCTACCAGTAGGATGTGCAGGTTGTCAACTCGGATGCCTTCGCGCGCTACATAAGCGCCACGAACCGTTTCCCAGCGCTCGTGGCGGGCAAGTCGAAGCTTATCCGGGCGGAGCTTGGTGCGCACCAGCAGAAAGGGCTTCACCCGCAAGATCAGGCGTCGCGCCAAGGGACGCGCAATCAGTTCAGCCTGATTGTATCCACGTTCGCGCAGTCGAGCCGGGTGCAGCGGTACGGGCACAATTACGTCAGCGCTCCGGCACTCCGACGTTCTTGCTACAAGTTCCGACAACCTATCGGCGAACCAGACTCCGAGCGGCGCTATGCCGTCATGCTTCAATAAAAGAATCGCGCGCACCATCGGAGAGTTGTAAAGCACGAAGCTGCCAGCGAAATCGAATCCGTATGTTTTCGCGCGGCACAGCCTGCACAGAACCACAAGAAAATCGGCAGCGCGATGCGAAATTATCGGGCGGCCGCAACATACGCACATCGGCCCGGAAATGCGATCGAAGGACGCGAGACATCGCTCGCAACTGGGAACGCGACTGGCTGTGTCCAACGTAGAGGCACACATCCTGCACAGCGCGGGAAAGACGACCGAGGCGAGAGCGTCACGGGCAGTTCGCAGCGCCGACCAGACAGCCACACCGGAGGCGCGACCGAACGACACGGCTACCGACAGTGTAACTCCGCCCGGATGTTAATGATATGACAAATTAACCGGCGAGGGACTGGCTAGAGCTGGCCGCGTTCTAGCTTTCCCTGGCAATTGAAGCAGTATTTTGTCCACGGTACCGCGTCCAGCCGCTTTTGCTGAATTTCTTCTTCGCAATTTGCACACAGGCCGTAGGCGCCGTTTTTGATTCGCCTCAGCGATTCGTCGATCAATTGCAAAAAGGCGCGCTCGGCACTGGTCTGGCCGAAAAGAAACTCCTTGGTGTAGGAATTCGCGGCCTTGTCGGCCAGGTCCACGGTCGTATCCACGTCCGCGGCACGCCCTTCTTCTTCCACGCGAGCGATATTGCGGACGAGATCTTCCCGCTTCACTTGTAATTTCTTCTTATAGTTTTCTTGTCGTTTTTTATCCATAGCATGGGCCCCACTGCGAACCAAAAAAGTGACTAACAAACCGCTGATTGTAGGCGGGGTGCAATCCGCTGTCAAGGAAGCTTCCGGGATTTTCCTGGGCAACGGTACGCAACCCTATAAGATGCGGAATCACCCAGAAAGGTTCATAACCGGGGAAATTTTAGCGAATCTCGACGGTGCGGCTGATTGCCGACATTCTTCCGCCAACCACTTCCTGCACAACTTGACGCAATCGGTACGTTCCGGAAGGCGCTTGCAGAGTGGACTTGGCATCCACGCCGTCGCGTGCAATCTGGACGTGAGCGGGGTCCTTGAGTTTCATATCCATCACAACTTCGTTTCCGGCGAGGTAGTGGCCTTCCATATCAAAAAGAGCGGTCACGAAGATCAGGCGCTCGTTGTGGCGCTTGTTTTCCTTCTTGAATTGCATGGCGCGCCCGGGAACATGGACGACCACCTTCAATGCAGGCTCGCCGGTGGCAAGTGTGCCGGAGTTCGTGGTGACCTCGGCAACAATTTCCGCAATGGTGTCCGAGCCCATCACTTGCTTATTGAGTTTTTGAAATTTGACGCCCGGCGCCGCCAGTTCCTTCGAAAGGGCAAAATAGCCGGGGCGCGCGGTAATCGCGATATCGTGCTGGCCGGGCAATTTGACTTTCAAATTGTGAAAGACGCCGTTGTCTTTTATTTCCTCGGGAGAAAAACCCAGAACGTAGGAGGCCTCGGGTACCTCGGCCATCTGGCGGAGTCCGCCGATTATGTCATTGTTGTCGTGGAAGAATTTTCCGCCGGTACCGTAGGCAATTGCGGCCAAAGGATCGTCCGAGACTTCCTGCTCCATGGTGCCCAGCATGCTCGCATATGCGTTATTACTCCCTTCGCGGGTCATGAGCTGCTCACCCTCGGCCATATCAAACGGCGCGGCAAGGCCCTTCGCATCTAGCGTGTTTATAACTATTCCGGCGTGAATCGCTGCGTCAATCATCTTGTCCTGGGCGTGCTGAATTTTGGCCGGTACCGAAAAAAAACCAGACGACGCCATGATCAACGTGCGGCGCCCGGGCATCTTTCCCATATAGCGGACTATGTCGCCAAGGACACCTAGCGAATCTTGCGCGAAGTTTTCTTGTAGCGAAAGCACAGTTGCGGCCTTCGACTCCACGAACCGCAGGCAGTCCGAGGCGCCGTCGCAAGCGTGGCACTGACCAGCCTCCGCGACGGCAAGATTCATTGCGTCCGAATGCTCATTGAAAAACAACTCGATTTCATAGGCTTGGTAAGGCGTGATGATCGGACAGCCGCCGAAAGTCTGCCCGTGTTGGTGGGACAACAGCTTGGCAAGTGCGTCCAAAATCTGCTGCTTGCTGCTGGTAAATTGCTGCGTGACGGTTTCAGAGGACGTAAAAACGGCGGCGCGATCAGTCTCTTCCATATTCTTGTTAACGAATGCTTGGGCCGCTTTTCTGATGTATACCAACTGCCCGGTGGACATGTTTTCGTCATCAAAATACATCTCAAGAAATCGCGGAGGAATTGGCAGCGGTGGTGGTGGCGGAGCTGCGGCCGCTTCGGCAGCCTGTTGCGGCGCCCGCACGACCGGAGAATTTGACACCTCTGCGCTGAACGACGAAATCTTTTGCTGCTTTCCCTGATCGTAAACTTCGAAATCTTCCTTCTTCAGTCCGCTAATCGGCTTTCCATGCGCGTCGCACACCACCACATTCACTTCGACCATCGTGCTTTGAACTCGAATGGCATGCGGGTCCTGCGGAATATAAGGCTGGCTGGCGATTTTGAATTCGTCTTCCTCGACAGATTGCCCCTGCAGCAGGGGAACAGCCAGCAGACACACGAAGACGAGCAGCAGGATATGTTTGATGCGCACCGGAAACCTCAGGCCGTGCATCTTACACCCATCCCAAAAGTTCAGACAATGACACTATACTAGACTTTCGATTGTATTCCAATATGAAGTATGGCAACGTGCTGTCAACAAAGCTCGACGGAGACATTGCATTTCCACAGGCGAGGGATTCCGCAGGACAGGACAGATATGGGCGAAAAACCGGATGTCTGGCAAGGAACACTGGCACTTATGGTGCTGAAGACGATTGAAGCGATGGGGCCGCTCCACGGATACGGAATCGCGCGGCGCATCGAGCAGACCAGCGGCGATCTACTCTCCGTAAATTATGGAACGCTTTACCCCGCACTTCTGAAATTGAAGCAGGAAGGCTACATCGCGTCCAAGTGGGGAACGTCCGAAAACAATCGCAAAGCAAAATATTACAGTTTGACGCGCGCGGGACGAAAGCAAGTGCATCGCGAGACGCGCGATTGGAAACAGATGACCGCAATCCTGGCGCGATTCCTGGCACCCGGAGAAAAATCGTCATGAGGCGCGTACGGGCGTGGTTCGTGCGGATGGCGGGGATCTTTGGTCAGACTCGGCGCGACCAGGAATTGGCGGCCGAACTCGAAAGCCACCTTCAGATGCATATCGAAGACAACGTACGCGTCGGCATGACTCCCCAAGAAGCCCGCCGTCGCGCGATCATCAAACTAGGCGGCGTCGAATCCACGAAAGAAAGTTATCGCGAGCGCAGGAGCATTCCCATGATTGAAACTCTATTGCAAGACGTTCGATTCGGCCTGCGCATGCTGCGCAGGAATCCCGGTTTCGCGCTAGCGGTCGTACTGACGCTCGCGCTCGGCATCGGCGCGAACGTAACAATGTTCAGCATAGTGGACGCTCTGCTCTTCCGCATGCCGGACCACGTGCGCGCGCCGGAACAACTGGTGCACGTCTCGTACACTGGGCGGAAGGACGGATACAGAAGCGATTTTCAAGGCTACCAGGCAATTCAGCAGAATGACCGCTCGATTGATTTGACCGTCGAATTCAACGCAACGCAGGACTTCGACCGGGGAGCAGCGGCGCAGCAGGTTAATGTTGATTTCGTGGATGCAAATTATTTCCGCGTCCTGGGCACACAAATTGGTATCGGCCGGGAATTCGCGAAAGATGAGAATCAAGAACAAACTGCGGCGCCGGTTGCGATTCTCAGCTATCAGTTCTGGCAAAAACAGTTCGCAGGCGATATCCATGTTCTGAGTAAGCAGATTTCGATCGGTGAACGCGTGTACTCGGTTATTGGAATTGCTCCCAAAGGATTTAACGGAGAATTTAAGACTGTCGTGGACGCCTGGCTGCCACTTGCGGATTCCCCGACATCCCTACCGGGATTTAGCGCAGAGGCAAATCTGCGATACCACTTCGCGACTGCAATTGGACGCTTGCGAGAAGATGTATCGCCAAAAATGGCTGCCGCCGAAGCTGATGCAACCTACCTGCACGGAGGCGGTAATCCGGAATTTTTGATCGAGGTTGAGCCATTGTTCCAGAGCCGCACGGCAAACCTCTCGGAGAACGCGCGGATTTCCTTATGGCTCGCCGGGGTGGCGTTTATTGTGCTGTTGATCGGCTGCGCCAACGTGACGAACTTGTTCCTGGTGCGTATCACACAGCGCCAGCACGAAATGGCGGTTCGCCTTCAATTGGGCGCCGGCCGAGGGAGGCTGGTGAGCCAAGTAATGATCGAAAGCCTACTGCTCGCCGCGCTGGGCGCAGGTGCTGCGCTTCTAGTGATGGCCTGGTCCGGCCCACTGGTGCGCGCTTTTCTTTTCCGGCCCGGTTTCTTCGTCGGCGATTTCCTCAGCTACCGCGTTGCGGGGATGACGTTTTTCTTCGCGGCGCTGGCGGGGCTCTCGAGCGGCATCGTACCCGCTTGGCGGGCCAGCCGCGCGAATGTGCTGGAAGCGCTGAAATCCGCCGGGCACGGCCAGTCGGCCGGACGTTCCGGTCTGCGGTCGGGTCTGCTTGTCGCGCAGGTGGCGCTTACTCTGGTGCTCACCATTGGCGCCGGGCTTTTTATCCGAAGCCTGAGGAATGTTCGAGCGATGGACCTTGGGTTTCAACCTGACCGGGCGCTCATTGCGACCGTGGACTTGCGCAAAGCGGGACTTCAGCCAGCTGAGATCAACGCTGTGTACGATCAAATGATGGAACGCGTGAGGAAATTGCCTGGAGTGGAATCGGCGGGCCTTTCGACCACAACTCCCTTGGGGGCACTTACATTTACAGTCGCTAAAATTCCGGCCGACATGTCGCCGTCCGAACATGATGTCGGCGCGGAGATCTTAACGGTTTCGCCTGGTTTCATCGAGGCGATTGGCATGAAAGTGGTTCAAGGGCGACCTTTTCGAGGAACCGACCGGCCGGGCGCTCCCGAAGTAGCGATTGTGAACGAATCTTTCGCTCACGAGGTCTGGCCTGGCCAGAATCCCATCGGAAGATGCATTTTGCCGGTTGGCCCGGTGGGCAAAGGTGCGTCGTGCTGGGAGGTCATAGGCGTGATCAGAGACATGAATACACTTAGCAACGGTACGGATATGAGGAGCGAATTCCTTCTCCCGTTGGAGCAAGCTTTAGCTGGCGACGCCAAGCAATCTGCGCATGCTCTGATAATTCGCACTCGCGCGAAGCCGTCGGAGTCGATGCGTGCCGTGTTTTCCGCACTTGAAAGCGTCGTGCCGAACGGGCGGTACGTCGACGTACACCCACTATCCCAGGCGCTAGACCCTGAGACACGTTCCTGGCGGCTGGGAGCGAGCATGTTTAGCTTTTTCGGCGTCCTGGCGTTGATGCTGGCGGCAGTGGGAATTTATGGAGTGCTGGCATTTCTGGTGCGTCAACGAACTTCGGAGATTGGAATACGGATGGCATTGGGAGCGTTGCCGGGGAACATCCTCGGAATGGTCGTATGGAAAGGCATGAAACTTGTTCTGCTCGGCTCCGCAATAGGCATCGTGGCAGCGCTGGGGCTTTCACGTCTTTTGCGAACGCTTCTCTTCGAGGTGCGCCCCACGGATTTCACAAGTTATCTAGGCGCAACGGGAGTGATGATTGCCGTCGCAATCGCGGCTTGCATGGTTCCTGCCTGGCGCGCAGCACGCGTGGATCCAGCAACCTCCCTGCGTCACGAATAGACTTTCCACGATTCATTTTGTATTAGTACACAGATTTCGATTGACTACCATATACTCATTTGATATACTTGATTGCAGACTAGGACGAGCCATTCGAATAACAGGCCCCAAAATGGAACTCGCCCTCCTGCCGGACGCTAAAATCCATTGATTTAGAGACTTTCTGTAAGAATATCAAAGCGCGGGACTTTAAGTCCTTTTGATTGATATTCTCAGCAGCTGTTTCCGAGGCGTTTTGTAACCTATTGAAATTGAAGTACATTGTTAAACAATCAGTAATTGTCTACGTCCTTTAGAATGATATTCATAGCAAGATCGTGCGACCTAAATCCTTCGTTTTGATATTCAAAACAAAAACAAGGGGTAGGGGACGGGGTAGGCGTCCCGGTCGCTCTTACCGAGAAGGGGTGGAGTAGCGCAGTTTATGCGTCCCGGTGCTCTTTGTTGGGACGCGGGCCATCTTTTGCGGCGCCGCTGTGGCCTCGGTTGCGGCGCTGTTAGGCGGCTGTTAGAATTGTGACTCTTTCATCGCCGCAAAGTATCGAATGGTGCGGAACGCCTGACACAGCACGTCATCGGGCGCAGGATTTAGAGGAGGAAGCTTGCCTACTTACGATTTGGCGATTATTGGCAGCGGGCCGGGCGGATACGTCACGGCGATTCGCGCCGCGCAGTGGGGTCTGAAGACCGTGGTCATCGAAAAGGACGGATTCCTGGGCGGAACCTGTCTGCACGTCGGCTGCATACCCACGAAAGTTTTGCTGCACACCGCCGATGTGATGGACGAACTTGCGCACGCGAAAGATTTCGGCATCGACGTGAAGGGTTTCAAGCTGGACTGGGCGACCCTGATCGCGCGCAAAACAAAGATTGTAAACAAACACGCCAAGGGCATCGAATTTCTTTTCAAGAGAAATAAAGTCGAAAGCATTACCGGATGGGGCCGGGTGGCGGGACCGGGCCGCGTTTCTGTTGAAAAAGACGGCAAGACCACCGAAATTACCGCGAAGAATATTATTCTGGCGACCGGCTCCGCGGCGCGATCCATTCCCGGCGTGACGATTGACGGCAAAACAATTTTGAGTAACATC
>OCZU010000114.1_pt1 | contig 60358 bp, 51 predicted proteins | sample 1539001 | NCBI WGS metagenome assembly OCZU01 (sample SAMEA3539306, study PRJEB22396) | soil metagenome | biome: tundra; feature: field; material: soil | place: USA | collected 2010-05 | depth 0.15 m | reverse complement strand
GCCCGGCCGCAGTGCCGGCACTCCCGTGCCGGGCGGCAGCGTCGGCGCTCCGGCGCCCGCTCAGGGCGCCGAGGCCGAGGCCCTGATCAAGGAGGCGCGGCGTCGGCACCGCAGGCGCCGCCTCGTGGTTGGTTTGACCGTAGCGGTCGTGGCAGCGGGCGGGATTGGCGCATTCGCTGAATATCACGGAGCCGGCCAGCCCCGGTCGGCGCGCCCGCCGCGGCCGAAAACCGCCGTCAGCCATCCCGCCCGCTCGGTGCTACCGGACCGGATCCCGCGCAGCGTGCACACGACTCTGGTCATGTGGCCAGTTGATCACGATCAGTATGGCGGCATCTACGTCGACAACCTGCGCACCCGGCACCTGTGGCAGCCTCTTTCTCCCGGGATGGACGGCGGTGAGTACGCGCCGATCCTGCCGGTCGGCCACTGGATCGTCTGGGTCGCAGACGACAACGAGGTCTCCGTCGTCAGCGCCGAGGCGAACCAGCCGGGGGTGCCGCGAGCGCTCGGCAAGACGCTGCTGTTCGCCCCGTCGGCGGTACCGGACCATGTCTGGCTGCAGTACGGGTTCTTCGAGTCTGGGCAGAACACGGTGCGGTCGGTCGACGTTGCCAGCGGGCACGCTAGCCAGCCGATCGTTTTGCCGGCCGGACTGAAGCTGATCGCGGGCACCGTCTCTGGCCTCCTGGTATCGCCAGATGGCGGCGGCCCCGGCGCCTTGCAGCTGTGGAAACCAGGTGCGACGCCGATCACGCTGCCGCACTCGGCGTCGGCGCAGGCGTTCGCGGTAGGCCGGCGGTTCGTCGCCTACGACACCGGCTGCCTGGATGAGACAACTGCGCCGGATCTTAGTTATGACGCAAATTATGGCTATTCGGCGTGCCGGACACTGCGGGTGTTCGACGTCGTCACCGGGCGGCTGCGCTCGTTCGCGGCGCCGCCTGGTACGACCGGGTGGGTGCCGAGTCACGGCGGATACTGGTCGTTCAGCGCGATAGCGCAGTCCGGTGCCGTGATCGCCGCCGAGGCGGTGACGCCGCCTGACAGCCGCGGCGTGGCTCGAGTTTACATGATGCACCTGACCGGCCCGGTGGCGCGACCGGTGGTGGTCCCGTCGTCGGCGGCATTCTTGCTCTCTGTGACGGCGTGGTCGGCGAACGGCTCGTGGCTGTTCTACCAAGGGCCGGGCACTCACCTGTGGGGCTACCAGGTGAGCACGGGGCGAGTCCGGTCCTCAGCCACGCCGTGCTGCCAGTACGCCGTGCTATCCCCGATCACGAGCCCATCCGGCTGACCAGCGCGGACCGGAGCACTTGCTGGTCACGGTCCATGATCCGGGGCGGAAACCCGCTGACTTCGGCGGGCTTATGCCCATGATCAAGGGCGGCCAGCTGGGTGGTGAGTCACTTCGGTGGCTGGTAGAGCTCTTCCACGCGCCTGATCTGGGTGACGGAGCGGTTCACCGGCACGCCTCGGGCTTCCAGCAGTGGCAGTATCGCGTTGCTGCGATCGGAGAGGAAGCCGATCGCGGCGGGCTCGCCGCGCAGCCGTAGCCAGACCGCGATCCTGCTGGCCGGCAGAGAGACGAGTTCGGCTATCGCGAGTTCGTCATATCTGGCTTCCCAGGTCGGAACGAGCCAGCGGCTGACCGCGATCCCGCGGAGCCGCAGGCCCCAGTCGAAGAACTCCAGCCGGACCAGCGAGCCGCTGGTGATGATGTGCCTGCCCATGACGCCGCCCCGGAACAGCGTGTCCGGCTCGCCGGCCGGCGCGTCGATGACTCGCGCATTGGAGGCCGCCAGCCTGGTCCACAAGACGACGCCGCCGATGCCCAGGACAACGAGCACCAGGACGAGAACGACTGCGAGCTGCACCAGTCCTCCGATTCCGATGGCCGCGTGGATCCCCTGCCGCTGAGTGTTCTCCGGGTCAGCGCGTCTGGCAACTGCTCGTCACGAGCCCACCGGCCAGAGGTGGACCGGCTCGTTGGTGTGCATGTGCTCGATGTAGCGCTGGGTCATCAGCCGCAGCGCCTCAGACCGGTTGGCGCCGCCTTCGGTCAGCGCCTCGACCGTGCCGATCTGCCAGGCGGCTCCGGTCTGGCCGGTCAGGCAGCGCTGCTCGATGATGCCGAGCAGACGATCAGCGTGAACCGGGTTCACGCCCCACTTGCGCAGGCCGTCGTGGGCTAGCGGCAGCAGGCGGCGGAGCACGAGTTCGTCCGTCGGAGCTTCACCGAGACCTGGCCAGTAGAGCCTGGCGTCCATGCCGCGGCGCGCCGCCGTGTGCAGGTTCTCAGCGGCTGTCGCGAAGGTCATCTGGGTCCAGATCGGACGTTCCGCCTCGGCGACGGAGCGCACCAGTCCGTAGTAGAAGGCCGCATTGGCCATGATGTCAGCGACTGACGGGCCGGCCGGGAGAACCCGGTTCTCCACCCGCAGGTGCGGCTTGCCGTTAGCGATGTCGTAGACCGGCCGGTTCCAGCGGTAGATCGTTCCGTTGTGCAGCTTCATCTCGGCCAGTTCCGGGGTGCCGCCGTGATCAAGGACCGCGAGCGGATCCTCCTCCTCGCAGATCGGCAGCAACGCCGGGAAGTAGCGCAGGTTTTCCTCGAACAGGTCGAACACCGAGGTGATCCAGCCTTCGCCGAACCACACCCGGGGTCGCACGCCCTGCTGCTTCAGCTCGTCCGGACGAGTGTCCGTGGCCTGCTCGAACAGCGTGATCCGGGTCTCGTGCCACAGCTGGCTGCCGAACAGGTACGGGGAGTTGGCGGCGAGCGCGACCTGCACGCCGGCGATCGCCTGGGCAGCGTTCCAGTAGCTCGCGAAGTCGTCCGGGCTGACCTGGGTATGCAGCTGCACGCTGGTGCAGGCGGCCTCGGGGGTGATGCTGTCCGCATGCGTGAGCAGTTGCTCGGCGCCGTCGATCTCGATCCGCATGTCTTCGCCGCGCGCCGCGAAGATCTGCTCGTTGAGTACGCGGTAGCGCGCGTTCGCGGACATGGTCCCCAGGTGCACGTCCTGCTGGCGCAACGTCGGCAGGATGCCGATCATGACCATGCGGCTGCCAGTGTCGCGGGCCTTGGTGTCGGCGGCGTTGAGACTGCCCCTGATCGTCTGTTCCAGATCCGCGATCGCGTCGCCGTCAAGCTGCTGCGGCGGCACGTTGATCTCGAGATTGAACTGCCCGACCTCGGTTGCCCAGGCCGGATCGGCGATGGCAGCAAGCACGTCGGCGTTGCGCATCGACGGAGCGCCGTCGGCGTCGACCAGGTTCAGCTCGATCTCCTGGCCCACCCGCGCCTGTCCCGCCTCGAACGAGTCCTCGTGCAGCATCCGGGCGAACACATCGAGCGAGCGCCGGACCTTGTCCCGGTACGTGCGCCTGTCCGCGCCGCTGAACGTCATCGGCGCAATATCACGACCCATATTGCCTCGCTCAGCACGCGGGGAGAACTTCCACCCTCTAAGTAGTTCAGTACACACTCGCATGTCACCCGGGCCTTACGCCACCGTTGTCATCCCGGCGCGGCGCAGGCTGCCGCTCAGGTACGGCGCAGGCTGCCGCTCAGGTACGGCTCGTGCCGGTCACCGCAACGTGGTCCCGCTCCAGCGGCTTGTTCGCCAGGCGCGGACTGTGTGGCAGCGGCGCGGACAGCTATTGCGCGGTGAATCCGCGGTGGCGATCGACGTCGAGGTCGGCATCGGGGAGGGGGAGGACCGCGGCGGCGGCCGCGGTTCGCTTGATGCTGCCCAGGTACATGGTGGCGCGCTGCAAGGTGGGGTGCGCGGCGAGCGGGGCGATCTGCGCAGGCTGCAGGTGACCCATGTCAAGAAGGATTAGTTCCTTCAGAGCTGGCGCTCTGAGCAGCGGCGTCAGGTCCTGCAGCCCCTTCATGGTCTGCAGATGGACGCGGCGCAGCCTGGTCAGCCTGCCGAGTGCTGGCAGCTCGGTGACGTGCGGGAGCACCTGGAGGAACAGCTCATCCAGCGACTGCACGTCTGCGACCGGGCCGAGGTCGCTAAGCCCGCGGACCATCCACGCTTGCAGATACTGCAGCTCGGAGAGGGCGGGCAGCAGGCCCAGATCACGAGTGCCGCCGAGCTCGAGATCTAGCGCTCGCAGGCCGGTGATCGGGGTCAGGGCTGACAGGTCGTTCATGGTGACCGACCGCAAGGTCAGGGAGTGCAGGCCGGTCATGGCCGACAGTGCCTCCAGGTCCATGACCGGACCTTCCAGTGCCAGATGCCGCAGCGATGCGAGCCCGGCCAGCGGCGTCAGGGACAACCGCCGCAAGGACGGCAGCGGCTGACAAACAAGCACACGTCCGGTCTCGGGCGCATCGCCGCCGACAGCAGTCCGAAGTCGACTTCGGACAGCATCGCACGCAGGTCGACCGCCGTGCACTCGGGATTAAGCGGCCCGAGCATCGCCGAGTCGACCGGCGACCGAACTATCCGCCAGTCATCTGCACCCGTCCTCGCCATCACGCCCGCCATTCCCGGCTGTCTGAGGTGCCTAAGCTACAGGCGCACTGGGTGGCTCAGATGACGGTGCCGTGCGCCCGTAGAACGTGCTCAAGGAGCAGGGCGGTGGTGACCGGGCCGACACCGCCGGGGACCGGCGACACGGCTCCGGCGACCTGGGCAGCCGACGGATCGACGTCGCCGGTGGTGCCGCCGTCGGAAGTCGGGTTGGTTCCGACGTCGATCACGACCGCACCCGGCTGAATGTCGTCGGCGGTGAGCATCCAGCGACGACCGGCGGCGGCGACCAGGATGTCCGCCGTCCGGGTGATCGCCGGGAGGTCACGGATCCGCGAATGGCAGATGGTGACGGTCGCGTGCCGGTCTAGCAGCAGATGCGCGGCGGGTTTGCCGACGACGGTGCTGCGGCCCACGATGACGGCGTGCCGCCCGCCGATCTCGACCTGGTAGTGGTCAAGAAGCCGGACGACGGCCTCAGCGGTGGCCGGGGCGAACGCGGGCAGGCCGGCCGCCAGCCGGCCGAGCGAGAGCGGATTCGCGCCGTCAACGTCCTTGGCCGGGTCGATCAGGTGACCGAAGTCGGCCAGCTTCGCGCTGCCGGGCAGTGGCGTCTGCAACATGATCGCGCTGACTGACTCATCCGCGTTCAGGTCAGCCAGCGCGGCGCTGATCGCCACCGGTGCCGCCTCGGCACCCAGGTCGATGACCTGGCAGGTGATGCCGGCCTTGCCTGCGGCACTGGTGATTGACCGCACGTACCAGGCGGTTGCCTCGTCTGCAGTGGCCGTCACGACGGCGAGCACCGGCGGCGGTGCGCCAGGCGGGCGGGCCGAGATGCCCGCCGTGACCGACTCGCGGATCCGGGCACCAAGTTCCCTGCCGGAGAGCACGGCGGCAGTCATCGGCCGTCCCTTTCAAGGATTGCAGCGGTCAGCAGCTGATCGTAGGACGGCCGACGGATCGCATTGGCTGTTACCGGACGGTCATCGGGCGATCGCTTGCCGAACGGCGGCGGTGATCTGGTCGGCGCGAGCGGTGATCTCGTCAACGCTGGCCACTATCCCCGCCAGGTCCGCTCGACGAACCTGATCCTTGATGCCGCTGAGGTTGATCTCGACATTGACCCTCGCCGTGGTCGCGGCCGCGCGGGCAGCCTCCGCAGATGCGGCGACATCGCTGATCACGCTGCGGTTACCGACCGGCAGCAGACGCTGTGCGAGGCCGATCAGCTCATCAGCGACCTGGACCACCCGCGCGGGTGGCCCGGCCGCTCCGGCTAGCGCTACGGCGATCGCCTCGCTGCGCTGCGTCCTTGCTTCGTCGGTGTCCTTCGGCAGCTGATACGCCCGCGCCACGGCGCCGAACGCCAAGGCGTCCTCCTCAGCAAGCGTCAGAGCCCGGTCCCGCAGCTCATCGGCGATCCGAAGGACCGACGCGATCGTGTCGGCATCTGCCGCATACTTCGGCCCGTCGCTGTACCGCGCCACCATGCCCAGCAGCGCCGCCGACTGCGCAGCATGCAGGGCAGCACTCGCTCCGCCGCCGGGCGCCGGCACCCGGGCTGAGAGCAGCTCAAGAAACGATCCGACCGTCTGATCCCGCACGGGCATCCTCCAGAGCTGTGGGGCGTGAGCAGGCCACACCGTAAGAGTGCTTCGATCATGATCGCGGAAGATTCGTGCGATCATCCGTACCATGACGCAGTCGCCGCTGCCCGGCCATGATCCGCTTAGCTGCACCGACTACGTGATCGACGTTGGCATCGACGGCCTGGCGGGCGAAATCGGCTAGACGCCACCCCCGCAGCAGGCACGCTACGTCTGGTTCGAATTCTCTGCGACCGAGGACCCCGAAGGCGAGCACATCAGCAAGGTGACGGTTGACCTGACGACCGGGCAGGTAGTCACCAACCCGTGACCATAACGCTCCGTGTCATGCCGGACGAGTGAGCAGAGCGCCCGAGATGCTGGTCGCGATCTCATCCATCACATCGTCCGGTACATGCCGGGCCGGATCGCCGCCCAGCATGCCGAATGCCCGCGGGCCGCGGAAGGCTGGGTCCAGGTCGCCATGCCGTGGCATTACGTGAAAATGGACATGCTGGAAGCCCTCGGCCTCAGCGAACAGCGCGACATATGTCTTCTCGCACCCGACCACCTCCCGCAGCGCAGCCGTCAGGTTGGTCAGCAACGGCCCGAGATCCGCGGCTTCCTCGGGCGTCAGCTCGTCGAGCGCGATCACATGCCGTTGCGGCAGCACCACCAGCCACCCGGGCAGCGACGTCCCGAACGCATGCGCGACCCGCCACCTCGGACCAACATGCACCCGCTCTCGCGGAGCCAGATCCACCCGTGCGTTGTGGATACAGGTGAAGCACTCTCGGTCGGTCGTCATGGTTTTCAAGCTATCTGGGACGCAAGGTTGTGCGGGATCTGGTGCGGCGACGGCGGTACGACCTCCTGAACCGATGCGGCGACGGACGGCACGACGCGCGGTGCCGGCTGGCTGCGCAACGCCGCGCACCGCGGTCATGCCGTCCGTCGCCTGACTCCCCGCTCGTGGGAGTCTTAAGAACATGATCGGCGTGGACGAGTTCAACGCGCTACCTGAGCACGACGCTATGCAAGCGCTGCTGAGCTGCTGCTCAGCGGCTCGCTGGGCTACTGCCGTCGCATCCTCCCGCCCCTACGACAGCGTCGCTGACCTGCTGGCAGCGTCGGACGCGGCAGTCGTTGAGCTAGGGGAGCCCGACCTGCGGGAGGCGCTAGCCGGGCATCCCAGGATCGGCGACCGGCGGGCTGTCGCCGGCCGGGGCTGGTCTGGGCAGGAGCAGGCGGGGGTGCGGGGGGCGGATGAGCTGGTGTTGCGGGAGTTGGCTGACGGGAACGGGGCTTACGAGCGGCGGTTCGGGCATATCTACCTGGCTTGTGCTACGGGTCGTTGTGCGCAGGAGCTGCTGGACTTCCTGAACGAGCGGCTCGGGAATGAGCGCAAGACGGAGTGGCGGGTGGTGGCGGGCGAGCTCGCGAAGATCAATCAGATCAGGCTGCGCAAGCTGATCGGGGATGTGGCATGACGGCGGTGACGACCCACATCCTGGACACGGTCCGGGGCGAACCGGCTGCCGGAGTGGTCGTTCGGCTTGAGCGAGTGGTGATCGGGCGCGTCGTGGCCGGGGCTGCCGGGACCACAGACGGGACTACAGACGGGACCGGCGGGTCGGGCGGCGAGATCGGGCGGGGAGTGACCGATGGCGATGGCCGGATCGGGGACTTCGGGCTGGCTCGGGCGGCGGCGGGCAGGTACCGGCTGGTCTTCGAGACCGGGCCGTATCTGAGGGCGGCGCATCCGGGCGGGACGCGCGGGGGAGAGCCGTTCTTCCCCGAGATTGCAGTCACGTTCGCGGCCGACGGAGCACGGGTGCATTATCACGTGCCGCTGCTGCTCAGTCCTTACTCGTACTCGACTTACCGAGGGAGCTAAGCCATGGCGATCGTCCTTGGACCGAATCAGTACGGCAAGGCCGAGACCCGGGTGGTCAGGATCTACCGGGACGGTGACCGGCACGAGATCAGGGATCTCAACGTGTCGACGTCGCTGCGGGGCGACTTCGCAGCGGCGCACCTGACCGGTGACCAGGCCAGCGTGCTGCCGACCGACAGTCAGAAGAACACGTGTTTCGCCTATGCCAAGGAGCATGGCGTGGGCGAGATCGAGGACTACGCGCTCGCTCTGGCCAGCCACTTCGTCGATGACATCGCTCCGGTCTACCGTGCCCGCGTCGACGTCGATGAGTACCGCTGGGAACGGGTCAGCGTGGCCGGTGCCGAGCATCCGCACGCGTTCGTCCGGGCCGGCCACGAGGTACGTACCGCTTGTGTGACCACCGACGCCGAGCGAGCGGTTAATGCGTCATGGGTAATCTCCGGAATCAGGGACCTGGTCGTGCTCAAGTCGACCGGCTCGGAATTCACCGGTTTTCTCAGGGACCGCTACACCACGCTGGCCGAGGCGACCGACCGGATCCTGGCCACGTCACTGACCGTCCGGTGGCGGTACGCGGGGACGGACGTGGCGTGGGGCGAGGCGTTCGGCCAGGTGCGGCAGATCCTGCTGGAGCGGTTCGCCCGCGTGCACAGCCTGGCGCTGCAGCAGACGCTGTGGGAGATGGGCTCCGCCGTGCTGGCGGCCCGCGACGACATTGCCGAGATCAGGCTGAGCGCCCCGAACAAGCACCACTTCCTGGCCGACCTCACGCCGTTCGGGCTGGACAACCCCGGCGAGGTGTTCCACGCGGCCGACCGGCCCTACGGCCTGATCCAGGCCGCCGTGCTCAGGGACGACGCGCCGCCGGCCGGCCCGGCCTGGGAGTCGCCAGGCGCCTTCTGCTGAGTGCGGGGCCGGCTGGGTCTGCGCCGCGCCGGTCCGGTCGATCCGACCTGGGCGAGGTCGCCCGCCGACATGCCGCCCCGTGTGCGACGCTGGGCTTCGGAGGGGTTGCGATGGACTTTCTTCAGCCAGCCAGCTGGGACGAGGCGCTGGCAGCAAAGGCTGCCAGTCCGGCGGCAGTGCCGATCGCCGGCGGCACCGACGTGATGGTCGAGCTGAACTTCGACCGACGGCGGCCCGAGGCACTGCTCGACCTCACCCGGGTGGCCGAACTCACCGGCTGGACCACCGCCGGCGGCAAGCTGCGAGTCGGCGCCGGGATGACCTACGCCGCCCTGATCGGCGAACTCGGCTCCGCCCTGCCCGGCCTGGCACTAGCGGCCAGGACCGTCGGCTCACCGCAGATCCGCAACCGGGGCACGATCGGCGGCAACCTCGGCTCGGCGTCGCCGGCCGGCGACTGCCACCCGCCACTGCTCGCCGCTGATGCGCAGATCGAGGTCGCGTCGGTCCGCGGCACCAGGATGATCGCAGCAGGGGATTTCTACACCGGGGTCAAGCGCAGCGCGCTGGCCGCTGACGAGCTGATCGCCGCGGTCTGGATCAGCCCGCCGGACGGTCCCGAGCAGTTCGCCAAGATCGGTACCAGGAATGCGATGGTGATCGCGGTGGCCGCGTTCAGCCTGGCACTGCATCCGCAGCGCAAGGCGGTCGGCACCGGGATCGGCTCCGCCGCCCCGACTCCGGTTCGGGCGCCTGACGCCGAGGACTTCCTGGCCGCGGCGCTTGACGAGGCCGGCCTGTGGGAGTCGCGGGCTCCGATTGGAGAGTCCGTGGTGACCGAGTTCGGCACGCTGGTGAGCGCGGCCGCCCGGCCGATCGACGACGTGCGCGGCACTGCGGCCTACCGGCGGCACGCGCTCGCCGTGCTCGCCAGGCGGACGCTGACCTGGGCCTGGGCCGACTACTGTGCTGGCTAACAACTGTGCTGGCTAACCAACTGTGCTGGCTAACCAACTGTGCTGGCTGACTAACTGTGCTGGCTGACTACTGGGCTAGCGGGGGAGGGGTGAGCGACCGGTGCGGATAACGGCGATCGTCAACGGGGCCGAGCACCAGGCGGACGATGTCTGGCCGGGCGAGAGCCTGCTCTTCGTGCTCCGCGAGCGGATGGGCCTACCTGGCTCGAAGAACGCCTGCGAGCAGGGCGAGTGCGGCTCGTGCACGGTCTATCTCGACGGCACCCCGGTCTGCGCCTGCCTGGTGGCCGCCGGGCAGGCGAACGGCAGGGACATCGTCACCGTCGAGGGACTGGCCAGCGGCGCGGACCTGCATCCGCTCCAGCAGGCGTTCATCGAGGCCGGTGCGGTGCAGTGCGGATTCTGCACGCCGGGCCTGCTCGTCGCCGCGCACGACCTGCTCAGGCGCGACCCCGACCCCGCCGACGCGGACATCCGCGAGGCGCTGGCCGGCAACTTGTGCCGGTGCACCGGCTACGAGCAGATCCTGGAGGCGGTCAGGCTGGCGGCGACGCGACTGGCCGCTGCCCGACCGGCCGCGGAACCGCCGGCCGGAGCCTAGTGATGACAACCTTCACGCTTAACGGGTGTCACGTCCTCACCATGAACGTGGAGCGGGCCGAGCACGGCGCCGGGTACGTCGCCGTAACCGGGAACCAGATCACGGCGGTCGGCGCCGGCCCGCTGCCAGCAGAACTGGCCGGCGGCCAGGTGATCGATGGCTCCGGCTGCCTGGCGACCCCGGGGCTGGTGAACACCCACCACCACCTGTACCAGTGGGCCACCAGGGGCCTGGCGGCGGACTCGACCCTGTTCGGCTGGCTGACCGAGCTTTACCCGGTCTGGGCGCGGATCGATGAGCAGATCGTGGCCGACTCGGCGACAGCGGCACTCGCCTGGCTGGCCAGGACGGGCTGCACGACGACGACCGACCATCACTACGTGTTCCCGCGCGGCGGCGGTGACGTGCTTGGCGCGACGGTGCAGGCGGCGCGGGCGGTCGGCCTGCGGTTCCACCCGACCAGGGGATCGATGGACCTGGGCGTCTCGTCCGGCGGGCTGCCCCCGGACGACGTGGTCGAGGACCTCGACACGATCCTGGCCGCGACCGCGGCGGCGATCGATCGGTTCCACGACCCGGCGCCTGGCGCGATGCTGCGGATCGGCGTCGCGCCGTGCTCGCCGTTCTCGGTGACCGGCGAGCTGATGATCGCGGCGTCCGCGCTGGCCCGCGACCGGGGCGTCCGGCTGCACACCCACCTGGCCGAGACTGCCGACGAGGCGGAGTTCTGTGCGGAGCGGTTCGGCTGCACGCCGGCCGAGTACCTGGACTCACTGGACTGGCTGGGCGCCGACGTCTGGCTGGCGCACGGCGTGCACCTGGACGACGCGGCGATCGCCAGAATGGCCGCGACCGGGACCGGCGTCGCGCACTGCCCGTCATCCAACGCCAGGCTTGGCGCAGGGATCTGCCGGACAGCCGACCTGATCGCGGCCGGGGTGCCGGTCGGCCTCGGGGTGGACGGAGCCGCGTCGAACGAGGAGAGCTCGCTGATCGCAGAGGTCCGCGAGGCGGTCCGAATGGCCAGGGCGGTCGGCGGCCCGCAGGCGCTGACCGTGCGGCGGTCGCTGGAACTCGCGACGCTCGGCGGGGCCAGGCTGCTCGGCCGGGCGGACGAGATCGGCTCGCTGGAGCCGGGCAAGCTGGCCGACATCGCGTTGTGGCGGCTGGACACGCTGCCGCACGCGAACATCGCCGACCCGGTCGCCGCCCTGGTGCTCGGCGGTCCGGCTCCGGTCGAACTGCTGATCGTGAACGGCAAGGTGGTGGTGGAGCGCGACCAGGTGCTGACCGTGGACGAGCGGCAGGTGGCAGCCGCCGCCAGCCGGGCCAGCGCGGCGTTGCTCGACCGGTCAATGCCAGCCGCCTCAGCCTGACCGGTCCGGGCAGCGCCTGCGCCAGCCGCCTCAGCCTGACCGGTCCGGGCAGCGCCTGCGCCGGCACCGGTCAGGGCCGGCTCCGCGTACCAACCTCTGCAGCCGGTCGCGCATCCTTGGTGTGTGGCGGACGACATCATCATGTTCGGCTCGGCCGAGCGCGGCCCGGGCCTGGGCCACCGCGCCGATGAGCAGATCGAGTCGCTGTTCCATGCGGGTTATCCGCAACTCGTCAGGACCGGGTACTCGCTGACCGGCGGCTGGGATCTGGCCGAGCAGCTCGCTCAGGACGCGTACCTGCGGCTCTGGCGGCGCTGGCGCTGGCGCGGGCTCAAGGACCCCCGCGCCGTTCCGATGTACCTGCAGTGCACGGTCATGAACGCCTCGCGACCGACCATCAGACGCCGGGTGATCGAGCGGCGCGTGCTGACGGCCGAGCGAGCGAAGCCGCCCCCGCCCGTGGCGGTGGATCCCGCCGATGACGTCGAACTGCGGCGAGCGGTCGCTACCTTGCCGGCTCGTAACCGGGAATGCGTTGTCCTGCGGTACCTGCTCGGCAGATCGGAGACCGAGACGGCCGGAGTGCTTGGCATCTCGGTCGGCACGGCGGCGAGCCAGACCCACGAGGGACTGCGGCTACTGCGAGGACGTCTAGCCGACGACTGCCGCAGCGGGCCAGGCGAGCGCGGCGGCAAGGACTGGGAGATGACCTCCGCTGCACTCGAACGGCGGCTGCAGGAGCTACTCCCGCCAGTTTTGGATCACCAGGTCGACACCGACCGGGGATGGCGGGAATTTGAGGCTCTTAGGTCGCGGACCAGCCGGAACCGCGGAGCGCTGACGGCGGCCGCGTTGGCTGCGATCGCGGCGATCGCGGCGATCGGAGCGCTGTCCGGCGGCCCGACCGGAGTCACGCGGGCGACCACGCCTCCGAACCGCAGCGGCAGCGGCCCGGCGGCCGTCAGAACGTTCCCCCGAGCAATGGCTGCCAGCATCCCGGTGAGTGGCGTGACCGACATGGTCCAGGACGGGACGCAGGTCTGGGCGGTCAGTGCTCCGACCCAGACGGGAGCGACTGCCTATCATCTGGTGGGGATCGACCTGCGGGCGGACAAGATCACGCTGCGGGTGGATGTCGGGCCGGCGCCCAGGGCAGTCGCTGCTGGCGGCGGAGCGGTGTGGCTGACCACGGCGCAGGGCTCGGCGGGCGGGCAGGTGGTCCGGATCGACCCGGCCACAGGGAAGATCATCGCAACGCTGCACCTAGCGGCCGGTCGGTGTGACTACGTGACCTTCAGCGGCGGACGGCTCTGGGCGCAGTGCGGCAGTGGTCGCAGTAACAGCGTGCTCCTGCGGATCAATCCGGTCACCGGCCAGGTGCAACGTCGGCTTGGGCCGGTACGCGGCCCGGTCGGACAATCCCTCGTCGCGCCTTCGGGAGCGTGGTACCTCACCGGTTACTCGGGCATCAGCGAGAAGATCGGCGCTGGCGGCAGAGCGCACGCCTTCGCGAGCCTTGATTCGGCCACCACGCCGGCCGGCTTCGCGTACGCGCAATCGCTGGTATACGGGCAGGGGTCGCTGTGGACCCTCACTTCTGGCGAGCGTGTCGCCAAGATCAACCCGGATACTGGTCATATCGAGCGGCTCTACACCGCCGCCAGTTATGACCCCGCCGGGGCCGGCGGACTGAATGTCCTCGCCGTGGGCCAGGGCTCGTTGTGGTTCCTTGACGATGGCTACCCGTTCAGCGGCGTGCTGCGGGTCAGCATGGCGACCGGCAGGCCGCTCGGCGGGGTGACCATTCCGATCGGCGCCTGCGGCAGCAGTCCGTGCTCGCAGATCTACGACATCGGCGGTAACGTCTGGGTGCCCACCATGACCACGCTCCTGGAGATCGATCCCGCCCGCTTGCCCGGGTAGTGGCCAGGGCTGTCGGCGGTCCGCAGGCGGGCGCGGGCATGCGGGCGGCTGTGGGCATGCGGGCGGCTGTCGACATGCAGAATGGCGGGCGGCCGATGTGCCGCGCGCGGCAACCTTTGCTGGTGGTCACGCATCCTTAGGGTGCGGCGGACGACATCATCAACTTCGGCGCGGCCAAGCGCGGTGCGGACTCCGGCCGCGGTGCCGACGCGGCGATCGAGTCGCTCTTCCACGCTTGCTATCCGCAGCCGGTCAGGACCGGGTACTCGCTCACTGGTGACTGGGATCTGGCCGAGCAGCTAGCTCAGGAGGCTTGCCTGCGGCTCTGGCGCCGCTGGCGCTGGCTCAAGGACCCAAGCGCCGCGCCGATGTACTTGCAGCGCACGGTCGTGAACGCGTCGCGGCAGAGCATCAGGCGCCGGATCGTCGAGCGGCGCGTGCTTAACACCGAGCGGCCCGAGCCGATCACGGTCCCTGCGGCCGATCCAGACGACGTCGTCGAGGTGCGCGGGCCGCAGCACGGTCCGCGAGTCGGCCGCACCGGTCTCCGCACCCTGCTGTCCGGCACACAGCGGCACCGGCAGCCCGCCGCTCGCGCCGGGCGACCCCCGCTCAGAGCGGATCACAGGACGGGAGCCAGCGGCACCGGCAGTCCGACGCTGCCAGAACGGCGGAAAGTGCCGGTATGCGCCACAGGAAACCCAAGGTTGTCACTATCCGTGACTGCGGAGGATTTACCGCGAACGATCCGCCGTGGCCACGAACGCACTTAGTAAGGGTTGGGTAGTCACATACCGGGCTAAATCGGATGATCATATGACTGCAACCCGTACTAAGTGCGGCTGGCGGTCGGCAGCGCTTGTCCTGGCGGTCGATTTGCCGGAATCTGATGGTAGCGGAACGTAGCGTTTGACCTAAGGCAGCGGAGACAGCGTCATCGGTGGCCCCATCGCATCCATTGCGGCTCGCCTGCCGGGCCGCAGCGGCTGGCTGCCCTACCAGGACCGGGATAGCGCGAGTACCTTGGCACCCGGGAGGACCGACTCGTGATCTTCAGGCGACTCGCGGCAAGGAATCAGCACGGTGACCGGCGACAGGGACTCGTGACGCCGTGACGGCGCCGACTCGCGTGCCCACCCGGGTGCCTGACGGCGCCCCGGCCGAGCTTGGCCGGCCGGACACGGACGCGAGCGAGCGCGGCGGAATCGGCGACAGTCCGCACCGGCCGGACGGGACGCTCAAGGTCACCGGCCAGTTCGCGTACGGCAGTGACCTGTGGATGGACGACATGATCTGGGGCGCGACGCTGCGCAGCCCGCACCCGCACGCCAGGATCAGGTCGATCTCGATCGGCGCGGCACTGGCGACCGGCGGCGTATCTGCCGTCCTGACCTGCCAGGACGTTCCCGGCCAGAACGCCTACGGGCTAGAGCATGCCGACCAGCAGGTGCTAGCCGCCGACCTGGTCAGGTACCAGGGCGAGCCGGTTGCGCTGGTGGCCGCCGATCACCCTGAGGTGGCCCGCCGGGCGGCCGGCAAGATCGTCGTGGACTACGAGGTGCTGGCGCCGGTCACCGATGCGGAGACCGCGCTTGAGCCCGGCGCGACAGCGTTGCATCCGGGCGGCAATCTGGTCAGGCACCTGAAGATCCGCAAGGGCGATCAGGCGCCGCGGGCCGACGTTGTGGTGACCGGCAGCTACACGGTCGGAATGCAGGATCAGGCTTTCCTCGGCCCCGAGGCCGGACTGGCTGTTCCGGACGGCGACGGCGGCGTGGACCTTTACGTTTCGACTCAATGGCTTCATGCGGATCAGCGTCAGGTCTGTGCCGCGCTCGGCCTGCGCCCAGATCAGGTCCGGCTGGTGCTGGCCGGCGTCGGCGGGGCATTCGGCGGCAGGGAGGACCTGTCGATGCACGTGCATGCCTGCCTGCTCGCGCTGCACACCGGCAAGCCGGTGAAGATGGTGTACAGCCGCGAGGAGTCGTTCTTCGGGCATGTGCACCGGCATCCGGCCCTGATGCGGTACGAGCACGGGGCGGACCGGGACGGCACGCTGGTCTACGTGAAGCTTGCGATGTACCTCGACGGCGGTGCGTACGCCTCGAGTACGCCGGCCGTGGTCGGTAACGCGGGCACCATGGGCGCCGGCCCGTACGTCGCGCCGAACGTGCACATCGACGCCTACGGCGTCTACACCAACAACCCGCCGTGCGGCGCGATGCGGGGCTTCGGGTCGGTCCAGGCCGCGTTCGGGTACGAAGCTCAGATGGACAAGCTGGCCGCCGAGCTCGGCGTGGACCCGGTGGAGTTCCGCTGCAAGAACGCGATGACCATGGGCAGCGAGGGTCCCACCGGGCAGGTCGTGGACAGCCCGGCTCCGGTCTCCGAACTGCTGCGCCGGGTACAGGCGATGGGGCTGCCGCCGGGCGAGGACTCGGCTGGCCCGGCCGGGACTGGCGGGTCGAGCACTGCCGGGTCGAGCACGGACCTGCGGCTGCTGCCTGGCGGCGTGGGCAACACGACTCACGGTGAGGGCATCGTTCGCGGCGTCGGCTATGCCGTTGGATATAAGAACGTCGGGTTCTCCGAGGGCCACGACGACTATTCGACCGCGCGGGTGCGGCTCGAGGTGTCTGGTGGCGAGCCGGTCGTCACCGTGCATACCGCGGCTGCCGAGGTTGGCCAGGGCCTGGTCACCATCGAGCAGCAGATCTGCCGGACCGAGCTGGGCGTGGGTCAGGTTGTGATCGTGCCCAAGGACACCGGAGTCGGCTCGGCCGGCTCGACCTCCGCGTCCCGGCAGACCTACATGACAGGCGGTGCGGTCAGGGCGGCCTGCGAGCTGATCAGGGAACGGCTGTTCGGCCTCGTCCAGCGTCAGCTCGGCCGAACCGTGGTCGGCCCGCGGCTGGCTGGCGGCGAGGTGCACGCGGACTCAGGGATCGCGCTCGGAACGATCGCCGGCTTCCTTGGCGGCGAGGTGCTCGAAGAGACGGTGGAGTGGCGGCACCGGCCGACCGAGCCGATCGACCCCGAGACCGGTCAGGGCTTCGCGCATGTGCAGTACGCCTTCGCGGCCCATCGCGCGGTCGTCGACGTGGACACCGAACTGGGCTTGGTCAAGGTCGTGGCGCTGGACTGTGCTCAGGATGTCGGCCGGGCGATCAACCCCCGCGCGGTGGTCGGCCAGATCCAGGGCGGATCCGCCCAAGGGCTTGGTCTGGCGATCATGGAGGAGATCCAGGTCACCGACGGACTGATCCGCAACCCGTCGTTTACCGACTACCTGATCCCCACCATCTTGGACATGCCGCCGATGCAGATCGACGTGCTTGAGTACCCGGATCCGCACGCACCGTACGGCCTGCGCGGAGTAGGCGAGCCGCCGACGATCTCATCCGGCCCGGCTGTTGTGGCGGCCATCCGGGCCGCGACCGGGCTGGAGCTGGCGCGGGTCCCAGTCCGGCCCGAGCACATCACGGGATCGGAGTGAACGCTGCCGGAGCGCCGGACGGCTCATCGGGCAGGCTGGTCGCGACGGCTGCCGCCGAGCTGGACCAGTTGCTGGCCGTAGCCGACAGCGAGCTGGCTGCGGCCTATCCTGGCGACCGGCCTGGCCGCCAGCCGGTGCACACCGTCTACGTACCCGCCGACCAGCTCGGACCGGACCTGACCGAGCGCTGGGGGAGTGCGGCACTGGCGGCACTCGACCGCTGGGCGCCGGGACCAGCGGAGTTCGCAGCCGACCTCGGACTTGCAGACATCGACAATGCCGCGGAGCTTCGGCGGCTGGTTGTGGCGAAGCTGGCAGCCGAGCCGGTCGAGGATGTCCGGATCGACTTCGAGGACGGCTACTCCCGCCGCGGCGATGCCGCCGAGGACGCTGATGCTCGCGGCGCGGCGCGAGCCCTCGCGGGCGCTGTCGATGCGGGCACCGCCCCGCCGTTCAGCGGCCTGCGGTGCAAGAGCCTGCAGCCTGATACCCGGCGCCGTGCGATCGCCACCTTGGACGTGTTCCTCGGTGCGCTGCTTGAGCATGGCCCGCTGCCGGCCGGGTTCGTGCTGACCTTGCCCAAGGTCACTTCGGCGGCGCAGGTCGGCGCCATGGCCGTCCTTTGCGATCGGCTGGAGGCGGCGCACGGCCTGGGCGCGGGACAGCTGGTTTTCGAGGTTCAGGTGGAGACGCCGCAGATCATCCTCGGCCCAGACGGTGCCGCGACAGTCGCGCGGTGCGTGCACGCGAGTGCAGGCCGGCTGACCGGCCTGCATTACGGCACCTACGACTACAGCGCCGCGCTGGGAATCGCCGCTGGGTATCAGGGTATGGCGCACCCGGTTGCCGACTACGCCCGTGCGGTAATGCAGGTGGCCGCCGCGGGGACCGGCGTCCGGCTGTCCGACGGCTCCACCAACATCCTTCCGGTAGGTGGCCGGCCGGAGGTGGTCGCTGCCTGGCGGCTGCACGCCGGGCTGGTCCGGCGGTCGCTGGAACGCGGGTTCTACCAGGGCTGGGATCTGCACCCGGCGCAGCTGGTCAGCAGGTACGCGGCCACCTACGCCTTCTTCAGGGACGGGATGGCAGCGGCATGCGCTCGGCTGCGGACCTACACCGCCCGCGTCCAAGCCGGTCTGGAAGAGCCAGCCACCGGCCGCGCCCTGGCCGCCTACCTGATCCGAGGCCTAGACTGCGGCGCCCTGTCCGACTCAGAGATCACCGACCTAGCAAACCTCGACCGGACCGGTCTGGCGGCGCTTGCCAAGACGGGCCAGTTCCGTGCCTAGCTACCCCCCATCAAGCGACTCCAGCCCAGCGAGCCAGCCCCCGCCCTCCGACCCCAGCCAGCCAGACCTGGTGATCCGGGCTCGCCGCGTGGTCACCCCCGACGGCATCCGCCCAGCCGCCGTTCACATCCGCGACGGCCAGATAACAGCCGTAACTGCCCTAGCTGAGCGGATGGCCGTACCGGGCAGGCCGCGTCCAGTCGGCATGCACGGTGCGGCCGGTCCACTCAGCCGGCCCGATGCGACATCCGGTCCGCTCAACCCACCCGAACTGATCGACCTGCCCGACGACGAAGTGCTGATGCCCGGCCTCGTCGACACGCACGTGCACGTCAACGAGCCCGGCCGGACGGACTGGGAGGGTTTCGCCACGGCGACCCGCGCGGCCGCTGCCGGCGGCGTTACCACCATGATCGACATGCCGCTGAACTCGATCCCGCCCACCACCGACCTGGCGGCGCTCACTGCCAAACGGCAGGCGGCCGCCGCTCAGTGTGCCGTGGACGTCGGCTTCTGGGGCGGCGCCGTGCCGGGCAATGCGGCGGATCGCCCGGCGCTGCACGCGGCGGGCGTCTTCGGGTTCAAGTGCTTCATGGTCGATTCAGGCGTGCCGGAATTTCCGCCGCTGGACTATGACGGCATGGCAGCCGCGATGTGGCAGGTAGCCGAACTCGGCAGCCTGCTTGTAGTGCACGCCGAGGCCGCCGCCTGCATCGCCAGCGCTCCGGCGCCGTCGGGTCCGGACTATGCAGCCTTCCTCGCGTCCCGCCCGGATGCCGCCGAGACTGCCGCGATCGCCTCGGTGATCGAGCTGGCCAGGCAGACCGGCTGCCGGGTGCACGTGCTGCACCTGTCCAGCGCCGATGCGGTGCCGCTGATCGCTGCCGCACGGGCCGACGGCGTCTTGATCACGGCTGAGACCTGCCCGCACTACCTGGCGCTCGCTGCCGACCAGATCAGCTCTGGCGCTACCCAGTTCAAGTGCTGCCCGCCGATCCGGGATCTGGCCAACCGCGAGCTGCTCTGGGCCGCTCTCGGCGCTGGCGTGATCGACTGCGTGGTCTCGGACCACTCTCCATGCCCGCCCGAACTGAAAGGGCTGGCGACCGGTGATTTCGGCGCGGCCTGGGGCGGGATCTCCTCCGTGCAGCTAGCGCTGTCAGTGGTCTGGACGCAAGCTTGCGAGCGCGGCTACGACCTGGCGGATGTCGCCCGCTGGATGGCGAGCGGCCCGGCCCGGCTGGCTGGCCTCGCCAGCAAGGGCATGATCGCCCCGGGCTGCGACGGCGACCTGATCGCGTTCGCGCCCGAGCCGAGCTTTGTCGTCGAACCAGCTCAGCTCCTGACCAGGCACCGGCTCACTCCGTACGCTGGCCGCGAGCTTGCCGGGGTGGTGCGCCGAACCTGGCTACGCGGCACACCCGTGACCCAGGACCGACCGTCTGGAAGGCTTCTGACGAAGCAGTAGGAACGGCATTGCCGGCAACCCGGCGCACCTGCCAGCCGGAGCGACTAATGATGAGGTGATGATCGTGGGCGAATCTCAGTCGCTGCGGCTGACAGGCGACCGCGATCATGAGGCAGCGCAGTTGCCCGAGTTCACCGCGCTGCCCGATCTGGCTTCCCGCCAGCTCGGCGGAAGCGTGGTGTTCGCCAACGATGAGCTGTTTGCCGAGAAGGAGAACCTGATCGCTCAGGCAGCTCCGGTCTTCGCGGCAGGTGAATTCGGCAACAAGGGCAAGGTCTATGACGGCTGGGAGACCAGGCGCAGGCGCGAGCCCGGGCATGACCACGCGATCGTCAGGCTCGGCTGCCCAGGGATCGTGCACGGTGTCGTAGTAGACACGTCCTTCTTCCGCGGCAACTACCCGCCGGAGATCTCGATCGAGGCCGCATGCGTTGCGGGCTATCCGTCGCCGGCCGAGCTAGCGGAGGTCAGCTGGCATCCCCTGGTCGACCGGACGGCCGCCCGCGGCGACACCACCAACAGCTACCCGGTCACCGATCACCGGCGCTGGACTCATGTCCGGCTGTCGATCTATCCAGACGGCGGTGTCGCGCGGTTTCGGGTGCACGGCGAGGTCGTGCCGGACCCGGCCTTCCTGACCGGGACCGTTGATCTCGTGGCGGCTGAGAACGGCGGTCAGGTGGTCGGCTGCTCCAATGCGTTCTACTCCGCACCGGCGAACCTGATCGCGCCGGGCCGGGCTGCCGACATGAGCGACGGCTGGGAGAACGCCAGACGCCGCGAACCAGGCAATGACTACGTACTCCTCCGGCTAGCGGCCGCTGGCCAGCCAGGCTACGTGGAGATCGACACCTGGCGTTTCGTAGGCAACGCTCCCGGCTGGGTCGCCCTGACCGCGACCGACCGCGACGACGTCGGCCAGCCTGATGACGACTGGTGGGAGATCCTGCCCAGGACCCGGGTGCAGCCGGACACCAGGCATAGGTTCGCTGTCGAGACCCATCGCGCCGCGACCTACCTGCGCCTTGACGTCTACCCCGACGGCGGCCTCTCCCGGCTGCGCGTCCACGGCGAGCTCACTCCGGAGGCGCTGGAAGCTGCTCGCCACCGCTGGACCCAGACTCAGCCGTGACGTCCGACGGCATGCGGAACCTCGGCAGCGGTGATCCGAGCAGTAACGCGAAACCGATCATCCCGCCGACGGCCCCGATCCACAAGGTTGGCCGCAGCCCGAGGATGGTGCCGAGGAAGCCTCCCGCCAGCGCCCCGAGCGGTCGCATGCCGTAGTTGACTGCCTGGAACGCACCGCTGACCCGCGACCTCATCTGGTCGGGGATGACGGCGGCGAAGATGGCGCCGATCGTGATGTCCAGCGCCATGACACCGAACCCGGAGATGAACTCGGCAGCTACCAGCATGGCCAGGATGACCGGTTCCGGGCCCGTGGCCAGCGGCACGAGCACCAGCGGGGCGGTGAACACCAGGCAGCTCAGCGTGTAGACCAGCCCGGCGCCGAGCCGGGCAGCCAGTCGCTTGGTGACCAGCGCGCCGAGCACGCCGCCGATCGCCCCAGCGCCGAGCACCAGCCCCAGCAGCCCGGGCCGCACGTGCAGCGAGCGCGTGGCGTAGAGGACGAAGAGCGCGAAGAAGACGAAGTTAAAGAAGTTGACGGTCGCGACGGCGATCAGCGACCAGCGGACGATGGCGCAGTGCCAGATGAACCTGACGCCGGCGGTCAGCGCCCCCCGCCCGCCGCCATCCGCCGGTGCCTCATCGGGCCGGATCCGGCTCAGGAAGAAGGCGGAGCCCAGGAAGGAGAGGGCGTCGGCGAGTACAGCAAAGGGAGCCGTCAGCGCCTGCACAAGCAGACCGCCGATACTCGGGCCGCCGACGAAGGACAGCGCACGGCTGCCGTAGACCAGCGCGTTGCCGTCGACATACCGATCGCCGGGAACAAGAGCAACGAATAGCGCGGGGTCACAGACCGTGAACAGCACGCTGAGCGTTCCCGTGCCGAATGCGACGCCGTACAGCTGCCACGTTGTCAGCGCTCCGAACGCGTAGCAAACCGGGATGCTCGCGAGCAGCGCCGCCCTGCCGAGGTCGGCGGCGATCATGGTAGCTCGCCGGTGACCGCGCCGGTCCGCCCATGCGCCCGCGTGCAGGCCGAAGAACAGGCTCGGCAGCCACTCCAATGCCACGAGGAAGCCCATCTGCGCTGCATTGACCCGCAAGACGAGCACGGCGGTCAGCGGCAGCGCGATCGATGAGATCTGGTCCCCGAACATCGAGACCGTCTGGCCGCTCCAGTACCGCCGGAAGGCCCGGTCCCGCAGCAGCATCGGTATCCGTGCCACGACCCGGTGCGCCGTCCTGGCCCGCCACGGCTCACGGCACTGGCTCGGCCCACGGTGTCGGCCCGGCTCACTGTCTGAGACCGGCTTCGTGGTGACCGGGACCGCGTCCGTGAGCTCGTCCTGCCTGCTGGTCATGGAGTGTTGCCGCCCTGGTCCGTGCCGCCCCGGCCCGGGGACTGGTCGGTGAGCGGGAAGGCGAGATGGATGTAACTGACCAGGCGCGCGTCTGGCGGGCGCAGCTCAGGGGAGAGCAGACGGTCGACGTAGCCGTCGATGAGCGCGTGCAACTGCTCGCCCAACTCGGCGAGCTCCGCTGCCGTGAGATAGAGCAAGGTGTCTCCGAAGTGCGCCGCGCGCTGCCACTGCTCGGGCTCGTCCGGCCTGGCATCCAGCCACCGCATCGTCTTCTCGAAGTAACTCTCGGCGACCACGGACCTGAACAGGTCGGATGCCGCCTCCAGCTCAGGACTGTCGGCGATCTCAGGGACGCTAGTGAACAGGGCCGTGGCTTTCCATGGCCGCTGCCGTCCCTGGCCGCCGCCTGCTTCGACGACGAGCCCGTACTTGGCAAGCTGCCGCAGGTGAAACGAGCAGCTCGCCGAGCTCTCGCCAAGCAGTTCTCCCGCACGGGTCGCGGTCAGCGGGCCTTCGGAGCGCAACAGCCCGAGCAGCGCCAGTCTCGTCGGATGCGCCACCGCCCGCAGCGCCTTGGGATCAGTGAGCCGCTTGACAGATCGCCGTTCTCGCTCGTCCATGTATGCAAAGATATCTTTCCAAAGCTTCCTTTGCAACCAACGGCCCGTGGGTTTCGCCATATTACGTATGACGTAGTATCGTCTCACGTAATAGCAGCCGCCTAGGTCGACGAGCAGCAGCCAGATCACAGGGAGCCGAGCGTGGACTTCACCGAACCGGTCGTGCTGGTGCTGACCAGCCTGGCCGAGGGGCCCAAGCACGGGTACGCGCTGGCCAAGGACATCGAGTCCTTCGCGGGTGTCAAACTCGGCCCTGGCACCCTGTACGGGGCGCTGAGCAGGCTCGAGGACAGGGGCTGGATCGAGGCGCTGCCGACCGACAGCAGGCGGCGGCCGTACCAGATCACCGCGCAAGGAGCCAATGACCTGGCCCAGCACCTGGCCGCGGTGCAGCGAGTCGCCGCGACCGGCCTCCGCCGGCTAGAGATCCGGCCAGTCCAGTGACCGAGCACGGGCGGTCATGGTGGTCCTGGCTGCTATCTGTCTATCCCGCCGGCTGGCGCTCCCGGTACGGAGCCGAACTGGAGATGCTCGTCGCCGACCTGCGGTCCAGCGGACGTCATCCGGTGCCGATGGCCGCCGACCTGCTCCGCGGCGCCGCCGCCGCGTGGCTCACCGAGAGGAAGACGCAGATGACTGAGCGATCCCGCAGCGCGCTGATGACCGTGCTATGGAGCTGGGTGGCCTTCGCGGCGGTCGCCGCCTGGTACGGCCGAGACCTCGGCGAGTACCCGAGCGCCAGCGCCTACCAGCGACTGTCGCGCTCGCTTCCTGCCGTTCCCACGGCTTACCACGTCCTGGTGGCGGCCGGAATCGTCGGCATCGCGGCGACCGGAATCGCGGCGATCGCTTTCGGGATCGGAGCTGCTCGGAACGCGCGAGCGGCGCACCGGCCCCGGACGTATGTCCTGATGGCCGTTCCGCTCGTGACGGCCGCCGTCTGGATCGGCGGGCTTCGGCTCCTTTTCACTCAGCTATCGGGTACGGCCGCCGTGCTTGTCGGCGTGTTCTGGCTGCTGGCCGGGGTCGCCGGCATTGCTGCGGCGACCCTAGCCGTCGCCGCGATCATCAGGACCTGCACGTTCGCGGCGTCGACCTGGCGAATCGGCGGTATCGCCGCTGCGACCGTCACCGCGGCCATGGCCGTCGCGACTGTCGCGACCTTGACCTGGGGCCTGATCATCCGCACCGGCTGGGCGCCCAGTCATCCCGGCACCGACGCGCTCGGCTGGCTCACTGTGACCGCGATCATGGCCGTCATGACAGTGCGGGCCGCTGCCGCCTTGATCGGTACTCGGCGTCTCGACTCGATCACATCTTGAGCGAGTCGCTACCCGAATGTGTGCTGGCAGCCAGCAGCCAGTGACCGAGTCATGAGGCGGCGGCTGGCGTTGGATAATGGGCTGAAACCGGACTTTGAGTGAGGGAACTGCCAGTGGCGCCAGCTGGGTACGACTTCATCATCGTCGGAGGCGGCTCGGCTGGCTGCGCCCTGGCCAGCCGGCTCTCGGCGGACCCGGCCAACCGGGTGCTCGTGCTTGAGGCCGGCCGGCCGGACTACCGGTGGGACGTCTTCATCCACATGCCCGCAGCGCTGACCTTCCCGATCGGCTGTCGGTTCTACGACTGGCGCTACGAGTCGGAGCCTGAGCCGTTCATGAACGAGCGGCGGATCTACCACGCTCGCGGCAAGGTGCTCGGCGGGTCGAGCAGCATCAACGGGATGATCTTCCAGCGCGGCAATCCGATGGACTATGAGCGCTGGGCAGCCGATCCTGGCATGGAGACCTGGGACTACGCGCACTGCCTGCCGTACTTCAAGCGGATGGAAACGTGCCCGGCAGGCGGCGACGACTTCCGCGGCACCGACGGGCCACTGGTACTGGAGCGCGGGCCGGCCGCTAATCCGCTGTTCAAGGCATTCTTCGAGGCGGTCCAAGAGGCCGGCTATCCGCTCACCAGCGACGTGAACGGCTATCGCCAGGAAGGCTTTGCCGCGTTCGACCGTAACATCCGGCGTGGCCGGCGGTTCAGCGCTGCCCGTGCCTATCTGCACCCGGTCCTCCGCCGGCCGAACCTGACGGTCCGGTGCCGGGCTTTCGTGACCAAGATTTTGTTTAACGATAACCGCGCGGTCGGTGTCGAATTCCGCCACGGCCGGGGACCGGCCAAGCAGGCCAGAGCCGCACAGGTCATCTTGTGCGGAGGGTCGATCAACTCACCGCAACTGCTGCAGGTCTCCGGAGTCGGCGAGGCGAGCCTGCTGCGCGGACTCGGTATCGACGTGGTCGCCGACCTGCCAGGTGTGGGCGAGAACCTGCAGGATCATCTAGAGGTCTACGTGCAGCACGGGTGCAAGCAGCCGGTGTCGCTGGCCCCGGCCTTGAAGCTGCGGAACCGGCCGCTGATCGGGGCCAGATGGCTCCTCGCCAGGAGCGGCCCCGGGGCTACCAACCATTTCGAGGGCGGCGGTTTCGCCAGGTCCAACGCTGATGTCAGGTATCCGAACCTGATGTTCCACTTCCTGCCGATCGCGATCAGGTACGACGGCTCGGCGCCAGCCGGCGGCCATGGCTACCAGGTCCACATCGGGCCGATGTACTCCGACTCTCGCGGATCGGTCCGGATCGTCTCGGCCGATCCTGCCGTCCACCCGGCACTGAGGTTCAACTACCTGTCGACCGAGTCCGATCGCCGCGAGTGGGTGGAGGCGATCAGGGCAACCAGGACCATCCTCAGCCAGCCAGCGCTCGGGCGCTACGATGCCGGGGAGATCTCTCCTGGGCCTGCGGTCACGACCGACGACCAGATTCTGGACTGGGTGCGGCGGGACGGCGAGACGGCGCTCCATCCATCCTGCACGTGTGCGATGGGAACCAGTCGGATGTCGGTCGTCGATCCGGCCAGCTTGGCGGTGCACGGTATTGACGGTCTGCGCGTAGTTGACGCGTCGGTAATGCCATACGTCACCAACGGCAATATTTATGCGCCGGTAATGATGATCGCAGAGAAAGCCGCCGACCTGATCCTCGGTAATGAACCGCTGGCTCCGGCTAAAGTTGCCTACTATCGGCACGGGACTGCCGAGAACTCAGTCGTCTGAAACGTTATGTTGCCGCGACAGCGTAATTACTACCTTCAGACGGTTTGTCACGTCTTCCGGGGGGATTATCGTGCGTCGATGGGTTCGCTGCTTCATGTACTTCGCAGCCGCCTTGGCAGTCATTCCCAATATCGTGGCTTTCTCCAGTGGTGCTCCCGCGCCGCCGCGGGCGACATGGTGCCAGCCGCTGCGCGTCTTCACTCCGGTGACTGATCTGCGGACCGAGCGCGCGGCCGGCCAGGACTGGCTGGCAGCCAACGGGTTCCCGCCCAGGCCGCCCGCATCACGCCCGGATGCCGTCCGGCTCTGGCTGAACGTGATCAGCCGGGCGCGGAGGTTCGTCGCGCCGGACCCGGTGTGCGGCACTGGCCGCAGCCGCCGCGCCACGGTTTACTCCGGTAACTGGGGCGGGCACGTGGTCCCGAAGTCGGACTACGGCAACGCCTCCTTCACGGCCACGCAGTCCGAGTGGGTGCAGCCCGCCGTGCCTGCGGATTCTGGCTACACCAACTACAACAATGCGCCCGCTGTCTCGCTGTGGACTGGCGTTGGCGTCACCAACTTGATGCAGGCGGGCGCCGATTCGATCGCCACCGCGACCCCGAGATACAAGTTCTGGACCGAGGACTACCCGCAGAACATCATCTGGGAAGGTCCAGCAATCGGGCCGGGCCAGACTGCCTACGTTTACACTGAGAACGTAGGTGGCAATCAAGCTCATTACTTCCTGGAGAATGTGACGACTGGCGTGTACAGTGCTTTCATTAATGCACTGCCCTATGTCGGAACTGATGCCGCTAATTTTGTCATTGAGCGGCCAGACGGTGATTACCTCCCCTCCTTCAGCCCGGTGACCGTCAAGGACAACCACTTCTGGCAGAACCACAGTTCGTATCAGCTGACATCGGCCAATGTGAAGTGGATCATGACGAGCAGCTGCGGCCCGGGTGGCACCGTGCTCACCGCTCCCTCGGAGGTGTCCGGCGGGCAGTTCACAGACAACTGGTCGCACAGCCGCCCGTTTGCCAACAACTGCTGATCAGCCGCGGGCTACGAAACCTCGCCCAGGTCCAGGAAGACCTTGCCGACCGCCCCGGCTTCGACCGCCTCGTGCGCGGAGGCGACATCAGTGAGGCCGAACCGGTGGGACGGCAGTTCGCTGAGTGCGCCGGCGGTCAGCGACGCGGTGATATCGGCGGCAGCGGAGTCCATCGCGGCCGCCGGCACACCGTAGAGCAGGACGAACCTCAAGATCACGTTGGCGTTCATGCATGCGCGGACTGGCAGGATCGGATCGGCCTTCTCAGCCGCATAGGTCACGATCTGGCTAGCCGGGCCGATGACAGCCAGGTCAAGCTGCAGGTTCGCGCCGAGCGCAAGTTCGATTACCCGGTCCACGACCCCGAAAGAACGGATTTGCTCAGCGGCACCGGGCTCGGTGTAGTTGACGACGAGGTCCGCTCCGGCCTTCGCCGCCAGCTCGGCCTTTTCCGGGCCGCTCACCGTGGTCGCGACCCGCGCGCCGGCCTGCTTGGCCAGCTCGATCGCGAAGTGGCCGACCGCGCCCGCACCACCTGCCACCAGAATCGTCTTCCCCGCCACCGGGCCGTCAGCGAACAGGCACCGGTGGGCGGTCATGGCCGGCACGCCGAGACTGGCGCCGAGCTCGGCTGAGATTCCGTCCGGCAGCCGGACCGCCTGGCGGCCGGGCACGACGGTCCACTGCGCCGCGGTTCCCCATCTCCGGCCGGCCGCCGCCATCCAGACCCAGACCCGCTCGCCGACCCGGCCCGGATCTACGCCGTCGCCGATCGCGTCGATGACCCCGGCGCCGTCGTGATGCGGTATCTGAAAGCCGTCGATCGGTCGCGGCGTCGATCCGCCGCGGGACTTCCAGTCGGTTGGGTTGACGCCGGACAGCTCGATCTGGACCCGTACCTCACCCGGCCCAGGTTCCGGCCGCTCGACATCGTCGATCCGCAGCACCTCGCGACTGGTCCCGAAACGGTCATAGAGCGCAGCTCGCATGGCGGATCCTCTTCTCCGTCTTGCCCGGCGTTTTCCGTATCCGTCTTGCCCGGCGTTTTCCGTGCCCGATCCTCTCACGGCCGGTACCTGCGCCACACCTGAGGCGAGCCGGTCCTGGCAGGTCAAGGCACACTAGTCCGATGACCTTCGCATCTGAACCTCGTGACCAGCGCGAGCGCGATCCGCGCGATCCGCGCGGTCTGCGCGCTGACGCGCCGTTGCTCGACGCCTGGCTCCGGTTCACTGCCGACACCCGCGCCGGGCGGCTGAGCCCGATGGCCGTGCCCGGCCACAAGCAGCGCCAGGACCTGACCGGTGCCGTGGTGGCCGGCGACGTTCCGCTGTACGGCGGCATCGACGCGATCAAGCATGCGGACGTGCCGAGGGCCGATGCGGAAGCGCGAGCCGCCCGGCTGTGGGGCGCCGACTGGTGCCGGTTCTCCGTAGCAGGTTCGACCCACGGCAACCAGTCGATGGCGCTGGCAGTCGGATCGGACGGCAGGGAGATCATTGTCACCCGGATCCTGCACCGGTCGGTCCTGCTCGGCCTCGTGCTGGCCGGGCTGCGCCCGGTCTGGGTGCGGCCCGAGATGGATCCGGCGACCGGCCTGCCAGCGGCCGTCGCCGTGCAGACCGTACGCGCCGCTCTCGCCGCGCACCCGGACGCCTGCGCGGTCTTCCTCGGCGACCCGTCCTACGTTGGCACGACGGGCGACCTGGCTGGCCATGCGGCGGCGGCGCACGAGGCCGGAATGCCGCTAGTGGTCGACGCTGCCTGGGCGGCGCACCTCGGCTTCCACCCCGATCTGCCGGCCCATGCTCTCGCCGCTGGCGCTGACGCGATGGTGACGAGCGCGCACAAGGCGTTGCCTGCCTATACCCAGGGCGCGATCGTCCTGGCGCGGACCGGGCTGCTCGACGCCGCGCGGCTGGACCGTGCGTTCGAGGCCACCCACACCACCAGCCCGGCAGGCTCGATCATGGCCAGCATTGATGCTGCCAGAGCCCTGCTGGCCCGCGACGGCAAGGACCTGTGCGCCCGCCTGCTCAATGGCGTGGCCGCGGCGAGGCAGCGAATCAGCCAGGTCCCCGGTGCGGCTGTACTGGACGGGCCGGGTGTCGAGCCGACCAAGCTCGTGGTGCTGCTGGCCGGTACCGGCGCGCACGGCTACGCGATCGAAGACGATCTGGTAGCGGCCGGGATGGCGGTCGAGTCGGCCGACCGGGACACCGTGATACCGATACCTACCATCGCTGACGACGAGGACCGGATCGCCGCGTTCACCGATGTCCTGATCGCGTCCATCGAGCGGCATCGCGGCACACCGCGCCAGCCGTCGATGGCGGCCTCCTGGACCGTCGTCCCCGAGACTGTGCTGTCTCCGCGCGAGGCCTTCTTCGCGCCCAACGAGACGGTCGACGCCGAGGCCGCGATCGGGCGGGTCAGCGCCGAGCTGATCGCCCCGTACCCGCCTGGCGTGCCTGTGCTGGCTCCCGGTGAGCTGATCAGCAGGGACGCTGTCGAGTCGCTGCGCGAAGTGAAGGCCGAGGGCGGCCGGATCGCCTACGCCGCGGATCCCTCGCTGGCCACGCTGCAGGTGGTCGCGAGGTAGCGCATCGGACATCGACACCAATGGTCATAGACTGGGCACCGCTTTGGGCGCTGAGGGAGCAGGTGCGGCGATGTCGGCTTCGGACCCGGTGCAGGCAGGAGCGGCTGACCAGCCCGGTGATCAACCTGGCGAGCTGGCGCCTGTCGTGCCGGGGTCGGCGGCGGATCCGCTGACTGACGCGATGCTGATCGCCCGCGGCGCGGTCGAGGTGGGCATCGGGCTCAAGCTGCTGGGCGGGCTGGCCGTGCGAGTGGTCTGCCCGGACTACCCGCCGAGGCTGCGCCGCGACCAGGACATCGACTTCGCCTGCCTGTCCAAGGAGCGCAAGACCGTGGCCGCGCACCTGGAGAAGGCCGGCTGCCAGGGGGACCGCCGGTTCAACAACCTCAATGGCGACCGGCAGATGTACTTCACCGCCCCGTCCGGCCGGCCGATCGACGTCATGGTCGACCGGCTCACCATGTGCCACACGCTCGACTTCCGGCCCTCGTTCCGCAGGCTGCCGCACACCGTGGACGTGGTTGACCTGCTGCTATCCAAACTGCAGATCGTAGAGCTGAACTTCAAGGACGCCAGGGACATATTTCAGCTGCTCTCCTGCATGCCGATCGGGCCGTCAGCCGCCCGCTCGGCAACCGGCAGCCTAGTGATCGACTCGGACCGGTTCTGCCAGGTCATGGCCTCGGACTGGGGCTGGTGGCGGACCGTCACCGCCAGCCTGGACAAGCTGCCCGGTCTGCTCGCAGAGCATGCCGATCTGGCCCAGCCCGGCATGCCGTTCGAGCCGCTTGAGCAGTCCGCCCAGTTGCGGCAGTTGGCCGATGAGACGCCGAAGGGCGTGAAATGGCGGATGCGGGCTGGCGTCGGGGACAAGGTCCGCTGGTACGAGCTGCCCGAGGAAGTCGGTCACTGACCGCCGAGCACAGGGCGCCGAGCACCGGGCACCGGGCACCTGGCGCCGAACTCCAGCGCTGAGCGCCGTGCGCCGAACTTCGCCTTTATGTACCGAACCGAGTGCTTGACGCCTGGTTAGGCCACCTGCTAGACCCTTGGAATAGGCGATGCCAGCTGGGGGAACGCGCATGAAGATTTTCTTCGCGACGGACATCCACGGGTCGGAGGTCTGCTGGCGCAAGTTCCTCAACGCGGCCGCGTTCTACAAGGCCGACATGGTGATTCTCGGTGGCGACGTCACCGGCAAGGTGATGATCCCGATCATCTCCTACCAGGGGTACTGGCAGGTCACTCTGCGCGGCGAGTCCATCCGGATGGATACCGCGCAGGAGCTTGCCGAGGTAGAGCGGCAGATCAGGAACCGCGGCTCCTATCCGGCCATTGTCACCCCGGACGAGCTGCAGGTACTCAGCGAAGAGGAAGGCGCGGTCGACCGCAGGTTCAGCGACGAGATGATCCGCTCGCTGGATCGCTGGCTGGACATGGCCGACGGCAAGCTGCGCGGTGGCGAGATCGGCTGCATCGTCAACGGCGGCAACGATGACATCTGGGAGATCGACCAGGTCATTGAGTCATCGCCGTGCGTGACCTTCGCCGAGGGCAAGGTGCTTGACCTGGATGGCTTTCACCTGGTCTCGATGGGCTGGACCAACCCGACACCGTGGGACACCTTCAGGGAGGCGCCCGAGGACGAGTTGGCCGCCAAGATCGAGGCAGTGGCCGGTCTGGTGCCGGATATGGGCCGGGCCATCTTCAACTTCCACGCGCCGCCGTACGGCACCGGACTCGACGAGGCTCCGGCGCTGGATTCGACACTGCGCCCGACCCACGGCGGCGCTGTGATGAAGCCGGTCGGCTCGGTCGCGGTGCGGGACTCGATCACCAAGCACCAGCCGATGCTCTCGGTGCACGGGCACATCCACGAGAGCCGCGGCATCAAGAAGATGGGCCGCACGCTGGCGATCAATCCGGGCAGCGTCTACGGCGACGGCGTGCTGCAAGGCGCGGTGATCGATCTCGATCCTAAGAAGGCGAAGGTCAGCCGGTACCTGCTGGTGAACGGCTAGGCGATGGGCACGGCGTCCGGCGACTGGCAGGAGTCGGGCAGCGGCAGGACAAGTCACGAACCTGGAGGTGGGTACTCATGGCTGCAGAAGCTCTCGGCGCCGAAGCGCCGACACTCTTCCTGAGAAAAGCGACCGGCCTGGTCAGGGGCTGGTCGGTCCGAGACTCGATGATCTACGCTTGCCTGGCGACTAACTTTGTCACCCTGGCGATCTATGAGTTCGCTTTCGCTGCCCCGGCATTTCCCAAGGGGCAGCTGATTACCTCTGTGGTGATCTCTGGTGTCTGGGTGTCGTTCCTGGTGGTCGCATACGCGGGGCTGATTGTGACGATCCCGCGGGCCGGCGGCGACTATGTGTGGCAGACCCGGATCCTCGGCAGCGGCCTCGGATTCGTAATGGCGGCTACCGGCTGGTGGTTCATCCTGTGGCTGTGGGCGCCGATCTACGGGAACATCCTGGCCGTCCAGTTCTTCGAGCCGATCTGGGCGACGCTGAAGTGGAGCTGGCCGGGTTCCGGCACGACCCGAGGCGCCGCCTGGTTCGGCACGCACACCGGAATCTTTGTCGTCTCGCTGATCACCATCGCGCTGGCCGGCGTCCTGGTCTCGGTCGGGATGGCTGGCTACGCCAAGATCCAGCGGTACTGCTTTTTCGGCGGGCTGGTCGGCTTCGCGGTGATCGTGGTGCTGCTGCTGGTCAACAATCACGCCACCTTCGTCAGCTCGTTCAACCTCGAAGCGCACAATCTCTTCGGCGTGAAGAACGCGTACGCGACCACACAGGCGACGGCCGGCAAGATCGCTGGCTACACACCGACGAAGCTGGCCTTCGGGCCGCTCGGGCCGACGATGCTGCTGGTGCCGGTGATGATGTTCTTCATCTTGTGGCCAAACTGGGGTGCGACGCTGTACGGCGAGATCCGCGGGGCGAGCGATTTCAGGCGGGTTCTTACCGGCATGTTCGGCGGCCTGTGGATTACCGTCGCGCTGACCGTTGGCTTCCTGCTGCTGATCTACAAGACGATGGGCTGGGCGTTCTACCAGAACTCCAACCAGTTGGCCTTTAACGTCGAGGGGATCCTGCGAACCCCCGGATCCGCGACCGCGATCTGGCCGTACCCGGTGATGTTCGCCGGCTGGCTCGTGCACAACACCGCGTTCCAGGTGATCCTGATCCTGGTGATGAGCCTGTGGTTCTTCGGCTGGGTGGGGACCCTCTTCCTGTCCTCGACCAGGGTCATCTTCGCGGCGGCCTTCGACCGGGTGCTGCCTGACCGGGCGGCCGAGGTCTCGGAGAAGCGCAAGGTTCCGGTCTACTCACTCGTCCTGATGTTGCTGCCCGCCGCGGCGCTGAGCGCCGTGTACGCCTACGACTCGACGTTCGTCAAGTACACCTACGACGCGACGCTGGTGATCGCCGTGACGTTCCTGTTCAGCGCGATCGCCGTCGTGCTGCTGCCGTTCCTGAAGAAGGATCTGTGGCGGGCATCGCCGGCCAGCAAGATCAGGATCTTCGGAGTGCAGATTGTCCCTGTCGCGGGGTGGGTCACGATCGGGCTGCTGGGCTTCAACCTCTACGAGTGGCTCACGAACAACAACTACTACGTGAACCTGCACCCATCACTGATCTTCATGGCCTGCTTGTATCTCCTGGCCGTCATCGTGTACGTGGTCGCGCGGATCGTGCGCCGGCGGCAGGGAATCGACCTTGGCCTGATCAACAAGGAGATCCCGGTCGAGTAGCTTCCCTGCGCCAAGCTCAGGACAGGCCGGCCCCGCTGCCCGCATTCTGGGTGGCGGGGCCGGCCTGACCGGGGACAGACAGCCTTCGACCCGATCGTGGGGGAGCCATCACATGACTGACATCCCGAGCCGGGCCCGCGCCGTGATCATCGGTGCCGGGATCGTCGGCAATAGCCTCGCCTATCATCTGGCCAGGCTCGGCTGGCGGGACTTGGTGCTGATCGACAAGGGGCCGATGCCCAACCCTGGTGGCTCGACTGGCCACGCGAGTAACTTTATATACCCCATTGATTACTCCAAGATGATGATGGAGCTGACTCGCGACAGCACCGAGCAGTTCAAGGACCTTGGCGTGTTCACCGAATCCGGCGGCCTCGAGGTGGCCCGCACGCCCGAGCGGATGGTCGAACTGCGCCGCCGCTGCACGGCGGCGCGGGCCTGGCAGATACCGGCGGAGCTGCTGACCCCGGAGCAGGTTCGCGCGCTCGTCCCGTACCTGGACGAGTCGGTGATCCTCGGCGGCGCATACTTCCCGACGGTCGGTGTGGTCGACTCGCTCCGGGCCGGCACGCTGATGCGCGAGCGTACCCAGGAGTCCGGCGCGCTGACGGTGCTGGCGGGCACCGAGGTGCTCGGCATCGACACCTCACCGGATGGGCGAGTCAGCGCGATCCGCACGACCGCCGGGGAGATACAGACGCAGGTGTGCGCGATCTGCTGCGGCGTCTGGTCGCCCCGGATCGCCAAACTGGCCGGGGCCAGGATCCCGCTCACCCCGATCGTGCACCAGATGATCAGCGTCGGCCCGATCGCGCTGTTCGCCGACACCCACGGCGAGATCAGCTACCCGATCGTCCGCGACGTGGACCTCAACATGTACGAACGGCAGCACGGCGGCGACATGGAGGTTGGTTCCTACGCCCACCGGCCGATCATCGTCGACCCGGACGCCATTCCTTCGATCGAGCAGGCCGCGGCGTCACCGACGGAGCTGCCGTTCACTCAGGACGACTTCGATCCGCAGCTGATCGGTGCCCTGGAGCTGATGCCCGAACTGCTGGGCGATGAGAAGGCCGGGATCAGGTACGCGATCAACGGCCTGATCTCGATGACGCCGGACGGGCACCCGGCGCTAGGCGAGACGCCCGAGGTCGCCGGGCTCTGGTCGGTGGCCGCGAGCTGGATCAAGGAAGGTCCCGGCATCGGCCGTGCTGTCGCCCAGTGGATGAACGGCGATCCCCCGGACATCGACATTCACGAGGCCGACATTTCCCGGTTTTACCCGCACCAGCGGACGACGGCGCACGTCACCGCGCGGGCGGCCGAGGGCTTCAACAAGATGTACGGGATCGTCCACCCGGCCGAGCAGTGGGAGTCCGGGCGGCCGCTCCGGCTCGGCCCTGCCTACCAGCGCGAGCGGGACCTCGGAGCGGTGTTCTTCGAGACCGCCGGCTGGGAGCGGCCCTTCTGGTACGAATCCAACGCCCCACTGCTCGAACGCTACGCCGGCCAGCTGATGCCACGGCAAGGTGAATGGGAGTCCCGCTGGTGGTCCCCGATTATTAACGCAGAGCACCTGGCCATGCGAGATTCGGTCGCGCTGATCGATCTCAGCGCATTCGCTGTCCTCGACATCGCTGGTCCCGGCGCGCTTGCGGCGGTGCAGCACGTCGCTGTCGCACAGCTCGATGTCAGGCCAGGCCGGGTCGTCTACACCTCGCTGCTGGACTCCGCTGGCGGTTTCCGCGGCGACCTGACGATCATGCGACTCGGAGCGCAGGCGTTCCGGGTGGTAACCGGCGGCGCCACCGGGCAGATGGACTGCAAGTGGATCCGGGACCACATCCCGGCGGACTGCCCTGCCGTCGTCACTGATGTCACCTCAGCCTGGACCACGCTCGGCATCTGGGGTCCGAAGTCCCGCGACGTGCTCGCGGCGGTCAGTTCCGCTGACGTGTCACATGCGGGTTTCCCGTTCGGGACCTGCCGGGAGGTCGAGATCGGCGGGATGACGGTGCTCGCGTCCCGGATCTCCTACGTGGGCGAGCTGGGCTGGGAGCTCTATGCGCCGGCCGAGGCCGGTGCCCGGCTCTGGGACATGCTCTGGCAGGCCGGCCAGCCGTCCGGCCTGATCCCGGCAGGCATCGGCGTGTACGGGACGACGGGCCGGCTGGAAAAGGGTTATCGCGCGTTCGGCAACGAGCTGACCGCTGACTTCAACCTGGTCGAGGCAGGGATGACCAGACCGTCGGTCAAGGCGCAGGACTTCGTCGGCAAGGCCGCCTACCTGGCTCAGCGCGCGCAGCCGCCGGCCGCCCTGCTCTGTACGCTGACGATGGACGACGTCGCCTCGGCCTCGGGCGAGCTGCGGTACCCGCTCGGCGGCGAGCCCGTGCTCGGTGCCGATGGCGAGGTGCTGGTGGATGCGCTAGGCCGGACGTCGTACGTGACAAGCGCCGGGTCCGGCCCGTCGGTTGGCAAGCACCTGCTGCTGGCCTATCTGCCCGCGGACCAGGCGAGGCAGGGCAGCAAGCTGGCTGTGGAGTACCTCGGTGAGCAATACCCGGTCACGGTTGCCGTGGCCGGCTCCGCGCCGCTGTTCGACCCGGCAAACGAGCGAATCAGGTGCTGACAGACAGGGATACGGGGACAGGCGCCCCGGCGTCGGCATGAACGGCGGCACGGGCAACGGCACCAGCAGGGAGGTGAGATCCGATGGAGATCTGCGTGTGCGTCAAACGGGTGCCTACGGTCGGCGGCACGATCGCGGTGACGCCGGACGGTCTTGAGGTCGACACGACCATGTCCGGTTTCACGGTCAGCCCGCACGAGGAGTGCGCCGTCGAGGAAGCCGTCCAGATCATCGAGCGCCTCGGTGCTGGCTCCGCCGGTCCGCGCAGCGGCGCGGTCGCTCAGGCCGCTCCGGGCAGTGCGGGCGGGGCCCGCAGCGGCAGGGTCACCGTTCTTACTCTCGGCCCGCCGGAGGCTGCTGACCAGTTGCGCGACATGCTGGCGCTCGGCGCCAGCCGGGCGATCCTGCTGCAGACCGACGGCACCGAGTGGGGCCCGATCGCGACCGCGACGGCGATCGCCGACGCCGTCCGAGACGGCGGCTACGACCTGCTGCTGTTCGGCAACGAGGCAGCGGATACCGGCGGCTACCAGGTTCCGGTGCGGGTCGCACACGCGCTCGGCCTGCCGTGCGTGACCGGGATCAAGAAACTGGAGATCTCGGCAGACAGGATGCAGGCCCGCCGCGAGTACCGCGGTACCGAGGAACTCTTCGAACTGCCACTGCCCGCCGTGGTCAGCGTCAAGGAGGGGATCAACCTGCCGCGCTACCCGTCACTGCCCGGCAGGCTCCGGGCCAAGCGGGCCGCCATCGAGACGATCGAGCCTGGTCAGGCGACCGACGGCCTGCGGAAAGAACGGCTGCGAGTCCCCGAGGGAAGCCAGCAGCTGGCGCAGATCCTTGGCACCGGAGTCGACGCCGTACCAGCCCTAGTCGACCTGCTCAACGAACTAGGCCTCCTGCCATGACCCCGCCGCCCGGTCAGCCGGCCCGCCGGGTGCGGGGTGCTGTCGTGACCGCACGGACAGGGTCTGGATCTGGGGAGCTGCGATGACCGTACTGTGCTTGATCGAGATCGATGCTGGCTGCGCCGCCGACTCTTCGATCCGCGCGGCAGGCGTTGCTCACGTGCTGGCAGCATCGGCCGGTGAGGACCTGGCGGCGGTCTGGTTCGGCCCGCCTGACGCGATCGACGACCGCGAACTGTCCGCCGCCGGAATTGCGCGGGCCTACGCCATTGAATCGGGCGAACTATCCGGCTATGCGCCGCTCGCCTGGGCGCGAACGATCGCCGGCCTAGCCGCCGGACTACCTGGCTCGGCGATACCGCAGCCGGTCAGCGGGGTAGTGGCGGCGAGCACCGACCATGGCAATGAGGTACTTGCCCATCTCGGTGCGATCACAGGATTTCCGGTAGCGGCGAACTGCGTGTCGGCGAGCAGAGTCTCGCCCGGCGAGGTCCGGCTGGTGCGCCAACGCTGGGGCGGGAGCCTGCTAGAGGAAGCCACGCTCAGCGCGTCCGTCGCGCTCCTGACTGTCGCAGCCGACGCCGTCGCCCCTGCCCCGCCGCTCGCTGTCCCGCCCCCCACTGCCCCGGCGCCCATTGCGTTGGCTCCGCCTGCCCCGGCTCCGGTTGCCCTGGCTCCCGCTGCCCCGGCGCCCGTTGCCCTGGCTCCCGCTGCCCCGGCTCCCGCCGGGCCGGCTGCCGCTGCCCTGGCTCCCGCTGGGTCGGCTCCCGCTGCCCTGGCTCCCGCTGGGTCGGCTCCCGCTGTGCGGGTTCCGGTCGCGTCCCCTGGCCCGGCGCCTGCTGAGCCCGTAGCTGTACCGGCGGCCCTGCCGGTGTGGCCGGTCAGGCCAGAGCTTGAGCCGGGCGATCTGCTGGTCATAGCTGCCGTATCGGCTGACCGCCGGACCGGGGTGTCCCTGGCCTCCGCACGGGTGGTGGTCGGCGGCGGCCGCGGAGTCGGTGGTGCTGAGGGCTTCGCCGTGCTTGAGGAGCTGGCCGGGCTGCTCGGTGCCGCCGTCGGCGTCTCCCGTGTCGTCACCAGCCAGGGCTGGCGGCCGCATCAGCAGCAGGTTGGCCAGACCGGGACGAAGATCACACCCGAGCTGTACCTCGCGTGCGGAATCAGCGGCGCGATTCAGCACATGGCCGGCTGCCAGGGTGCGAAGAACATCGTGGCGATCAACACTGACGCCAACGCGCCGATCGTCGCCCGCGCCAACTACGCCGTTATCGGCGATTTGCACCAGATAATCCCGGCGCTGATCGCCGCACTCCAGCGGCGCGCCAGCGGTCTTCCATGATCACGTGAACGAGTTGGTCGCAGGTGTTGACAGAGTCACATGATCACGATCGCGCCCGCTCCGTGCCAAGGGCGCGCGGTGCCAGGTGCTAGTTTTGCACTAGTTTCGCACTATTTCCAGTGCGGACAGTCGAGGTAGCTGGGAGCGGATGACCGTCCGGACGGGCGACCCGTGTGAGCTCGGTACGAGCCGGGCTCGTTCCCCTCCTTCATCCACAGCCTAGGGGCTCGTTTCACCCGTCATCCACAGCCCGCAGTGATTGGGTCGTTAGCAGGGTCAAAGTCGAGCAGTCTGCACAGATGAGAACCTTGATCCCAAGCAAGTGTGCCGAGTTGCTAGAGCAGCAGTGCGGAGTACTCGGGCGCTGGCAGGTAGTGCAGCACGGTTGCGATGTGGCGGTCATCGACCGGCTACTGCGAAGTGATCGATGGCAAGTGCTGTACCGGGGGGTCTACGCTTCTTTCACCGGTCAGCCGTCGCGGGAGAGCGCACTGTGGGCCGCCGTCCGCCGTTGCGGTCCGGGAGCAGCGTTAAGCTACTACACCGCCGCCGAGATCGACAACCTTGCAGACCGGCATGAACCGGTGCTGCATGTAACGGTCCCGGTCAACCGGCAGATCATCATCGCCGCTGACGAGCGACACCGGGATATACCGCGCATTGTGGTCCACCGATCGCAGCGAGCTGACGTGGCCAGGCATCCGACAAAGTTGCCGGCCAGGACCCGAGTCGAAGAGACGGTGCTCGATCTCACCCAGGTATCGGCCAACCTGGACGACGCGGTTGGCTGGCTTAGCAGAGCCTGCGGTCGACGCTTAACGAAGGCCGACCTGCTCAAGAACGCTATTGACCTTCGACGCAAAGTTCGCTGGCGAGCCGAGCTGTCGTATGCGCTTGATGACATCGCTGATGGTGTGCATTCGGTCCTGGAGTTCCGTTACGTTCGCGATGTCGAGCGAGCGCACCGGTTGCCCACGGCCGAGCGGCAGGCGCAGCTGATGACCGGAAAACGGTCACAGTACCTGGACAATCTGTATGGCGAATTCGGCCTGGTAGTCGAGCTGGATGGTCGGGCTGCTCATCTTGTCGAGGCCCGCTGGCAGGATATTCACCGCGACAACGGGTTGACTCGAACCGGCCTCGCCACACTCCGTTATAGCTGGTCAGACGTCACTGAACGGCCATGTCAGACGGCGCGCGAGATCGCCGAGGTGCTCAGAGCCCGTGGCTGGCCGGGTCAGCCAACTCGATGCCGCAGGTGCCGTCGATGATCTGGCAGGCGTGGAACGCTCCGCCTAGGCGTGCGGATCGTCCAGCCTGGTAATGGCCAGCGTTGCGTCAGCCGTTCGCCGGCCGCCGTAGGACGAGGCTAGTGCCTGCGCGACGGCCGCCGCGTCGGCGTCGCGCAGGTCGGTCGGAACAGCGGGCAGCAGGTCGTCCCAGATGGCCATGGCGGTCCCACGGAGCTGCGCGAACCCGGCCGGGCGTGCGAAGAAGAAGACGTGCAGGTGCATGCCGCCGTCTCCCCAGCGAGACACGTGAGCACGGGCAACGTGCGGCAGCGACTCGATGGCGCGGGCTATCCGTACCTGCAGTATTCCGAGTTCCGCGGCGCGGTCGTCCGGCAGTTCGGGGAGGTCATAGTGTGCCCGCGGCGTGAGCATCAGGACGAGCGGAGATCCGGATGGTTCGCCGACTGCGGCCAGTCGCCAGTGCGCATCCGACCAGATTCCCGGCTGATCAGAGTCGCAGACACGGCAGGGGCTGCCACCCTCGCCGTCCCTCGGCGGTTCCGGCAGGACGGGCGGCGCAAGCGGCACAACCCGCAGGTCGGCCAGCTCGAACGGAAAGGTCTCCCAGCCCGTCATCTCGGAGAGTGGCGGCCGGCCGTCAATGTCTGCGCCGGCCTTCGCGCGCGCGTAGAAATCATCAGGACTTAGCGCCACGGCGAGAGACTAACAGGATCGGCAGAATGGGGCACGCCCCTTAGTTACCATCCGATGGCGGTCCCGTAGACCGTCCACTGGCACTCGGTCGATGTTTCACGCGTGCCAAGACCTCCCGAAATCGAATCGGCCGAGACGTATGTAACAGGGACGAAGCGGACACCTATGACTGCGTCGTAGTCATTGGCGCGAGCCGAATCCATGATCCATTGCTCAGCGTCGGCGAACGACCTGTGCCCCGTTGCCCAGGTCAGCGACATTCGGGTCACCGCACGATCGCCCCCAAAGGCTGGCGGCAGAGCATCTGTGGTCGATATAGGGATGTATTTCTCCTGATCGGTCATCTCACCATGATGATCGGTCGGCATCTGGTGAGGCAAGCCGAGCCACCTGGGGCGACTGAGGCGTTGTAGCCGGCGGCGTCAGAAGAACGTATGGACGGCGTCGATGACCCGGTAGGCGTCGTCGACCACTGGGACCACCCGCCACTTGTCGAACGTGGTGCACGGATGCGAGATGCCCAGGCAGACCAGGTCCCCAGGCGCTAGCTCAACATCGGCGGGAACGCTGAGGTAGGCGTGCTGATCGTCCAGCCTGGTCACCGTCAGACGGTCGGCTGGTCGCAGTTCGCCATCGGGCCGGCGGATCCGCAGCGGAACGGGCATGCCCATGTCGAAGGAGACATCGCGGCGCCCGGCGCAGGCCAGCGCCAGGCCCGGTTCGGGCCGGGACAGGATCGGGGCCCAGAGCTCGAGGGCTGGGATCAGCTCTGGTCCGGCCGGACCGGCAGGCGACTGGACCGAGTTAGCGGTCCTGGGCACCAGGCTGGCCTGGCGACCGGCCGGTCCGATTCTGGCGTACTGGCCGTCATCGTGGGTTAGGTAGCAGCCGCTGCGCAGCACGACGATCGCCGGCGGGTCGCCGGAAGCACTGGCGGTCAGCTCGCGTGTGACGATGTCAAAGTACGCACTGCCCCCGGCCGTGATGATCGGACCTGAGCCGGACGACTGGCCCGCGGACGGCTTGCTCGTGGTGCGAGGAGCCGCGTTCGGCTGGACTGCGGACGGCGTCCCGATGGGCGGAGTAGCCGCGGCGGAATGCGCGTCAGCGGGCGCGGCTGAGGACGCCTGGCCAGCGAAGAGCGATTGGGCTAGCCCGCGCAGCCGACGGCAGTACTCGGCGACAGCCTCCAGAGTGGCTGGGGCACTGTCGCTGCCGATCCCGCCCTCGTATCCGGCCACGCCCGCCAGGCTCAGCGCGGCGGAGCCGGTGGCCACCCGCGCCGCGACCGCTGCTGAGGCGACGGCAGCCGCGGTGGCCAGCGCATCGTCGACCGTGCGGCAGCCGGTCCGGCCACCTGGAAAGCCAAGCTCGACCAGTACGCCCAGCGGCCGGGGCGCGGCAGCAGTTCGGAGCGCAAGGTCGAGCAGCGCCACGCCTGCCGGGCTGTCGACGTATACGTAGCACTCGAAGTCGGGATCAGCCGCGAGTTCAGCGGCCAGCCAGCGGATCCCGGCAGGATCGGTGAGTTGATTGGCAAGCAATACTCGCTGCACCCCGAACGACCGGAACACCTGCACCTGGCTGATCGTCGCCGCCGTGACGCCCCAGGCGCCCGCGGCTAGCTGGCGTTCGATCAACTGCGGCGCCATCGTCGTCTTGCCGTGCGGTGCGAGCTGCACACCGGCCCGCGCGCACCAGGCGGCCATCGCCAGGATGTTGTGCGCCACGGCGGAGTCGCGCAGGACCAGCAGCGGCATGGTGAAGTCAGCGCCGAGCGCTGGCGGGCGCTCCGCGGCAAGCGTCGCGGCACTGACCGTCCCACGGGCCGCGATGACGCCGAACCCCTTCTCGGTGGCGGCGATCGGCCGACGTCGTAGCGCTTCGATGCTCTCGCGCAGGCGCGCGGGCAGGTCCGCTGCTGCCGTCGTCGGCTGATCCGGCGGGATGCCGCTCAGGGCTGGACCGACCGGCCGACCTGGTCAGCAACCTGGGTGAAGAAGGCACGCACAAGTGGTCCCTCCGCCTGGCCCAGGGGCTGGGCCAACGCAGCCAGCCGGACGATGGGTATTCGAAGCGAGCCTTCCAGGCGAATCTGGAACAAATCACAGACGCCGTTCTCGGCCCGCAACAGCGTGTCACCGACGCTAAGTTGAAGTGGGTCCACCTCGGCAGCGTAGTGGGTGCTCAGCGGCCGAAGTGGCCGGGGACGCCAGAAACGGCTGGCCCTGGCAGCGGGAGCCCCTCCAGCTCATACCTGGAGGGGCCTGGTCACATGATGCCCAACTGCCAGCCCCAGAGTCCGCAGCGACACGCGGTCATAGCCATGATGATCAGCGTCATTCAGCCGACGGCTGCGGGCGGCGAATGCTCAGCCGCCCTACCGTCGGCTACGAACCTGGCGACGCGGAGCCGGCTACTGGCGGCCGGCCCACTGATAGCGCCGCGAACCACGGCCCAGGATCCGGTCGACCGCGGAGCTTACGCTGCCGTCCTGGTCGATCAGCCGGCGCACCACGTAGATCATGGTCGGCACGGCCCAGAAGTCGCCGCACACCCACAAGATCGCGGCGCCGATCTGCTGGTCGGAAAAGGGCGGCAAGCTGACGCCGCGAATGTGGTTGTACACGGAGTACCACGAGGTGCTGGTCAGGATGCTCATCGACATGGCGAGCACCCACATGAGGCCGTTCGTCACCAGCAGTGCTGCCATCTGCCCGGTCGGCGCCAGCCGGATCCGGAACGGTGGCGACGAGATGAACTGCAGCCAGAACAGCACGCCGACGGCGAAGAAGCTGCCGTGCATCAGCCAGATGTGCACAGCCTGATTCCGCGCGGCCAGGTCAAACGGCCCTGGAACGTGCCAGGTCACCATCGCGACGTTGAACAAGATGATCGCGACCCAGGGCCGGAGCAGGAAGCCGCCGGCTGCCCGGACCGGCCGGGACCAGCGGCCAGTCAGCACTTCCCTGGTCGCGTCCCGGCCAAGCCGGCCCGGCAGCCCGTCGAGCAGCGGCTGCCACGGAGCCCCGGCGACGATCATGGTAGGCGCGGCGAACATGAGCAGCAGGTGCTGGACCATGTGCACGAAGAAGTAGCTGTCGGCCCAGTAGTCGATCGGCGACTCGACCGCCAGCAGAAGCATGCCCAGCCCGCCGTAGAACCACAGCGACCGCAGCCGGCGCTGCCTGGTCCGCTCCGGACGTGACCGGCGGGCGAGTCTGCCCAGGCCGACCTCATGCCAGGCCACCACGATGACAACCAATATAAGAAACGGGTCGAACGACCAATTGCCGGTCAGGTATGCCATGGCGCCTCGTTCAGCTCGAAGAGCGGCTGGTGGGGATGAGCTGCTCGGCAGCCTGGGAGAGTTCGACCGCGAAGGACGACTGCGACGTGGCGGTGCCCGGTCCCGGATCGAAGTTGAGCTCGGACCGGACCCGGCCCATCGCGTCGATGACGAACGCCAGGTCGTTGTGACCAACCATTTCCCCGGCCGGCAAGACGACGGCGCTGATGCCGTAGTCCCGCCAGATCCGCTCCAGTGCGGCGAGTGAGCCGGTGAGAAAGTGCCAGTTCGTCAGGCCGGTCAGCCGTTCCTGCTGGTCGAAAGCCTGGATGTAGGGGGCGGTGTAATACAGCGGGTTCGTCGCGACGGCGACCAGTTCGACCGCTGACGCACTGGCTCCGAGCATCTGGTCGGCTGCGCGGAACTCCTGGGCGATCAGCGGGCAGTCGGTGGTGCAGACCGGGTCCAGGAAGGTCATCAGTACGACCTTCCCGCGCAGGCTGGCCAGCGACACCCGCTGGCCGCGCTGATCTGTCAGCGCGAAGCCGGGGGCGGCGAAGTTGATCGGGGCGCTCGTTCCGCCAATGGCCTCGGCGATGATCGGGTCGGCGTTCGGGTTGGCCTGGGCCAGCGCCATCGGCGCCGCGCCGAGCAGCACAAGAGCGGCGGCCCAGCAGGCCAGGATGCCCGGAGCGCCCGCCGACGCAAACCCGCGCGCCAGTCGCTGCGGCTCCAGCCTCTTGCGCCAGCCCGACCGCGGCGAGACGGTCGCGGGTGTGGCCGGAGTGGCGGGTATGGCCGGAGTGGCCGGAGTGGTGGGAGTGGTGGGTATGGCCGGAGTTGCGGGGGTGGCGGGAGTGGCGAGAGTGGTCGGGTCGGTTGGGTCGGCTGGGATCGTGAGTGCTGTCGCGGCGGTGGGGGCGGTCTCGGCTGGTGCCGCTGCGTTGGCGGCGGCGAGTGCTGGCTCGACGGCTGCGGCGGGCAGCCGCGCCATGCCGAGGTAACCGGCGAAGACCACGAGCAGCAGCGGGATCATGTTGTTCGGGTCGGTCCCGAGCCCGCCGAGAAAGCCGATGTCCTCGATCAGGATCCAGTCAGCCAGGCAGAATACTGCCAGCATCGCGATCGCCGGCCGGATCAGCCGTGGCCTGCGGGTGAGCAGCAGGACGCCGATCGCGGCAAGCGCGATCACGGAGAACAGGTTGACGGCGAATCCGTGCCGGGCGGTGAATGTCCCGAAGCCGGTCACCCAGTGCGCGAGCAGGTTCGGCTGCGGCGTTGCCGCCATCGACGCGATCATGGCCCTGAGCGTGCCCGGGTGTCCGTGCGTGCTGCCCTGCCAGAACCCCCGGCCTGGCCAGCCTTGGAGCAGGGCCATGCCGGCCAGGAACAGTCCGGCGCCAGACAGCAGCCACCGGCCGAGCGCGGGTGCCTGCCAGAGTCGTTCGGGCAGCGCTACCAGTGCTCCGGCCACGCAGTACAGCAGGACAGCGCCCGGTGCCCCGAAGAGGACCGTGAGTCCGGGTGCGAAGACTCCGCCGAACGCCTCGCCGAATACCCAGACGATCAGGCCCCAGCCGACGCTGACCAGGCCTGCAAGCCGCGACCACCGGCCGCGGGCCGCCGCGACGAGCCAGACTCCGATCCCGACCTGGATCCAGACCACGGAGGCACTCGCCTGGATCGGGTGATACGACCAGATCGTCCCGGCCCAGTTGACCACGTGCTGGACCCAGGCCGGCGATGTGGCCGCGGCAGGCTCGATTACCTTGGACGGTAGCCCGGCCACCATCGCGGGCTGGGCCTGCAAGATCCCGTCGAAGATCCACAGCAGGCCGAAACCGATTCGCAGCAGCGCCCGCCGGGTTGGCTCGGCGGGTCGCGGCGCCCGAGCGACAGCGGTACCGGTGAGGTGCGGGAGCCACTCTCTGATGCTGGCCCAGGCGATCGCCAGCGTGGCCAGGATCAGCAGCGCGATCAGCCCCTGGCGCACCAGCGCCGTGCGGAACGCCGCCACCAGGATCGGGTTGGCGATGTTCAGGCCGCTGTTCATCCCTGGCATCGCGGTGTGACTCCTCTCCTGGTCAGTGCGCGGACATCGGCGTCAGCCGGCGAGATCGCGCCCCGTCGGCGCCTGCCTGGCTAGCCAGGCAGCACCGGTAGCGCCGACTGCGGCGAGAGCGCCTTGATCGCCGGCCCCAGCTCCGAGTAGATGACCGAACGCTGAGCATCCAGTTTGCGCAGCCCGACCCGAAGTGCCGCGAGGTCGCCGGCCTCAGCCGCCGTGCCGTGGTCGGTCAGTGCGGTCGCCACGTCGGTCATGACTCGCTGGGCGTTGGGCGCGGCCCAGGTGATCAGGTCAGGGATCACCGTCTGCAGGTGATAGCCGGCCAGGGACTCGGGAACGTCCTCGCTGGTCAGGTCGTCGAGCAGCTCGTTATTGGCCGGCGAGCAGTTCGCGGCGCCGTAGTCGGCCTCGCCGATCGCGACGCCGAGGGCGTGACTGGCGCCGGTGTTGATCGCGTGCAGCACGGTGAGCGACTCGCTGACCCCGGCCGCGCAGGACCCGATTTCGTTCGTCAGGGTTGACAGGAATCCGCGCAGGTCAGTGGCGCGCTGGCTATGCGTCGGCCGGTGCGCCAGGCCTACGGCTACGCCGATGACCAGCAGCACGGCTCCGGCGGCCAGCAGCCATCGGGGTGATCGCCGGGATGGCCAGCCGCGTGCGCGGAGCGGGACGTATGGCGGCGGCGCGACCTTGCTGGCCATCTAGCCGGCCCCCGTTCCGCTGCCGCGGATCGACGACGCCCACGAGTTCAGCTCGGTGGCGGTCACGGCGCCGAAGATGTGCCTGAGGATCTGATGCCTGGCATTGAGAAAGAACGTCTGGGGGTATCCGGCTCCGGCGCCATAGGTCAGCGTCAGGTGTAGTGCCGGGTCAGCGCCAACCGGGTACGTCACGCCGTGGGAGTGCAGGAAGTTCAGCGCCGCCGTCGTAGGGTCGTTGCCGTCCACGCCGATGATCAGCACCCGGCCGTCGTGCGCCAGGTAGAAGTGGGCAAGCAGCGGGGTTTCGGCTTTGCAGATCTCGCACCAGGAGGCGAAAAAATTGATGATGACCGGCTTGCCCAGGAATTCGGCCAGCGATATCGACCGCGCGGGATCGCCAACCTGGCTGATCGTGAACGGCTTGGCCTGCTGCGGTGGTGCGTGCCGGACCCCGCTGCCGGCGGTCAGCACGCTGACCGCCGCGACCGCCAGCAGCGCGGTCGCCGCGCCGACCAGGGCAGTCTTCTGCCAGGTCCGTCCCGCTGCAGGGGTCAGCGCCGTCCACAGCCGGCTGCGGCCGGCGGGCTCAGAGTTCACCATGTCTCCTGATCCAGGGCTGGCTGGTCCCAGTCCGGCTCGGCAGCTGACGGAAGCAGCAGTTCGAAGCGGCTGCCCTGACCCAGCACGCTCTGCACGTACACCTCACCGCCGTGGCCCCTGGCGATAGCCTGCACCAGCGCCAGGCCGAGACCGGTGCCGCGCGGACTGCTGCCCGACGTCGTCTTGAACCGGTCAAAGATATGCGGCAGGTCGGCATCGCCGATACCTTCTCCGCCGTCTTCGACCATGATGCGGACGAATCCGCCGGGCCCATCGCAGGCGACCGACACCCTGATCTCGTCGCCAGGACTTGTGTGCTTGACCGCATTCTCCACCAGCGCGTCCAGTGCCAGACTCAGCCGGTCGCGGTCGGCGAGTGCCAGTGCCGGGTCACACCGGCCGAGCGTCCAGTGCCGCGGCGCTGTCGGCTGCCAGCGCCGCAGCAGCTCAACTGCCAGCAGTTCAAGTTCGAATGGTTCCGGTGTCAGGAAGTCTGGGTTCTGCGAGGCGGCTACGAGCAGCAGTCGCTCACTCAGCCCCTTCAGCCGTTCAAGCTCCCCGACTACCACATGGATGTCGCGCTGCTGTTCCCGGCCAGCCAGCGCCTCGGCGAGCAGTTCGGCGTGGCCGAGCGCGATCGTGATCGGCGTCCGAAGCTGATGCGAGGCGTCCTGCAGGAACTGGCGCTGGACCGTGAGCAATCGCTCGGCCTGCGCGGCGAGCTCAGCACGCTCGCGTGCGGCAAGCCTGCGATGCGCCTGCCATGCCATCGCGACGAACATGGTGGCCAGCAGCGGAACCTGGTCAAGGGATTCGCCGAAGCGGAAGTGCCGGACCACGTCATTGCCGATCACGGCGGCGGTGGTGGTAACCGCAGCCGTCGCGATTAGTCCGAGGGTGCGCCGGCTGGGCCAGAGCCGGAATCCGTAGAGCAGCGCCAGGCTGATCCAGATCAGATCGAACGGGATGACCTGCCATCTGGGAAACATCATGATGGCAAGCAGGCAGAGCAGCCAGAGCAGCAGCCAGGCCAGCTCAGGCTCGAGACTAGCCGGGAACACGGTCCTTGAGCTGTCAGCAGGCGCTCCGGCGGGCGCCGTCAGCGCTGCTGCGGGCGCGGCTGGCCGGGACCGGTTAGGACGCGAGTCGGTAACCCTCACCGCGCACCGTCTCTATCAAGGAGAAGCCGAGCTTAGCCCTGAGCCGCCTGATACAGACATCGACGATGTTCGAGCCAGGATCAAAGTCGATGCCCCAGACCGAGGCGAGCAGTTCGCTCTTGGTTACCGAGTCACCGCCGTGTTCTATCAGCGCGCGGAGCAGCAGGAACTCGAGCCGGGTCAGGGCCACGGGCCCGCTGCCGCTGTTAGCCACAAGCCGGCCGGCGTCGAGTGTAAGGTCGCCGAGAGCCATGACCTCGCTTCGGCCCGTGGCATCCCGCAGTCTCGCACGGACTCGTGCGACCAGTTCGGCCAGCGAGAAGGGCTTGGTCAGGTAATCGCGTGCGCCGAGATTCAGGCACTCCACCTTGGTCCCGACGTCCGAGGTGCAGGAGAGCATGAAGACTGCCTGGTCCGGATGGCCCTGCAAGATCTCGGTCAGCACCTCGCGGCCGTCCAGATCCGGCATGATCAGGTCCAGGATCACCAGGCCGTAACCGCCGGTGGCCGCGCGCCGGACACCGTCAGCCGCGTCGTCGGCGACGTCGACCTGATAGCCGACCTGCCGCAACGCTCTGCTGATGAAACCGCGGACTCCGGGCTCATCGTCAATGACCAGCACCCGTGACGCCACATGATCGACCGAGGTCGAGCCTGACCAGGCCGACTGTGAGCGGGCCGGCCCGTAGTCCTCTCCTGCCGCGGTCATCGCTCCCCTGTCATTCCGCAGCGGCCCCGGCGGCCAAGGTTGCGGGTTTGGCGAGCTGGCCCGTCGCGCGTTGACGGGTTCTCGGGATCGGGTTTACTCCTGAAGCAACCCTCAAGTCAATACTAAAGAGTCCAAACATCACATAATGTCGCCCCGTTGCGTGTTCGATTCGCTGCCATCGCGATGCGGCTCCCGTTCGCCAGGAGTCGGCCTTGCCCCCGCGCCGATGAGTCTAGCGCCGCCCGATCGCGGTGCCGGAGCCGACGCTCCCCGACCCTGCAGTCAGCTCTACGACCCATGCTGACCTGTGTCTCTGTGTTCTGCACAAGTGGATCGGCACGGGTCTGACGCCTGCGGGGCGGCTCGTGACCGGGTCCGCCGGGTCGGGGCGCGGTCGAGGGCACGGAGCGGTTCCGCTGTTGTGCGGCGGATGATGACAGTTTCGTCATCCGCGGCCTTAAGTATTGCGGTCGGTTAGCGGGCACCGCACTATCGGTGCAGTCGTTTGCCTTCCGGAGATGCGCGCCTATGAGCGTCGCCGGACCGAGTCGCGTGCGCTGAGCGCCGCGAAGAAGCGAGGTGGTGACTGATGTCCCTGCCGGTCCGCGCGGGAACCCTGCTGGTGGCGTTCCTCGCAGTGGTCGGTGGCGCGATCTTCGTCGTCATCCACTTTTTCCTCGCCGGTCCGCCGGTGATTGACTACACGGCCGGCGTGACGCCGGGTCAGCCGGTGCACATCATGCTGCAAGAGGATGCGCAGAATACGGTGACCAACCGGCCGGACTGGGTCTCCTACTTCATCCAGGACCCGGTGACCAAGGCATGGGTGCACACCACGCTGTTCAAGATCCCCGCAGGCGCGACGGTCGACGTGACCATCCTCGGCTACGACGGCTGCACACCGCTGCGTAACCCGTTCTGGGGCAAGGTCACCGGGACGATCGGGGACGTCGAGTACATCAACGGCAAGCCGAGCTCGGTGCTGAATTCCTGGGGCGACTGCTCGGTCGGGCACACGTTCTCGATCCCGTCCATCAACCTGAATGTCCCAGTCGCCTCGCCGACCACGCTGAAGGCCAACAACGACCTGTGCGGTGTCTCGCCGTGCACGTCAGGACCGCACGCGACCGTGACGTTCAGCTTTGTCGCGCCGAAGACGCCAGGTGACTACTTCTGGCAATGCCGGGTTCCCTGCGGCCTTGGCTACGACACCGGGTTCGGCGGCCCCATGCAGACGATCGGCTACATGACCGGACAGATGGAGGTGGCGTCCTGATGACCGCCGAACCGCACGCGCCGGCCCCGCCGGACGGCCAGGCAGGCCCCAGCCATGGTCGGCGGATCTTCGTCATCTGGCTGGTCGCGAGCCTCATCGCCGAGTGGCTGCTCTGGTTCGTACTCGGTCCGCATCTGCCACCAGGCACGATGTCCAGCGCGGCGGACGGGCAGCAGTTCGACATCAGGGTCATGGCTGTCATGGCGGCCCCCGTCATGCTGCTCGTGCTGGTCTTCATCGGCTACGCCCTGATCGTGTGGCGGAGCAAGGAAGGCGATGAGACCGACGGCCCGGCGCTGCACGGTCACCGGGGGATCCAGATCACGTGGATTGTCGTGTCGTCGGCGATCGTGCTCAGCCTGGCCGGGTTCGGCACCTACGAGCTCACCGCGCCGGGCGGAGCGGGCGCGGGCCAAGGTCCGGCGCCGATCTGGAATCCGCCTGGCGCGGTCTTCACTGCAGCGCAGCAACAGGCGCCCTGGACTCCCGGCAAGCCGCTCGTGGTACAGGTCATCGGCCAGCAGTGGCGGTTTACCTACCGCTATCCGCAGTTCAACGGGTTTGAGACGACGGACCTGATCCTGCCGCAGGGCCAGTGGATCCAGTTCAACGTCACGTCGATCGACGTGATCCACAGCTTCTGGGCCTACCAGCTCGGCGTGAAGGCCGACGCCAATCCGGGCGTGGACAATGTCGCTTACACCAAGACCACGCATCTGGGTCAGATCACGGTCCGGTGTGCTGAGCTCTGCGGGCTGTGGCACGGAGCGATGTTCGACTACGGCCGGGTAGTCCCGATGGCGCAGTTCCAGGCGTGGGCGGCCGGCACCCAGACGTTCATGGCCAGGGTCACGCCGCTGCTGCCTCCTTACGCCACCACCTATGAACCGACGGTGATCCCGTTGTTCAAGCTCAGCCCTGTCATGAAGAGCCTGGGCGTGCTCGGCGCCGGGGGCGGCTTCTATCCGCCGCAGGATCCTGCTCAGCCGTGAGCCAGGCGACCACGAGAGCCTTCGCCCCAGCGAGCGTTGACACGAAGAGGTGACCGGATGGCCATCGAGACAGAGCCGGGTACGATCCAGCATTCAGGCGGCGGCGAGCCGGCTGGATCGGGCGGGACGCGTGCCTGGTGGATGCGGCCAGGTATCCACACGGCCGCGATCGGCGCTGTGCTCGGCTACGCGTTCGGGCACTGGCTCGGCAACTACTATGCCGTGCCCGGTCCGGGATCGCCCGCCGAGTACCAGCAGATAGGTACGGCGGACGCGAATGACTTCGCGATAGTTCTTGGCTACCTCTTCGCGGTCATCGGCTGGCTGGTCGGCCTCGGCGTCTTCAACGACGTAGGACGTCAGCTGATCGGCCGGGCACTGCCCGACTGGGTGCATGCCGATCCGCGCGGACTGGCCAGGTACTTCAGGTACACCCTGGACCACAAGGTGGTCGGGATCCAGTACCTGATCGGAATGATCATCTACTTCTGCACCGCTGGCTTGTTCGCGATGGCGATCCGCACTGAGCTGCTGTCGCCGGTGCACCACGTCTTCAGCTCTAGCGTCTACGTCGAGATCGTCGGCGAGCACGGCACGATGATGATGATGCTGATGACCTCGGTCATCCTCGGCCCGTTCGGCAACTACCTGATCCCGCTCATGATCGGGTCAAAGCAGGTGGCTTTCCCGCGACTGGAGGCACTGTCCTTCTGGCTGACCCCGATCGCGTTCCTGATCCTGCTCTCGGCGATCCCGCTCGGCGGGTTCCACTTCGGCTGGACTGGTTACCCGACGCTGTCGATCCAGGACACCTCGGGTGCTGATGCTTACGCCTTCGCGTTCGGCCTGATGGGGATCTCGATGATCCTGGCAGGCTTCAACATCCTGATCACGGTGATCTGCTACCGGGCGCCAGGGATGCGCTGGAGCAGGCTGCCGATGTTCGTGTGGGGCATTCTCGGCACCTCGGTCATGATGACGCTGGCCGCGCCGATCCTGGTCGGCGGCATGTACATGCTGCTGACCGACCGGACCGTGCAGACCGCGTTCTTCACAAGCAGTCTCGGCGGCAGCAGTTACCTCTACCAGGATTTGTTCTGGTTCTTCGGTCACCCTGAGGTCTACATCCTGGCGCTGCCCGGCTTCGGCATCGTGTGCGAGCTGCTGCCGGTCTTCTGCCGCAAGCCGCTGTTCGGCTATAAGGTCGCCGCGGCTGGCATCATCGGCGTGACGCTGCTCAGCTTCTTCGTCTGGCAGCATCACCTGTTCGACAGCGGGATCGACCCGGACATGCGGCCGCTGTTCATGCTGACGACCGAGCTAATCTCGATCCCGACCGGGTTCATCTTCCTGGTCGCGATGGGCACCTTGTGGAAGGCAAAGATCCGCCTGACGGTGCCGATGCTGTTCTGCCTGGCCTTCTTCTTCAACTTCCTGATCGGCGGCATCTCCGGCGTCTTCCTGTCCGACACGCCGGCCGACACCACCGAGCACGGCAGCTTCTTCGTGATGGCCCACTTCCACTACACGATCATGGGCGGCCTGATCTTCGCGTTCATGGGCGGCTGTTACTACTGGCTGCCGAAGATGATGGGCATCAAGCTGAATCAGCGGCTGGGCAAGGCGCACTTCTGGCTGATGTTCATCGGCTTCAACTGCACCTTCCTGCCCTTGTTCGGGATCGGCCTGGCCGGCCAGCCGCGCCGGGTCTTCGAGTACGCGCTCAACCTGCAGACCGCGAATGACTTTGTCTCGATCTCCTCGTTCTTCCTTGGCCTGTCGATCCTGATCTTCGTGATCAACTTCGTCTGGTCCACGGTGATCGTCAGGGAACCGGAGGTCGGCAACCCCTGGGATTCCCGCGGCCTGGAGTGGCAGGTCGCCTCGCCGCCGCCACCGCACAACTTCGAGTCCGTTCCGGTCGTACTGACCGGCCCGTATGAGTACGGGGTTACGGACAGCCCGCCGGTCGCCGACATGAACCCGCCGGTCGGCGTGCTGACAGCGGCCTTCTCCGGTACCGAGACCGTGCGAGCGGAGGCATAGACAGATGGCTGAGATGACGTCCGCCGCTCCGGGTGGCCTGAGCCGTGAGCAGGAAGAACTCGCCTTCTACCACGAGGCCGCACTGAACGCCGCGTGGACCGGCACCAGGCTCATGATCGGCATCGTGGCATCTGGCCTGGCCGCCTTCGTTTTCGCCTTCTTCTACCTCCGCTCGATCAACTCGTACGGCCTGTGGTACCCGGTGCACGGCTCGCCGCCGTTCCGTCCGCCCAAGATGTGGCAGGGCACGCTGATCATGGGACTGATCGTCGTGAGCGCCGTGATCCAGGCGGCGGCCCTGCAGCTGCTCAAAACGGGCAAGAAGAGCCCGTGGCTAGGACTGTCATCACTCGCGCTGCTCCTGGGTCTGGCCGGCGCCGCGGTTCAGATCTGGCAGCTGACCGTCATTCCGTTCCAGCCGGGCGCCAGCGGCTTCGCCAGCGTCTTCACGGGAGCCTCACCGGTGTTCGCCGTGCTGGTGCTCGGAACAATGATCTGGCTGGAGATTCTGATCATGCGGGCCAGGCCGATTCCGCAGATCTCGTTCGTGGAGCAGCCGCCGACCTACCACGAGGCGGCCGCGGTCCAGCGATTCCAGGCGGCTGTCAGCGGGTTTACGCTGTTCTGGAGCTTCATGGCCGCCGCGGCGCTCGTCCTGTGGGTGCTGTTCTATCTGGTGCACTGATGGTTCGACCGACAACTCGCAGCAGGAGGCGGCAGTGCAGGGAAGGCTACTCGCGGCGGTCAGCCCGATGAACACCCCGCATGGATACAACTGGACCTTCGCTTACCCAATGCTCCTGTTCATCGTCGTTGCTGGCAGCCTGTACTTGCGATTCCGGAGCCAGCACAAGGTGCCAGGGCATGCACCGGCGTGGGTGACGGGGTCGACGCTCTCCGCGCGCAGTGCGAACGGCTCGGCCAGTTCGCCGTCTACGGCGGCCACCCAGGCTGCAGCCGACTCGACGGTCGTTGGTGCAGGTGCGGCTGAGCCGGCCGGTGATCAGCCCGTCGGCGAGGTCGGGCAAGATGATCCTGCGACGGGTGGCGCGCAAACCGGTGAGTGACCAGGCCGGCGCGTGATCAGCCCGGTGCGTGACCAGACGAAGGCGAGACAGTGATCCAGGCCGCAAGCGCCCTGCCCGGTGTCCCGGCGATGCCAGTCGCTCCGGCGACTGACCCGGTGCAGGTCCAGGCTGCTCCGGCCGCGCGCAGGTCACTCTGGCTGCTGGTTCGCTCCCTGTTCTTGCTGACCAAGCCCCGGATCATCGAGCTGCTGCTGGTGACCACCTTGCCGGTGATGTTCCTGGCCGATCGTGGCATTCCGTCCTGGCAGCTCATGGTGGTGACCATGGTCGGGGGAGCGCTCGCAGCGGGCAGCGCGAACACGATCAACTGCTTCATCGACCGCGACATAGATGCCGTGATGCGCCGCACGTCGCGCCGTCCGCTGGTAGCACGCCCTGGTCCCGGTGGCCGCGCTGCGGTGCTCCCGGCCGAGGCGCTGGCCTCGGGCGTCGTGCTGGGCGCCGCTGCTACGGTGCTGCTCGGCCTGGGCGCGAACTGGCTGGCCGCGGCTCTGGCAGATGCTGCGATCTTGTTTTACGTATTTATCTACACGCTCGGGCTCAAGCGCCGCACGGCGTCGAACATCGTGATCGGCGGTGCCGCCGGCTGCTTCCCCGTGCTCGTGGGCTGGGCTGCGGTGACCGGCCGGGTCGGGTGGCCGGCGCTGGTCCTGTTCGGCGTGGTGTTCTTCTGGACGCCGCCGCACTTCTGGGCGCTGGCCATGAAGTTCAAGGACGACTACGCGGCGGCTGGAGTCCCGATGCTGCCGGTGGTGGCGACGGCCCAGACGGTGGCTAGGAAGATCGTCGCGTACAGCTGGGTGATGGTGGCGGTGACGCTGGCGCTCATCCCGTCGGCCGGCTGGATCTACGCCGGCTGCGCGGTGGCGCTCGGAGCCTGGTTCCTGACCGAGGCACACCGGCTCCGCGGCCGGATCGGGGCCGGCGTGGCCGCGGCACCGATGCGGCTTTTCCACCTGTCGATCGGCTACCTCACCCTGCTGTTCGCGGCCGTCGCCGTGACCGCCTTGCTGCCGTGGGGCCAGTTCCGCATCTAGCGGCCGTCGGCGCGGCCGTCCTACCTGCCGAACGTGAGCAGGCTGCCGTCGTTGGCGAGCACCAGCAGTTGTTTCCCCGTCCAGGTTAGTGCTGCGTCGGCTGGTAGCAGCCGGGGCGCGGACGGCAGCCGGTGCCATCGCGCAGTCGCTGGGTCCCAGTCGGCCATAGCGCCGGTCTTGTAGTGGACACCGGCCTCGTTTATGCCAAACGCCGCTACGGCGATAATGACCGTTCCCGTCCAGGCCAAGGTCGGCTGCTCGGTGTCGAGCGGACCAGCGGACGCTGTACTGCCCAAGATCGTGGCCCGATCAGCGGTAGCGGCGGACTGCGGGACGCCCGCTGGGAGGGAGCACCGAAGGCACCACAGGCCCGACGCGGCCAGAAGCTGCGGCTCGGTGGGCAGCGGCTGACCCACGGCAGATAGTTGCGGCCACCCGGCCAGGATCTGCCAGTGACCGTGGCTGAGCAGGTCCCAGACGTGGATCTCATATGGATTCGGGGGCCCGAAAGCCTCGACGTGAGCCGACAGGGTCCAGAGCAGTACCCGCCCCTGCGTCACGGTCATGCCAACCTGGAAGGCGAACTGCTTGGCGGGAAGCACCGGGCTGATCGACTGCCAGCCGCCGGTGACGGGGTCATAGCTCGCGACCTGCACGGTGCCGTCGCTGATGCCTGCGACGACAACTGTCCGTCCAGTCCATACCGCCGTCATCGTGCCCAGAGCCGTGCGGAGCGGTGACGGGGCGGTCACGGTCCAACTATTCGCAGCAGGGTCGTAGAGTCCGGCGGGCACTCCATAGCGCTGTCGGCCGACCGCCGGGACCGGGTCACCGAACAGGAACAGCCTGGTCCCGGTCCAGACGCTGACCGCATCGTAAGTGCGGACGCCAGCAGGAGCGGCCGCGATGAGCTTCCAGCCGTGACCGGGAACATACGCCGCTCCGTCCGAGTGGGAAAAGGTCCCGGCTGGAGTTTGCTGCTGACCGCCGATCTCGATCAGTTCGCTGCCGGTCCAGGCCACCGTGGGCTGCTGGCGACGGCTCAGTGGCGCTGCTGGCAGGATCGACCAGTGGTCGCGGCGCAGTGCCAGTGCGGTGTTAGCCGTGCCGCCCGACGGTCCCGGCCTGGCGCTAGCCGCGTTGTGAGTAGGGCGGTCGCCCGCCCGGATCAGGGCCGGCAAGCCGACCGTGGCTCCAGTGACAATGACCGCGGTCGTCGCCGAGACGATGGCACGGTTTACCAGGCGCCGGCGTCGCGCCCGGGCGATGAGTTCATCCACCGGCGCGAGCGCCAGGTCGTCCAGTTCAGCCGCGCGGTTAAGCAGCGTATGGAGTCGCAGCTCATCAACCATGTCTGTCCCCTTCAACGGCAAGCAGCCCGGCCTTGCGCAGGTTCTCTAGTCCGCGGGATGCTCGGCTCTTGACCGTCCCGATCGAGATGGCGAGCAAGGCGGCTGTCTGCGCCTCGCTGCAGTCGTCGAGATAGCGCAGTACCAGGACGTCTCGTTGTCCGGCTGGCAGGCAGGCCAGCGCACGACGCACGTCGACGGCCGTCTCACGGCCGGGATCGGCCACGGCACGAGCACCGTCCGGCAACTCGCTGACGTGTACGGTCGGGATCTCCCCGTTCCAATGTCGGCGGCGCGACCTGGCCGCGAGCCGGACCAGGATCCGCCGGGCGTAGGCGTCAGCATTCTCCGGAGCTCGCAGCCGTCCCCAGGCCAGGTACGTCCTGATCAGCGCGGACTGCGCCAGGTCTTCGGCATGACCTCGGTCCCCGTCCAGCAGATAGGCCGTCCGCACCAGCGCGCCGTAACGTGCCGCCACGAACTGGCGGAACTCGTCGTCGCGTGCCAAGGCGGCCCCTCTCCATCGAAATAGAGGCCCTGGCCGGCTACCCGGGTTCCGCAGGCTTCACAGAAGCCATGATCGCGCGGGTATTGCAGTCCTGAGCCCTGAAGACCGCATATTCACGGGCATACCTGCCCTGTTGATCGTGGTGAAAGTGGTGTTGCGCGCGCAACACCACTTTCACCACGATCAAGGACGCGGCCAGCGGAACGCCGCCCGGCCGGTGCTGGCGAGACGAGAGTGACCGATGTGACGTTTTCTGCCGTGGCTAGCCAAGAAGTTCAGATGCGCGTGCCGCCGCGTGCAGGAACACCGGATCGGGTGACTCGGCGTGCATTCGCAAGCAGGCCTCGGTCAGCTTGATGGCGTGCGCGTCGCCGGTGCCGACCGCGCGGTCGATCAGCACGTCGGGACCCGGGGGCTCTCCGGCTGGCTCAGGTTCCTGGACAGCATCCACTGCATAGGCCGAATACAGCGCCGCGCAGACCTGCCAGAGTGCGTCGTAGCTTGGCCGGGCTAGCTCGGCGGGAAGCAGGCCGAGCACGGATCGCGCGGCGACCGGGGCGGTCACGGCATGCAGGAAGTCGATCGGCTGGGTACGGCCGTAGACGAGGAAGACCCGGGCGAACTCGGACGCCAGCTCACGCAGGCCGGCGGACACGTCGGCAGGCGGGCGCAGTGCGCTGACCGCTGCCGGGAAACGCGGCTCGCCGGCCAGGCCGACCCGCAGGCGGGTCGTGATCAGCCCAGGTGGCACCGGCCCGGCGAGGACCGGCAGTCCCCTGACTGCGTCGCGCAGCTCAAGACGGCCGTCAGTACGCGCCGGACCGGGCAGTTCCAGATAGCTGGCGGCCCAGTACGCCAGACCGCGCGCGAGCTCTGCCGTCCGCTCCCCGGTCTGCGCGGACCGCCCGGCCGCCTCTGCCAGGGCGAGGCTGCGGGCTGCGTGCGAGGTTCGGATGACCCCATGAGTGGCGGAGGCGGCCACGCCAGGGACCAGGACGCGCCACCACTGTGCCAGGACGTCGCGCCAGGGAGCCTCGGCGAGCTGATCGCGCAGGTACAGCTCCCAGTCGGCGACCCGGCTCAGCACACCGAGCGCCTCGGGCCAGGTCTGATCATCGATCCGGTCGGTGGCACGCGGCGCGGTGTCAAGCCGCCCGATGTAGCGGTCGAGCCAGGGCTCGACGTCCTCGGCGCGGCCGAGCCGGAGCATGGCCTCGGTCGCCATCGGACCGTGATTGGAGAGCCCGGCGCGAAATTCCGGTCCGGTGGCGGAGAGCCTGGCCAGGCTCTCATCAAGCACGTCCTCGGGCGAGCCCGCCGAATTTCGAGGCGCGTTTCGATCCGATCCACTAGCCGACATCTGATTTCGCATCATCGTCTCCTCACTATATAGAATAAAAACTATATCGTCGCGAGGCGATATGCTAACTGGGTGGCCGATCAGATCGATGTCCTGCGAGCTCTGGCACACCCGGTGCGCTGGGGCATCCTGGAGCGCCTGGCTGCCGATCCGGGAATCTGCGCGTGTGATTTCACCGAGTTCTTCGATGTGTCCCAGCCAACGATCTCCGCGCACCTGAAGACGCTCCGCGAGGCGGGGTTGGTGACAACACAACGCCGGCGAAACACTATCTGCTACGCCCTCGCGCCTGGCCAGTTGGCCCGGCTTGCCGACCGGCTAGATGCCATGGCCGCGACTGTGCCCGATGACGCGGCAACAATCAGGGCGGCGGTCCGCCCCATCTGACGGTATGCGATCACGCTGCGCCGATCAGTGCGGCGGTAGTGCGCGTCGGTTAGCTAGGAGATGTTCGGGGCGAGCTGCTTAAGCAGTGACCGGCGCCACTCTTCGGTCTCGCGGACCTGGTTGAAGGTGAAGACATGCAGGCCCTGCACCCGTGACTCAGGCGCGGCGAGCGCGCTGCCGACCCGGTCGAGCAGCCGTTCCGGCCGGTAGCCGCCGGGCGTTCCGAGCCGGATGAACCAGGACGAGTGCCCGGCCAGGAACCTGGCCGACTCCGCGGCGCCGATCTTCGTCGCCATCTGGATCAGCTTCGTCCGCTCCACCGGCCCGGCCAGGCCCACCAGCAGTGGCAGCGTGACGCCGCGCCGGCGGATCCTGGCGATCCAGTTCCGCAGCGTCGCGGGGTCAAAACACAGGTTGCTGACGATGTAGGTCGCGTGCTGCCGCTTGTCCCACATGGCTTGCACGGTGACGTCGTCGTCGATCTTCGGATGGCTCTCCGGGTACCCGGTAATACCCACTCGCGAAAACGGGTGGCCCAGCTTAGCCAGCTGCTCAAGCAGGGCCAGTGCGCTGTCGAAGGGCCCAGCGGGCGGATCAGCGTCGCCGGCCGGAACGAACACGTCGTCGATCCCGGCGTCGGCCAGCCTGGACACAATCTCTGCTAGGTGCCCGCCGTCCCTGACCAGCCGGGCGGACAGGTGCGGAACGACGCGGTAGCCCGCGGAGCTGAGCCGTTCGGTCAGCTCCAGCGTCGGATCGAGGCCCTTGACCGGCGACGCGGTTACCGTGACGGCGACGTCGCGCGGCACCCATGCGAGCACGGCGTCCTCCGTGCTTGGCGTGGGCAGCACCTCGTACCTGGCCGCGTGCAGCAGCGGCAGCGCCCGACGCAGCCCGCCGCGGATCACTGCCGACCGCCCGGCGGGCCGGTTGCCGGGCTAGCCGTCGAGCCGCCTGCTGTCGAGCTGCCTGCTGTCGAGCCGCCTGCCGGGCCGGTCGGCGCACCGGCCTGACCGCCGATCAGGCGCTCCAGTTCTTGCTCCAGGCGGCTGGTGCCGACCTCGATGACGGTCAGCGGCAGGCCGAACATCGCGGCGACAGCCGTCGCCTGCGCCGCCAGTCCCGGCTCTGGCGACTGCGCCAGCCAGACCACCCGGCGGTAATGCCCGAAGTAGTCCGACCAGAGCTCGGGGTACCTCTCCAGCCCCAGCGGCACGAGCACGGACCGGCGGAAGCTGCGCACCAGGAAATCGGTCAGCAGATACGTCCCCGCCTCGGCTGCCAGCAGCTCGGCGATCCGGTCCGGCCCGGCCAGCACGTCATAGCAGT